>Ga0316207_10003094_pt1 | contig 15925 bp, 29 predicted proteins | sample 6weekpyrite_MG_FD_204943 | JGI IMG/M metagenome (GOLD analysis project Ga0316207, IMG submission 204943) | Microbial mat bacterial communities from mineral coupon in-situ incubated in ocean water Damariscotta River, Maine, United States -... | ecosystem: Environmental > Aquatic > Marine >... | reverse complement strand
CACTTGCGATTCAAAGTTCAACAATTTAGTGAATTTGGGTGGCATTCCCCAGATGATGACGGATTCGCCGTTCGACAAGAATATCTTCTGATCGGAGGAACGCATGGATCCGTTTACCATCGCCCTTGTCCTCATGGTCGCCAGCTACACCATCACGGCTTTGACGACCAAGACCGTGAAGCGCGAACCCGGTTCGCTCGAAGATTTCGACTTTCCCCAGATCGAGGAAGGCACCCCTCATGCGATTTTCTTCGGTGATTGCTGGACCGCGGGTTGGCTGGTGATCTGGTACGGGAACATGCGAACGACCAAGATCAAGGGGGGCGGCAAGAAGTGACGAGCGATCTGATCTGCCGGCAAATCCACTTGCGCCGCAGCCACCAGTGCAACAACGGGGCCCGGCGATGGTTCGCCCAGCACGGACTCTCGTGGCAGAAGTTCCTCGCCGATGGCTACCCGGCGTCGGTCCTTGGGCAGTGGGGGTGCCCTCTCGCGCAAAAACTGATCGACGAAGCCGAGGCCGAAGCACAGGGGGCTGTCATTCTGCGCAAACGTCACCTCGACGGCATTGCCTGCAATAAGGGCGCGCGCGAATGGGCCGCCGAACAGGGCATCGACTGGGCATCGTTCGTCGAGCGAGGGCACCGGTTTCCTGCCGATTTCACGAGCGACAATCCCATATTGACGGCGGTGCTTGAACGCGCCCGGTCGGAATTCGAGGAAACCTGACGTGGGCGGCAAGAAAAAGCAGACGATCGGCTATCGCTATTACTTCACCTTCATCGCGGGCATCGGTCGCAGGGTCAATGCGCTGACCCATATCAGGGTGGGCGAAAAGGAAGCGTGGTCGGGGTCGGTCAGCGACATGACCGAACAGGTCATCAACAAGCCCGACCTGTTCGGGGGCGATGAAAAAGAGGGCGGTATCAAGGGCGTGTTCCGGCTGCTGCCGGGCGAAGAGGACCAACTGCTTCCCGACGAGGGGGGTGAGACGGCCTATCTCAACGCCCTCAAGGGGGCGATTGGCGGTATATTCGCCAATTTGAGCGGGGCCCTCAATGGATCGTTGGGCAATATCAAGGCCACGCTTGGTGGGCTGTCGGGGGAGTGGCGCGGCTGGTCTGCGGTGATCTACGACGGCCAGGTTTCAGCGATGAATCCCTACCTCAAGGAATGGAAGTTCCGGGTGTGGCGCACGACGGCCGACTGGTACGACGACGATTGCTGGTATCCCGAAAAGGCGACTATCGAGTTGGGCGAAAGTTCCACCTTGGAGCCAATAGATTTGGCGTCGGAATTCCCACAACTGGTCCGGGGCACAGACCCGTCATACCCGGAACCGCCAGCTTATTATCCGCACACTATCACGCTTGGCCCTTACGCAACAGACGCCGAAATTGTTGCAGGCAATCCCGACGGTTCCGGTAATTGCAGGCCCGATGACTTCTTTTATTTCAATGGCGTCAAGTACGGTACGACCGGCGGCACAACCCACCCCGCAGGCACGGTGTTTTTCACACTGACGGCTGGTTCTAGCGTGCTGATTGAAATTCAGAATACCATCAATCCTTACGCCGGGGTGACGGGAACTTTCCATGTGCGTTTTGTGGCCGGTTCGAACACCATCCATGGCATGAACCCGGCGCATATCATCTACCAGTGCAAGACCGATCCGCGCTGGGGCGACGCCGAACTGCCCGACGAGATCGACGAAGCCAGTTTCACGGCCGCTGCCGACACGCTTTACGACGAAGGTTTCGGACTTTGCCTCCCGTGGTTCCGGCAAAATGAAAGCGACATCGATTCCATCGTGCAAGTCGTGCTCGACCATGTCGGTGGCATCACTTATGTCGATCCGACGACGGGGCAGCGGGTGCTCAAGCTGCTGCGCAACGACTACGACCCGAACACCATTCCTCATTTTGACGAGGACAGCGGACTTGTCAGCATCGACGATGATGACAGCGGCTCGTCGGAAGGTGTCAACGAGGTCATTGTCATCGGCCACGACCCGGTCACGGATCTCGACTTTCAAGTGCGTGTTCCGAATGCCGCTGGGCGGATGGCACAGGGCGGCCCGGTCAGCCGGCGAGTGGAAGCCAAGGGAATCCCGACCCGCGATCTGGCACTGCGCAAAGGGCAAATGGACGCCAAGGTGCTCGGCGGCGGCCTCAAACGTTTCACGCTGCGGCTGGACCACCGCGCCTATTCGCTGCGCCCCGGCGACGTGATTCGAATTTCTTCTGCCAAGCGGTCGATCGCAAACATGGTTGTCAGGCTTGGTGAAACCGGGGTGGCCGGGCCCGGCTCGGCGGATATTACGTTCCGCTGCATCGAAGATGTTTTCGGCATGCCTGCCACGTCCTTTACCAAGGTCGAAGAGGATACCTGGACACTTCCGACGAACGATGCCGAACCTGCTACGACGTACCGGGCGATGGAAATGGGATACCGCGACCTGCTGCTGCAATATGGCGCGGCGTCGGTGGCGGAACTGGACACGACGAACGCAGTATTCGGTATGCTGGCCAGCGCGCCGCAATCCAATTCCTATCTCTACGACCTTGCGACCAGGGCAAGCGGTGAGAGCGACTTTTCGATCCGGACCAATTCCGATTTCACAGGCACGGCGGTCCTGGCGGCCGACGCCGGCCCGCTCGATACGACGATCACCGTTGAACAGGTCGCAGGGTTCGAAAGCGTGGCCGAACAATTCCTCCTGGTCGATGACGAACTGGTCAACCTGCTCGACTACGACAGCGAAACAGGCGAGGCGATCGTTCAACGCGGCGTGGGAGACACGATCCCGGCAGCCCATAGCGCTGGCGCCCGTGTCTGGACGGTCGATGACGACTTTGTCAGCGACGAACGGGACTATGCAGACGGTGAAACCGTTGTTTCGCGCGTTCTGCCGCGCACGAGCGGCGATGTCGTCACCTTGTCCGAAGGGGCGGCCAGCGAGGAAAGTACGACGCTGATCGCACGGCAGGCCCGACCGTACCCGCCCGGCAACGTGCAGGTGGATGCGGTCAGCGTGTATCTGCTCGGCGAAGACGTATTCGCGGAGCCCGTTCTGACTTTCGCGCACCGCGACAGGGTGGGTCAGGAAGATTGGGCCGTGGCCCACGGCGACGCCAGCGTCGGCCCGGAACCCGGAACGACGTATACCGTGCGCGTGCTCGATCTCGCCGAAACCCTGTTGCGCGAAGAAACGGGCATTACCGCCGACACATGGACTTACGATTCCGCAATGCAGGCCGCCGACAGCGCGCCCGCCGTAGTTCTGATGGAACTGGAATCGGTGCGCGACGCGCTGACCTCGTGGCAAACCTACCGTTTCAGGGTTCGTATTCGCGACGTGACGTTCGATACCACGCTGACCACGTTCGACTCGGCGGCGGTGACGTGGGATCGGGGCTAGATTTGCCGGTGACTTCACGGTAAAGGTGAAATCTGCACAACAGGGTTTTTGCTTATGGCCTTCCAGACCTTCACCCTCTCTCGTTCGACTTCCGGCGACGCCGATTTGCAGGAAAGCGGGGCGATCACCATCGGGGCCGGCAAAAACCTGCGCGTGCGATTTTCGGCGTTTCCGGGCTGGCTGTTCGGCAAGATCGTCCCGTTCCTCGTTGTCACGCGCAACGAGGTGGAGAGCGAACACCTGATAACCGACGGCGAAGGGTGGGTCACAGAAGCCGTGGATGAAGGCGACGTTGTGAAATTGCGGCTGCGTTTTGGGGGCTCGTTCGGCACGGTCGCAGGGATCATCGAGGAAATCGAAGTCTGATGCTCGGCGTTTCTTTCAGCGAATACCGGCGCAGACAGCGCATCCCCATAGCCGGAATCCTGCGCCCTTCGACCCCCTCGAAAGGTTCGCTCAAACCGAAAAAAGGCAAAGGGTGGGGTTTCGGGACCGGGAAGTCGAATGGCGGTTTTGGATCGTTTCGCAGGACGATCAAGGCTCCAACGAACCCTTCGTTCACTTTTGACAGCGCGGCATTCACTTTCGATGCAACCGACATGACGTGGGATATGGTCTGATGGCACAGCAAACAATCAATATCGGGGCGGCTCCCAACGACGACACTGGTGATGACCTGCGCACGGGCGGGCAGAAGATCAACGACAACTTCACAGAACTTTACGGTATGGCGGGTGGGTCCGGTTCCCCTTTCGACATCCCGGTCAGCTATGCAGGCGGCCCTCCGACGACGGGGGAAATCCTCTATGCTGTCGTTGTTCCGCGCACACTTGAACTGGCGGCCGATCTCGCCGGGTCTTACGGCTATATCGGCACGAACCCGACGGCCAGTTTCGCGATCAGCGTTCAGGACGATGGAACGGAAATAGGGACGATCACCATAAGTGCTGCCGGGGCGTTTACCTTTGCCACGGATGGGGGCACGGCAAAAACAGTTGCGGCGGGTTCCCGGTTGGAATTTGTGGCGCCAGTAACGGTGGATACAACGGCAGCCTACATTCTTGCAACTTTGGCGGGGGCAGTTGGATGATCTTTCCTGGTCGATTTTTTGATACTGGGGGCGCGGGTGAGCCTGCAGCACAAGCCTACGTCACCCGCGTTCCACTGAGAACCACGACCGGCACGCAGTCTATTACCATTGACGGGCTGACAGATACGCCAGTCGCTGCGATGTTCGTTATCAGCCGTGCAGTGACAGATGGTGTCAAACGGGACTTTGGTGCTGGCAGTGTGGGATTTGCCACGGCCACGCAGCAAGCCGTGGTCGGTTTCCGTTGCCCTGTCGGACGTGGTGGCTCTCAATCGAATGTAGTCTTTGTCGAAGAAGAGCAGGGCGCAGGTGATTCTTACATCGCCGTTGCCGCGCTCGATAGCTTTTATGCGGGCGGCTGTGATATTGACGTTACCACGGCCCCTGGTGAAGCGTTCCTTCTGACGGTCACGTTTTTCTGTGATGACAAAGTTGCAGACGCGCACGTTGAGGCAATTCAGCTTACCGCAGGTGGGACAAAGACGGTCACGCCGGGCTTTGAGACGCACGCCCTGTTAATGGCGTCGAATAACCAGCCTTTGGACGGAACCGATAAAACCAGCGCCTCTACTTTGGGTCTTGGTTTCGGGACATATGACGGGACAAGCACTTATACTCAGTGCGGAATGTCGTTCAACGGCGGGGCGCCGGGCGGAACAACGGCCACAAATTGCCACGTAGTGGATGGGAAGATAAAGGGCGGCGGCGGGTCGGCGGGTGCTCTTGTCGCCGAGTTAGAGTTTCAGAACGTCACATCAACAGCCTTCGATATTGATAATGACGTAGGCTCTTCGGGGCCGTGGGTCATCGTTCTGGCTCTTGAACTAAACGACCCGACAGGCGCTCATGCCGAAGTGCTGGATATGCCAACTGCAACCGGATCGCAGACCGTTACATCCTCAGCTTCGTTTCTGCCTTCACAGGCCATCCTTGCCCTGTCCACAATGAGGTCAACAAATACGGTTGCCACCGATGGCGAGGGCGCAGGCTTTGGCGTTTCAACAATCGACGAGGGCGCGCAGTTCAGCACTGCATGGCATATGCGTGACGGTCAAACAGGTACTGTTGACCACGGCAGTTTGGCGGACGATCAGGCAATTAACCTGCTGAACCATGCTGGCGGGATAACTGAACTTGACGCCGAGTTTGTTTCTTTTGGAACGGGCGAAATAGACCTGATTGTAAACGCGGTGAATGGAGCGGCACCACGCAAGATATCGGCACTGTTCCTAGCTTGATTGCAGGAATGGGTTCATCGGCAGTGTTTCAAAGCGCCAGCCATTAGCGCGGTCGATCAGATTATCACTTGGTGCCGCTTTCATTAAGGCGGCGCACAGGAGGCGCGAACTCCTGATGCCTAAATGATGCAGCGCGTCGAATACGCTAATTCGGGCCTTCGCTGAAGCTATGCCTCCTTTTGGGTGATCGTTCAGGGGCATGAATGCGATATGACGTTGATGCATGCCGAGCATGAATTTGCTCAATTCGTGTTCAGAGGTCTTGTATACGAAGTTGCCGACTGGTTCGAAGCCATGCTTGGGAAGGCCACGGATCTTGTTTACCAAGTTAATTCCGAATTGAAGGGGCGCCCGGTCGATCTGCTCATCTCTAGGCTCGATAATCACCACCCCCTTTTTTGCCACTCTAAACATTTCCCACAACGCCAAGTAGGGTCGCGGGAAGTGATGTAGCGACTCTTTGCAGAGAACATAGTCGAAGGTATTGTCATCGAATGATAAGGATTCGGAGTTTTGGGCCGAATACTCTTCTATTTCACCATCTCTGTGAGCGATTTCTAGAAGAGCGTCAGAGAGATCGCTACAGTGAACCCGCGCACCTTTCCCTGCCAAGAACTGACCGTCCCGGCCAAATCGACCGTCACCTACAGTAAGCCAATAATCGCCGGGGGCGATGAAGGGGCTAATGGTATTCATGGTGCGATTTGCGCGCCAGTCATATAGCGCGCCTTGATTTTGTAGCTTAACTGAGCCGGTATCTTTGATTTGGCCCCGCCAGTTCTCGTCGTGTCTGTCGTATTTGATCATGCCTCAAGCATCTGGTCTGACTTCATAAACATCAAGTAAATTCACCACCGCCAACCGCCAAAACCCGTTTTACCCTTGATCCCGGCCCTGCGTTACGGCAAATATCAACTTTGACGTGACATTCCCGTTTCTGGAAGGACGCTCATGGCGCTCACAATCTTCATCGCCTGCATGTCTACCCTGATTGCGGGGCTGATGTGGGCTGCCGTCGACGTCGCATGTGACTTTCGCACTGCGCACCGGGCTTTGCGTGGTGGCTGAAGATACGAAACCCACACCGCTTATGACGAAGTTGGAATGGGGCGTCATCATCGCCATCCTGACTGCTTCGGCGAACATCGTTTTTTCGGCAGCCGTCGTGTGGACGACCGTGCAGGTCCATGAACGGGACATCGAGATATTGAAGCGCCAATCCGCCGGCGATGTTGACCGCCTGGCCCGGATCGAAACCAAACTCGATCTGATCCTCACCGAACGCGCGAGGAACCTGCGATGAAAGACTGGCTGAAATCGTACAGCGGGAAACTCTCGGCCATCGCGGCGTCCGTGGCCGGTATTTTCACCTACGACGCTGCCGGCATCGTCCTGTCCGCGCTCGGCTTCATGCCCAGCAGCCCGGTTCGTTTCGTCTTGGTCATCGCGGTTGTGATCGGAACGATCTGGTTCCCCAAGAAAGCGGCGGAAAAAGATGCAAAAACCGACTAGCAAGCAGGTTGGGTCAGGAAGCGCGATCGCGACGATCGTGGCTGCATGGCTGGCGGTCGAAGGGGGGTATGTGAATGACCCGTTCGACCCCGGCGGCGAAACGAAATACGGCATCACCGAAGCCGTCGCACGCAATGAATGCGGTTACGGCGGGTCAATGAAAGCAATGACGGTTCAATTCGCCGCCGACTGCTTCGTGAAGACCCAGATCGACAAGCCGGGCTATCGCGCCTTCGTCGACATGGATCCCCACTTCGGCCGCGAGATTGTCGATAGCGCGGGCAACGTGGGTCACGGCCGGGAAAGCCGGTGGATTCAGGAAAGTCTCAACCACTTCAATAACGACGGCCGGTATTATCCCGACATCGCGGAGGACGGGCGGATCGGTTCAGGCACAATGGCCGCCTATTACGCGCTGCAACGCAGGCGCGGCCCGGTTGTCACCTGCAAGCTGATGATCGCGGCGGTCGATGCCAAGCAGGCCCAGCATTACATGCGCCTTGCCGCTGCCCGCCCGCATCAATTCGAGCGATATATGACCGGCTGGTTCAAGCGGGTCGGCAACGTGCCCCTCTCTGATTGCGAAGATCTGGCATGAGGACAATCGCCGCTCTCGCTCTTGGTGCGACCGGGATTGGGACGGCGATCTATGCCGGGATGCCGCCTGAGCGATTCCGCGGCGACACGGCGGCAATTGTCCTGTTTGTCGGCGATGTCGGGGCGCAGTGCGGTCAAAAGCCCCCTTATCGGATGCTGGCGTGCCACCGCCGTATCAAGGGAACCAGTTACATCGTTTTGCCAAACCCCTGCCCGTTCGGGGACGACGGCGAGTATTTCGCAAGGCTGGCGTGCCACGAAGCGGCGCATGCGCAGGGCTGGACCGGGATGCACGAGCCATGAGCATCTTGCGCGCAATAACCCCCAGGGCCGTGGCCGCCATTTTGGCGCTTGCCGTGGTCATCGGGGTCGCCGCGGCCCTGCTGGACGGCAAGAACGCCAAGGTCGAGGCCAAGTTGGGGCAAGAGCAGCACGAGGCGGCCACCGCATCGGGCAAGGATGCGGTCGAGACCTCTACAGGCGTCTCGGCGAGAGCCTCGCAATCCGACCGAACAACCTTGGAGAACGACCGTGCGATACGCAACGCCGAAGGGGCTGACATGCCTGTCACTGACGATCTGCGCAATGTCACTCTTAGGGGGCTGTGCCAGCGCCGGTCCTATTCTGACCACCCGCGCTGCGTGCAGTTCGCTCCTGCCAAATGAATGGCGGGAAGGGGTGCCGGGCGCACCGCTGCCGGAAGGATACACGGTGGGCGACTGGATGGCTTTTGCCGACGCCCAGACAGGGCAACTGGACAAGGCCAACGACCGGACGAGCGCCAGCATCGGAATTATCGAGCGATGCGAGAAGCGCGACAGCGAGGCGATCGAAAACGCCAAGCCGAAATTCCTGGGCCTGTTCTGAGCCGCCCCCGGAGACAATGTCTTGCCGATCAGCAAAATAGCGGAACCTGATTTCCTCGCGGCGTGGAACGACCCGGACACCTATGCGACCACGTCCGAACTGGCCGAGGCGTTGGGGGTCAGCATACATGCCGTCCGCCACCGCGCGTCACGGATTCGCAAGCGCGCAAATGGGCCGTATGTTCTCGATCGCGGTCAGGACTATCGCGCACGCAGCAACGACGAGGCCCGCGCAAGAGGTTCGCGCCATGCCGCCTATAAGAGCGTGCCTGCCCCAAAGCGGGTCGAGCGGTGGCTGTTGACGGCGGCGCAGGACGAAACCGAGGTCGCCGAACCATTCTGGTCCAACCTGATGACGTTCGCCGAACACATGAAGGCGACGGTCAAGGTCGGCGGCTTTACCTACAACAAGAGCCTGTTCGAAGATCATGCGACGCGCACGGCCGTATTCGCCTCCAAGGTGCAGCCGTGGTTGGTCCACGAAGACGAAATGCTCGGCCCACTGCTTTTCGCGGGAAAGATGAATATCCTGCCGACCGCCGACCGGCCGCTGTCGGGCCTTGAAAAATACAGTCGCGGCAAATGGTGCGTCTTTCCGCACGCCAAGCTGCAAGCCTCGTCGGTGCCAAACCTGCCGGGCCAGATGGCGTCGATGCAGATGACGAGCATGTGCTGCACCGTCCCCAATTACATTCAGAAAAAGGCCGGTCTGAAGGCCGAGATACACCACACGATCGGCGCGACACTGGTGGAGATCGACGACGACGGGCGCGTGTTCTGCCGGCAGATCATCGCCGCAAAGGACGGTTCGTTTCAGGATCTGGATATTCTGGTGCGCGACGGGCAGGTGTTCGGCGAACAGCGGGTCGAACAAGTGACGTGGGGCGACATTCACCGTGAGCAGATCGACCCGGTCGTCGCCAGGGCGTGCTGGGGCTTCGACGTTGAGAGCGAATCGATCGTGACCACCGAAGACACGATTTTTCACACGCTGAAGCCGCGGCACCAGGCGTTCCACGACTTGCTGGATTTCCGCGCGCGCAATCACCACCGCCGGGACGATCACCATTTCGCCTTTGCGATGCGCGCCGCAAGCAGCGAAATGGTCGAAGAAGAACTGGCCGCCTGCGCCCGTTTCCTGCGAGTGACGGCCGCCGACTGGTGCAAAAGCGTCAACGTGGCGTCCAACCACAACGACGCGCTGAGGCGCTGGCTGCGGGAAACCGATCCGCGCAAGGATCCGGCGAACCTGCGGGTGTGGTGCCAACTCAACGATCGCCTCTACGAAGCGATCGAGAACGGTGAGAAGGATTTCGACTTGTTCCAGTATGCCTTGTCGCGACACGACCCGGCCGGGCTGCAGGACATCGTATTCGTTCCGCGCAACGGCAGCTACCTGGTGTGCCAGGAGCACGGCGGTATCGAAACGTCGTTACATGGCGACCAGGGGCCGAACGGTGCGCGGGGCTCTTTGCTAAACCTGACGAAAGTTGCGGTTCGCCTCAACGTCGGGCACGGCCATTCGCCGGGCATTCTTGAACAAGTGTTCATGGCCGGCCTGGTCGGCAAAATGGATCAGGGATACAACGAGGGTCCGAGTGGTTGGCTGCACACGATGATCGTGACATACCCCAACGCCAAACGAACCCTGTTGACCGTTACTGACGGCAAGTGGCGGGCCTGAGCCCGCCATTCAGCAATCGTTTACCGGTGATTTGCGCGCCACCCCCTGCGCCGCCATTTCCCCGATGCGGTTAATGAAACCGATCTCGATCGCCTGATACCGACCCTTGCGGGCGATCGCCTCGACAATATGCGACAGTGCGACAGGCAGACGGACAGGCGCGCATTCGCGTAGCAGTTCGTCTGCCTGCTCGCGGCCGATGCGGCAATCAATTCCCCAGTCGCCCGTTTCGTCGGGCGGGCACCAATAATCGAATACCCCTTCTTTTTGATCGATGAAGGACAGACGTTGTTTCGGCATGTTACCCCCAATTCCCTTGCTGGCCGTCCCCTCATAAATCAGGGAACAAAAATATCAATTAAAAGTTGATGACAGTTTACGTGTTACCGGAAGGTCGACATTTGCGGCGATCGGGAACCTGTCATTTGTTTCTGATTCGTTCCTACCCCCGAAACCTGTTGGATGTATCCAACAAAGTGTTGACGGCGGGGTTCTGGCGTAACGAACGTGCCCATAGGGTTAATAATTACCCCTAATTATCGACCTCAAAGCAGACCGGCCAATTCGGCGGGATGCGGGCATCCGAGCAGGTCGTCGACGGAGTCGAATTTCCCCGTCTCGTTGCCCCAGTTGTCCCAACCGCGATAATTTTGGCGCGAAAACAATTCGACGTATGGCCCTTCGACAAGGCGTTCGATTCGTTCGTAGCGTTCGTCAGGTTTACGGCTGTGTTCGCGTTTGGGCGCGTAAATTACGTTTTCGCCCGTTTCCATTAGTTGGCGGACGCCCGCATCGAGGCGGCGGGGCTTACCTCTCGTGAACAAGAGTGAGTATTCGACCTGCTTGCGAACCCACTTGCCCATGCCAATCGGTCGGACGGCCGGGTCATGTTTTCCGGTCTTAACCCAAACGAAGCCGTCGGATTTGAAGGAGAACCCCCAATGGCGGCCCAGTTCGATAGCCTGATCGAGATGGCTGCCGATCACCCACATATTGAGTAAGCAGTCCTTTGCCGCAATGTCGGCGACCGGCATTGCCTTCATTTCGTCAAGCGTCATGACAGGGTACGGCTCTTCACTACTTCTGTGCGGCGCGGACGCCTTGCCAGCGAACGAAACCCACCCCCAGGCAGGGTCCGCCTCGATCATCCCGTAGTCCGAACGGAGCCCGGAAAACGGTGCAAGATTACTCATTCCGCCACCTCGTCCCAATGATCGAGGCACTGCCGCAGATCGGTGCGCAGGGCGCGCAGGCGGTGCGCCGTTTCGGTCAGCCCGTCGGCGCGATCGGGAGATGCCTTTTGCGAGAGGCGGGCGACCGCTTCGATCCGGCTGTCGATATAACCGAGGATGGCGCGACGTTCCGGCGAAATGGGAGGGCCGATGTCCTCTTCACCGATGCTCATAGCAAATCGTCCAGGCCGAGGTTTGCGCAATAGGTGTCGAGCACGGCGCGCTGCGATTGCCTGTCTTCGGGGCGCATCTTGCGCAGGCGAATCACCTCACGCATGGCTTTCACGTCGAAACCCGTGGCCTTTGCTTCCTGCATGACGTGTTTCTGATCGTCGACGATGTCCTTGCGCTCTTCGTCGAGTCGCTCCCACCGTTCGATAAAGTTGCGCAGTTCTTCGCCCGCGCTGTTGTGACCAATATCGCTCATGTCTTAACTCACTATTAAGTTGAAATCTCAGGCAAAAAGATCGGGCTGGCGCGCAATCCACCATTCGTTGCCCCAACGCGCTTCGAGCATTTCCCATGCATCGAGCAGCAGCCGTGAGGGTGTGGAGGCGTTGTTGAGCCGGAAATGCCAGGCCTTGGGCAGCGCGGGCACACAACCGCGCGAATCGTTACCCCATCCAACGCCGGGACGCTTCAACTGGATGGTCATGCAGCGGTCGCGCCGGGTGGCGTGGGCGACCTCGCAATACTCGCTCGAAAAGCCGAGATCGGTGACGATCACAACCGCGGGCTTTGTGTTCCACCAGTCATCCGAGCGCGCAAGCAGGGCTTTCCCCCATACCCCCTGCCCGTGGCGAGGCTTCATGTAATTTTCGCTGAAGTCGATCATCCATGCGCGCAAGGTCATACCCCAGTGCGGGTGCCGTTCGTCCTTGCGCTGGTCATATTGATCGACCGGGTAGCCGAACATCGCGCAGCCCATCTCGACCATCGGCCCTTTGAAAGCCGCGCGGTGGACCGAGCGCGATCCGCCGTTATGGCGCAGGCCCATGAGCGTATCGCACAATCCGTCGGCGAGCGTGTCCTTGCCTGAGCCCGGCGGACCATTCAGGAAAATGACGTATGGGGCGGTATCCGAATCGCACTCACAATCGGCGTCGTTCTGGTCGACGTGCCAGGGGCAGAAATCGGTGTGGGCATCGTAGGCGGTGGTCATAGCAGATCCTCGATCATCATCGGCTCGCCGGTTGCGGCGTATCGAAACAGTGAAAAGGCTTCGCGGGTAGGTGCGCTGACAGGCCTAGGGGAGCGATCGAGCGCATCGCCCAGTGCCCCGAACGGATCACTGCCGGTTCCCGTGCAGAGGGCATTTTCGCGCAGGCCGTTCTTTCGCCCGACGAACTCGTAAACCTCGGCAGTCCAGTTTCCCCCGTCCCCCTGCCGCCAGCGGAAGTGGAGCGTGTCAGCAACGCAAGCTGATCTGAAAAATGCGCTCCATTCCGGAAGCGCGGTGAGGGGGAGCAAGGCATCAGCCACCTACGCCCTCGCGCGCGGTGGACGGGCGTTTCCATTTTGCCAAGCGCCCAAGGGCTTCGCGGCCCGCGTCGGTCAATTCCAGCGCGTAAGAGCGATCGGCCCTTTTCGGTTCAAGCGCCGCGATCGGCCCGTAAGCCCCCTTGTGGCGACGCAAGGGTGTCGCGATAAGACCGGCCATGCGCAGTGCGCGAATGTCGGCGCTACCCCACGGGCGCTTTTCCGTATTGTCGGGATGATAGATGCGCGTGTTGGCCGCCAGTTCCGGAAGGACGAGCGTTGCGGCCGGGCGCGCGGCGAGCATTATCATCATTCCTTCTTTGCATTCCTCCCCTTCGCGGCGGGAAAGCGGGGTGTGGAGCCAGGGCGGCGTCGGCGCATCGGTCGACAGGCTCATGCAAGTGGACCCTTTTGGGTCGATCATCGTTTCGAACATTTCTATTTCCCCGGTGCTAGAATTGCTTGCCGCCATGCGCCTTGCGATTTGCGACCTTGTGGTCGGCGCGCTGGCGATTGAAATTCCGCTTTTCCTCGATCACGTCGAAGAGCGGCACGTCGTGGTGCGATGCGACAGCAATGCAGCGGAGAAGGGCCTGCGTGACGTAGAAGCGGCCCGTGATCGTCAATGACCTGCGGTATGCTTCCATCGCGCGGGAAAGGTCATTGACGACTTGCATAAGGCGATCGTCGATTGACCGGTAATACCGGTGATTCATCTCTTCACGCATGTCGCGAACGGTGTTGGTTACGGACGTTCCATCGATCGTCGTTGTCTGGACGATCGGCGATTGGCCGCTCAAGGTTGCCTCGGCCCCCAGAAGGTCCAACGCACGGATGCAGGTATCAGCGAGTTCGACGTCGAAACCCGGCCTGTGCGGTAACTTGTCGTCCTGTAATTGGTGCATCACCGCTTCCGACGCCTCGGACAGTTCCGATACCATCAACATCAACATTTCGGGCCGGTTGCGAGCCGCGCGTATGTCCTGTCCGGTGCCGAGATCGTTCCACCATCCGGCGAGGACATTGTCGGCATGGATCGAGCGGGCGAGAGCGTTCAGCCCGTTCAACAGTTCCCTTTGCTGGGTGAGTACGCACGCCGAGATCCACCGATCCCCTGTGCCCCCGCACGCGTGGCACATTCCGACGCCTGTGGTCCCGTTACCTTTGCAAAAGCGGCAATCACCGCTGTCGGCCCAACCTTCATATCGAAGTACCGTCATCGGTCCCCCCTTCAGTTTCGTGTATTGAAATAGCCTTCACGGCCGCGGGCGGGGCGCTTCAGCGGGATTGAATAGAGAACACAGGTTCGCCCTGCGCCGTTCCCTTCCCAGCCCTGCGCCATATCGTGCGTCCCGGCTTCATAACGCGCCCTGGCCAGACCGACGGCGGCGCCTTCGGGCCCGGTCTTTGGCCACGGCTGGAACAGCTTGCGCCTGGCAACACTGTGCTCTTTTATCTTCACGAACATTCGGGCGCCCCTTTCATCGTTAATTCAACCAAAAGTTGATCTTTAAGGCAAGCGAAATTTGGCAAAAGTGCTCGATAGCGTGGCCCAAGGTGTGCGGCCATTGAATGCCCGCCGCAGCACGTATTGGCGCAGTATCGAAACGACCGTGAATATCGCAGTGATCGACAGGTTAGTGCCCCACGTCATCGGAATCCCGTAAGCCCGGGCCACGGCAATCCATGTGATGAGTGACACGAAGAACCCTATCGCGGTATTGGTGATCGATTCCATGAAGGAATCCAATCTGGTTTGGGTCATCCTTATGTCTCCGCTTTAAGTGCTGCGATGCGGGACTTCATTACCACATCGAACATGCGTTCGAAGCGTTCGCCATCTGGCCCCCAAACATAGATGGCTTCGCTGATTAGGGCTTCCTCCTTTTCGCAATCAGAGAGCGGCCCTGTCAGGCTGGATAGCTGGTCTGTGACGGACGGTTCCTTACCCATGACCGGACTCCTTGATTTTGGCGCAGACTGCGGCGGCGCGTCGGAAGTCGCCGTTTGTTAGATAAATCCAACCCACCGTCTGTTCGTCTGGCAATTCATTGCCCTTATCATCGAGATCGAATTTCATTTCATCGAGGTGGGCGACGAAAGGCTCAAGCGCCTTCACCGCTTCATCCAGTGCGCTGGTATGGTTGGTGCGGTGGCGGGCGCATTCCAGAACTGGTATCCAGTTGTCATACTTGCCCCCCAAGACTTCGGCCCTCCTGTGAGCGCCGCGCCAGCGATCTGCCATGATGCGAATGGCGCATTCTCGATCAGCCTGCGTCACTTCGACCGGCTCGCTCTGGTTTACGTCAGTCATGGTCGTGGTTCCTTTCGGTAAGCATGGGTAGGGCGCTGCCAACTGGTTTCGCCGCTTGTTTCGCGCGGATTGCCTCAACCTTTGTCCAGATGCGGGCAAGTTCGCGTCGCGCTTCCTCGTCCATTGAAATGCCTGCCGGGTTGCAGAGCGCCGCGAGCGTGACCATAGAGCCCCCGACCTCTTGGCCGCGCTCGCCAACGGGTCTGCTGAACACATAATCGACAAGAGCATGTGCGCGTTCAGCGTTGAAGCCCGGCATGGTCTGCGCCAGTTCCAATGCTTCCTCGATGAAACGGTCGGTGCGCTCCAGAAGGTCGGACTTGATTGGCTCCCCAAAGCAGGCGTCCATCCACGCGTCCACGCCAAGTTGGAACGCAGCCGGGTTATCGGGCTTGTCGGTCATAGGAATGCTCCAATAATCGCGCTGGCTCCGACACCACACAGGACGCCGAATGCCCACCACTTACGATGGTCGCCATAAGTATCGTGCAG
>Ga0316207_10003093_pt1 | contig 15927 bp, 25 predicted proteins | sample 6weekpyrite_MG_FD_204943 | JGI IMG/M metagenome (GOLD analysis project Ga0316207, IMG submission 204943) | Microbial mat bacterial communities from mineral coupon in-situ incubated in ocean water Damariscotta River, Maine, United States -... | ecosystem: Environmental > Aquatic > Marine >... | reverse complement strand
CACGCTTGTTAACGGACTCCGCATCGCGGGTGCCTGGCGTTAATCGGGCTACTGCATCTATAACCTTCTGCTAAAGGTTATGGGTCTCACTTTATTCGCTAAAGAGTTTAAAATCGATCATACAAGGCCGTTCAACTCGGACATACCTCCGCAGTGTTTGGTTTGTGCTTGAATAGCACAAACCAAACACCACTACGGCATGCCGGTTAACGGCGACGTTATAACTGTGGGGTGGTGTTAGTTTTACGACAAGGGAATAAGAGAGAGAATCATACAAAAAAGCCTAGAATACCGACACTTAGAGCAAAACAGGCCAGATAGTGATTAACGATCAATTTGCGACAAAAAATAGCGATTTGTCACTTTTACCAGTAAAAAACCTATCGAATACTGGTAAGAAAATGTCTTTAAATGACCATTAAAACCATATTGACAGCCATTTAAAGACGATTTAAATCCACAATCACCAGCTTTTGATGATCAATTCCTTGGCTGGTTTAGCTTTACCTCCTCCGCCTACCGTGTAGGGAATGTTGATTGTGGAGATATCTAGCCCTTTAAACACCCGCCGCATCTCCGGGTGGTCATTCAGGCTGATGACCATCTTGCCTTTGATCGATCGTGCTGCCTCGGCAAGCGCTTCATATTGCTCCAGTCCGAAACCAACCCCATAACCCTCAGTCTCCCAATAAGGTGGATCGGCATAGAACAGGGTGTAGTCCCGGTCATACTTGATCAGGCATTTATCCCAGTCCAGGTGTTCTATATATGTCCGTGACAATCGTAAATGGGCATCACTCAGCTGCTCCTCGATACGCAATAAGTTCATCCTGGGAGGGCTGCTGGGAGCGGTGCCAAACGTCTGGCCATTCACCTTGCCACCAAAGGCCATCTTTTGCAGATAGAAAAACCGGGCCGCTCGCTGGATATCCGTCAGCGTCTCAGGTGGTGTGATTTTCAGCCATTCATATATCTGGCGGCTGACCAGGGCATGCTTAAACTGCCGGTGGAACTCCTCGAGGTGATGCTTGATAACCCGGTATAGGTTCACCAGCTCGCCATTGATATCGTTCACCACCTCCGATTTGGCCGGATCTTTCATAAAGAATAATGCCGCCGCGCCGCAGAACAGCTCCACGTAACAGCGATGCTCCGGGAACAACGGCAACAGGTGTTTGGCCAGGCGGCGCTTGCCGCCGATCCAGGGGATTACAGGGTTGGACATGCGAGTCTCCATTTACATTAAAAAACTGTGATAGGCTGACCCGGCTGTGATCACAGCGGGGAAGCCTTGGCTGACTCACGTTGCTAGCTAACGTGTGTTGGCGGCCAGGCGGGTGCTCCAACACCCACCTGGTCGCTTCCTTCTTCTTGAAAACTGGGCCAAACAGGCCGATAATCAAATTGACCGTGACTGCTGTCGAATCGCCTATGCAGCCGAGTGATCCCGCCCTGGCAGCGTGGACACCCGAACGGGGAAAGTGGCGTACCCCCACGGTCATATTCCCCACCTTTCCCAATTTAAACCGATCCAAAAAAACAACAGCGCACCCACAAAGAATCCAGACCACCAAAATGGATTGATAAGAATGAATTTCAAGAACTCTAGGTAGATCACAAACTACCCTCTAGCACCTCGTAAAACTTCCGATCCTTCAGGTTATAGGCATGCACCAAACCACCCGTGCGCACCGTATTGGTCTGCACAGAATGACGGCCGCCATCATTGGCCCGCGCCTTAGTCTTAAAATTAACCTTCACCACCAGCTTGCCGCGCTTATCATCGCCAGGCACATCGAACACATACAGCAGGGCCGAATTGCGTTTATCAAACAAAACCGCATTAGCATCATTCATGTGCAGTGGCAGCGCCCGCACCATGTCGGCAGGAATGTGGCGACCATCCTTAGAACCACGCAACATGTGCATGATCTCTTTATCGGTAACGGTAACCACGGCCGTGGTCGGCGCAACATCCTTAGCAGCCAGCCCATCAATCACAGCAGGCGACAAATAGCCAGCTGTCTTAATCTCCCCCAGCGGCTGCTTACGTGTCAGCAAAGAATTGGCCCACGGAGCGAAATCCTGTTCCAGATGAGGCACCAAATCACGGGCACCCGATAGCGCCGTATTGCGTAACGCAGTCGGCATCTGCAGCAGCGTTTCACCAAAGGCAATATCCGGCCCTAACCACGCCTTGCCAACGTTATAATCCCAGCCGACACCAATGCCTTTCGGCACCTCGCCATAGACCTCGCCAGTTCTAGTATTGATCCGCTCAGTTAGCTCCAAAGGCGGTGCATTGGAAACGGTCAGACCTTTCTTCTCCAGCTGCCGTTGAGATAGCGTCCGCATAAAGCAGCGACAGCCAAAATCGTTAGGGGGATAATGTGTCTGCCACCAGATATCATCAAGCAGAAACACTAGCCCATCCCAAGCAGCGTGCTGAGGTCGAACCTTGCCATCACCAACAGTCTGATATTGACCATAAGGACGACGGATTTTCATGCGCTGAGACTGTTGCCATCTACCCGCAGCATGGGCTGTGCGCAGATTGGTGTCATAGATCACCCGCGTCCGCCAGCCACGCTTACCCTTATAGCTCCAGCCATGCTTGGCCACTGCCGCATCAAAGCCCTTGCGAAACTCGGTGATGCTAGTGCCGTTAGCGATCGCATCATCCACCAGCGACCGCATATCATTTAACAGATCGGCCTTGGTGGCACCGGCCACAGTGAACCCCTTGGCATGAGCCTGACCTGTAATCTGATCCCAAAATTCAGTGGGCAGATTCAGCTTGCCACGGAAGTGATTGATAGCCTCATCAAAGGGAACAGCACCGAGAGTAACTTCAGCCATTTAGATCTGCATCTTCTTCATCAATATCTGGATACTGAGCCACCAAAGCTTGAACGGCATTTACAATATCGTCGATCTCAAACTCTCTGGTGTTCATTCCCAAAGCAAATCGCACTCTATTTATCCCAGTTTCCCAGCGGTCTTTTCTTACTATTTTCCCGTCATCACGGAACTCATAGTCGGCAGGGTCTGAGTCCATAAACTCTAGTCTACGGAAATCACGTTTGGTCACTTTCCTGATCATTGTCCCATCGCTTTAGAGCAAGGCACGGGCGAACGAGTCGCCGCACAAGTGCATGTTGGAAGGCAATCACGCAAGCAATCAACGGTCAGCTCAACATCCTTGAAATTTGCTTTTATGCAGTCGGAATGCCAGCAAAAAGTATTGTCGTTGATATTCTTAACCAGCTCACCACGCTGACGATGTCCACCGTTGGGGCACATAGGAAGTGCCCAATCGATAAATCGTTTCCAGTTCTTCGATATTGATTTAAGAGACGGCATCATCCACCCCCTTCAACAACCCCACCAACAACGCCTGGCTATTCAACTCTGCCAGCCGTGCGTCATCGATCGCCGGATACATCTTCACCAGGCCGTCGCGAAATTCCTCCAGCGTCTCCACATCATCAAGCAACTGCCGGACCGGTGCAGACATATCGGCAATAATGGCATCAGCATCCCCCGCAGTCTGCCCAGCCAACCGATCAACATCATCCTCACCACCCGCCGCAAACTCATGACTGCAATGCGGGCAGCTATGGCCACTAAACTCAGGCGGCCCAGCAGGTGGAATAGCGGCCGGAGCAGCACCAGAGCGCGACAACACCGCTTCACCTTTTTCAGGCATAGGGATTTGCAATCGCCCATAAGCCCACGCTTCAGGAACATCCACCGACTCGCGAGCCCTGGTGATAAATTCGGCCGTCGAAATCTGCACCTCTTCTTCTTCATAAAACTTAAAAGTTGGCGCTGCTGCCCCAGCCACATTTAATTGTGTGATCCAGCCGAACAGCTCATTCATCACATCGCAAACAATCTCGCGGTCAGACTCATTCACCCCTTGTTCACGGCCCCGGTGTGTCTCAGCCGCGGCACGTGAGCCTTCGCCCTGAATCTCAGTCGCCAAGGTCTGACTCGTCAGCGCCTTCGACATCTCACTATTGCAGACCTGAATCAGCCTTTCTTGTGGTAGTTGACCAGACGATTTGGCCGACAGAAGCTCCACTGAGCCATCATCGGGAATCGCCGCCACACCGTCTTCAACCATGTTGGCCAAGGCGTCCGCCAGATCGTTTATTTCATTTTCAGGAGTGCCACGCGGGTGCTTACCAATCGCCCAGGGGATACCGTATTTCTCACAGAATTTAACGAAGTACTTAAAACCCCCATGCTTAAACGTGTAGGGCCAAAAGCAGCTACTGAACAGCGCAATACCATAAGGGTTTTCAGCGCTGGGCATGTGTCGACTAAGCAGAAACTTGCGATCACCAACCGGGTCACCATTCATCGGATTGGCCCGCGTCTTCAGGCGCAGTTCATTCTCAATACCAAAACAAAAACGCCGGTTCGGCCGATCCAGCAGCTTGCCTGGCATCAAAAAACCATCTTGTTTTTCCCATACCACTTCGTGCGTCTGAAAACCATAGAACACACCCATTGAAATATTCCACAGCACATCCGCCCAACGCATGCCCGGCGCAGGCCGCTGAGCCATATACTTCTCACACAACTCGAAAGCCCGTATATCAGCAGGCGTTTCACCACCAGCCTGAACCCTATACTCAAACCCCAGCAAGCCAGAGCGCACCGAACGCAACTCACCCATTACATGGGCATCACCATAAATGGCATCAAAGGCATCGTGCGACTTACCCAACCGGCGCAGCACTGTGTCCGGGTTAGGCAGAAAAGACAGCGCACCATAAAAGTTGGGGTCAGTATGTCGACTGGCAATCTCAGACGTTAGCGCCTTCTTCTTGCCAGCTGTTTTTTTAATATCTGAATTATCCATCGTGACCTCTAATAGGAGCGCGGCCAGCACGGCGCGTGTGAATTTTAGGAATGCCACCGGCACGGCTCACGGCAACCATATACAGGATGTGCAGTGCGGTCAGGCCGTCGTAATGGTGATGAGTTTGTGGCTCCGGCCAGTCGCGCAGTTCTTCCAGCAAACGTGTTAGCCGTGCATGAAAAAGAATCTTGGCTTCAAAGCCGTTGATCACAGGCTCCAGAGAATCAATCCTCACCTCTGGCGCTACCGTTGCTGTTACTCCTGCCAGCGGCAAATGCACACCTTGCCGAATACCCTCGTCAATAAAATCGGTGCGCATGTATTCGTAGGCATTATTGTTTTCAAAGCCCCAGGCACCACAGTTATATTCCCGTTGAAGCGCGATAGTGTCCGATAGCAATTTGCTCGGCAGTCGACGTTTAATGATCGCCTCTATGACATGCAGTTTTCGTAGCTCCATGCAGTAGGCACCCACCAACAAAGCGCTAGGGTCTGATGTCTCACCTTTACCCATCGACGGATCGCAGCCACCGTAATAACGCCAGTGGTGCAGAATGTGAACAAAGTACTGAATATCGGTAAAAACTGCATCTTCATCGTTGCGGGCCTCGCCCTGCATTTCGGTACCAAAGGCGCGGGCGTTTTTAGCCCGTTGGCGCATCAACCAATACAGCGTTCTCACTTCTGGCCAAGAGGTCACCGCACCTTTATCCATCTTGCGTTTATGCTTCAAATAAAACTTATAAGATGGCAACTCTTCATTGGTGATGGTCTTGCCAGCCTTGGTGGCCGTTTCGGTTTCGTGCTTATCATCGTTGCGCATTAACTCCTCGCAACGCTCCCACAGATCCATGTGATCAGGTAGGCACTCGATCGCCTTAAAGTGATGCACAACATGACCGACAGTGTTTTTGGCACGACTAATCGGATCATCACTATTAAGAATGGTGCCGACACCCAAATACCGAACAGACCCATCAGGCGGGCCCAGATAATCAACAGCCTTTTCCAGCCAGTCCCATCGGGTCTCACGCTCGGTCGGACTCTTAGCCTCTTTATCGGTAATCAAATCATCGCCCAACAACACTTTGGGACGAGAGGCACCGTGGAAAGTACCGCGAATCGCCTGCTCAGCACCGAACGGTTCCAGCTTCACACCGTTCCTGGTAACAGCATCACCTACGCGCCACGGATGACCCCTGCCACAGACTTCAGGGAAATCCATTTTTAAATTACTGTTGCAGGTGAGTTCGGTTTTAACCACTTCCAGCAACTTGGTAGGCATCTTGGTTTCAGCACCAAGAAAGACGATGTAATCATTGAATGAAGGTCTGTCGCCCGTCCGGTTCAGCTCGGCCCGCACCCTGGCATCCTGCAACAAACCCTGCACCACAATCCACACCGGCCCGATCTTGGTCAACAATGTCGACTTGGTTTCACCACGCGGAGCCACCCACCATTCACGGCAGCCATTATCACCACTAATCAGCTGCGGAAAGCGCGCACTAAAATGCTTTTGAAACTTTGATGGTGGCCCCCAAACATGATGAGGAAAATAAGTGGTAGCAAAGAACCAAAAGTCTTGCTCAACCAACACACGGCGACGACGATCACGGATTGCCTGTTTTGAAACATCAAGTCCGAGCTTCTTCGCCTCGATCTCACGTTGCAGGTCAACAGACAGCTCAGCCAGATCAGTTAGAAACTGTTTTTCTGTTAGATCAGCCATTAAAAAAAAACGCCTTCACCAAACCATAAACAGCTGTCACGATCAGGGCAGCTGTATAAACAATTGCTTCGACATCATCGTCAGGCTCAGGAAACATCACCCAAACACCTCACTAACTCTCTGCCCAAACGGCTCCAGGATCGCCGCGAAAACCTCCAACTGCTCCGGGTAGCCTTCACGGATAAACGTGGCCAACTCTTCCAATACCTGCATAGCAATCGCCAGCTTGGCAATCTTCTGATCACCACCACCGGCTGCTTTGAGAGTTTTGGAATAGGCATCACTCAAACGGCTAATCGCCTCGACCTTTCTCATCGGATCGACTTCTTTATCTTTGATGTCTTCGATAGTCGCCTGAAACAGTAGCGTGAGATCCTCCAGCAGCTCGGCAGTAATATCACCAAAGGAACCGTTAGCCATGCGCGATGCCACGCGGGCCTTTTCCCAATCGTCACCGGCATTCTTGGCTTTGCGCTTCCAGCTGCGAGCAGTGGCATAGCTAACATCATTCTGGGCAGCGGCCTGCTCCAACGGCAGGCGCTCACGCACATAGCTAGCTCGTACTGCCGTTTTTACTTCCTGACTATGAGCCATTAAGCACCGTTGCCATTAACGATATTCTTGGCAGATTCTTTGATCAGGAATATACCCAACCCCACAATGCCGCCACTGATGGAACCCGTCACCGCACCATTAAGAGCAGCCTTTATCTCAACTTTTCGCAAACGACCATCGATAGTGTCAAGCTTTTCATCTTGACGTGTCTGGCTATCCCTAATGCCTTTTAATTCACCACGGATCTCACCCATCATCAACATCAGCGCAGGATCACTACTCATGACTTATTCACCAGGTCATGCAGCTCCTGGCACTCAACGCATCGACAAACATCAGGCTTTGCTTTCAGTCTCGCTTTAGGGATTACATTAATGCAATCACAACAACACGCCGTACCATTAACCATCACAGGCTCATCATCAGGCTTGGCGGCATCCAACGCTTTATTGATTGCAGACTGGTTTTGTCGCTCAGCCAGATCGTTAGCAGCATCAATTGGATCAGGAAAACTCTCCACTTCTACATCCTCCTCAGTGGCATTGTCATTTGGCACAACCGCATATAGTCACCAGGGTCAGCCGTTTGTTTAAACGTCATCCCGCTGGCCTCCCATACCTTCTGCACAAAGGTGCTGCACACCAGGCCGGATTCAATCTTCTTGCGGCGAACTTGTGCCCACCAAACCCGAACCAATGATCGATATGAATAGCGGCGATTGCGGTAGAAAAAAATTACATCGTGTGCATCCATGTCACCACCCGCCATTTGCACAACCACAGGCGCTTCGCCGTAATAGACCACTGCACCAGGCAGGGTGTCTTCAACCCACAGCGATGCTGGGCGTAAACGGTAGCCAAAAAACTCCTTCATCTCGGCCACCCACAAGGCATTGCCGATCCACACCAACACGGCTACATGCGAGATATTCTGGCCGGTCAGCATGCGGATCAATCGGCTTACCCACCCTTGCCCCTCAACCAGCAGCACGTCGCCCGTGTGGGCCACTTGGCGCATTTGGGAATACCGCATCAAAGCAACCCCAACCGAGCCACACGCGCCGCCGTCGCGCCAATGCTCAATACGTCCGAAACGATTTGGGTAATATCAGTTCCGCTCGGGGCACCAAGTAAGGCTTCAAGCGCCTGTCGAGTACGCCGCGCCTGTTGGTCAAAGGCAATCACCGCATCTTGTTCACCTAACGGCATCACCTTTAAACGGGCGCAATCATTAACAGTTAATGCCACATCCGGCATCACCTCCGGGCACACCACATAACGCGCCGATGCATAAGCTGTTCGGGCTGATTCATACAGCGTTCGCACCTGATCCACACGAATCACCGCCTGGGTCACACCACCGCTATCAGCAACCAGCACATACGCAGCCTCGCGCAAACTTTGAACCCGCTGATGGGTGGCTTCTAACTGCGTCAGTTCAGCTTCACTGAACGCATCATCATGACCGGCAATCATCATCGCCGTCTGGTCATACTGCTCATTCAGCTTTTCCAGCCCAGCTGAAAACGCAGCCATATTCACTGCATACGACTGACCACAACCAACCAATGTAAATGCCATTAAGACACCAAATAAAAGCCGCATCATTTTGCTATGCTCCTTTGAGTTGAACTGCCCCTACGGACAAGATGAAATGTGATGACAGAACCAACAGCGCCACCAACACAGAAAGAGATCACAACGGCTTCAACTAGCATCGATAACATCACGCCACCCCTGCCAATCTGCGCGCATCATTGGCTGCCAGCAGTCCCGACACATAAACAGTTTTTGGCTTGCGGAATAGCCGCTTCACCTTGACAGCCGTCAATGCCTGACGGCGTGGTTTTGCAGTGCTAGGATTGATCGCCACATGGACCCACAGGCCATACTCCAGGATGACCTGATCAAATCCAGGAACGTTCTTGCGAATCCAGTTGGCAACCTGTTTTGGGGTATAGCCTGTCACAACAATGTCAGCAGCAAACCCATCAATATGAGCCGATGTTTTTGAACCTTTAGCAAGACGATTTACCTTGGGTGGCCGATAGCCAGAGATAACATGCACTGGCCCCAATGCATCACGCAGCGGCTGCAATACATGGCGACACAACAACAGCAGGCTGTCATAGACGTCGGTGTTTTTACCTACCAGTATTTCAATACCATGCCGCGCTGCTGTTTCAGAGCGGGTGAACTCATCCAGATAAAAATTCTTGGTCAATCGAATTCGATCGCTCACGCCGCCACCCCGCGAAATTTCAGAAGAGAGAAATGGCTAACAACATGCTCACGCACCAGCCCCTGAAAATTCTCAGGCACAGCAGCCATCGCCTGACGACGATCGTCGCGAGTCGGCAACGCGATAATTTCAGCTGCGAAGTGACGTGGTCTTTTGTTGGTGTTAATTGCCATGAACAAAGCATGGCTGATGCAAGGTATTTGAAGTAGGCGTAAAGCTTTTTACGCTTTAGTAGGTAGGGGAATCGGCAACAGGTTGAGCCTAGTTGGCGTTACTGTCAAGCCCGTCGAATAAATCTAAGTTGGGTTTTTCTTGCTTCTGCTTACGCTTAATGGCAAACACCCACTGGCGAGACAGGTTGAATTGCAGTGCCACTTCCGGGGCTGTCTTTTGTTTTAATGCATTGTGAACAGCAATATCACGCAGCTGCTGCAATGCCTTATCGGCCTTGGGTAGCTCCAGGCGTTGGTCAGGAAAATGTTTTACCAGTAATTCAATCGACTCTGGTTTAAGAATCTCCTTCAACACCACACAGCGATCGGCATGCACCGGTACCCGCAGCTGGGTACCACCGCGCTTTGTTAACAGCACAACCATTTCAGCCACTCCGATCAGCTTGGCAATGGTGCGCGCCTGTGGGGGAAGCAGGTCGGGATTGATGAGATCCAGATCAGTCACTCAGATTGACCTTTTCACGTTTAGCCCACTTTTTCAGGCTTTCAATACAAACAATCAACTCTTGAGGATAAGCCCACTCTAACCGTGCTTTGCCGGTAATTCCGGCACACCATCTAGTCATAGCCGCTTCGCTTCGATCACGCACAACACCGGCATCAGCCAGCGCACACCAAATAGCGATAATCTTTTTAATCTGGCCCTGCTTGCTCACTGCCGCACGGCTAGCTGCGCTTTTGGGTTTAGGTTTGAAACCAGCCTTTTTTAATTCGTCATATATCGCCATCAACTTACCAATCTCAAGTGATGACAAAGAGAAGCTGCCATCCGGTTTCTGGCGGGCTCCAGCACCCTGTAGCAAGCCTTGAAACTGCGCGCCATCTTTAGACCATGACAATGCCTTAAGACCGGCAAAAATCAGTTTGTTATAGCGCAGGCGTGTGGGTGATGGTTTATTAGCCATGTTGTGTTGAATTCCGTATCTGATGTGTCAGGGACTTATATTTCACTTTAAGGTCTATACATTGTTAGGTTGCTCGTAGTTTCTGTACGAACATCCGTCGCTTTTGCTTCTTCCTCTGCTTAACGTCAACTGGCGATTGATTTCTATTAAAGAAATTAATCACGCCAATCATTAGCGGCAACAGTGCTGGCTCGGCCCACGTTCTGAAGATGTCGTACCATTTCCACCATTTAGGAATAACTTCAGACTGTATTTCAAAGTTATCTCCAGCGTGATAAGTGGTGAATTCATACCAGACAACGTCTGTTGTGGCCGTGGTTGTGTTATCCCAATCATCACCGCAATACATGAGAGCGCATCCTAACAATAGGGTCGTTCTGACCTGCTAACGCGGTGTTTTCAGTGGTTTCGTTCATACTCTTAGCCCTCTTTTAAGTTCGTCGTTTTCTGCCCGCAGGCAGCACACCCTAGGCGTTATGTGGCAGGCTTCTTTTCAAATTTTCGACCCTCATCAAAAGCCCTCTGAGATATTTTCTCCATTAAGACATGCATTCGACTGGACAAGGCCGATAGGTCGTCATCATCACCTTCTTTTCCTGCGATAAATAATTGCTGCATTACGGTATTAAAATCTCTGTAATCAGAGTTTTCCGGTTTGCAAGACACATCCACTTTAATATTCATTGGTCACTCCGTCGCCCACATAACAAAGGGCATTAAATTTGACGGCGAACGCGCCGCATATTTTTCAACTTCATTGGGCCGCAATTTATGCCCAACGTTATAACCACTAGGACATCTTGAAACCAAGTTCTGTTATTTCATCTAAAGTGAAAGGATTCTCTCTCGGCTTGGTGAATGTAGGCGGTTTATTAAATTCAATCCTTCTCCCGCATTCGCACGAAGTGTAAAAATTATCTATCTCCGTTGGGTCTATTAGTTTTAATGCACAATAATGGTCTTTGGTTTGAAATTCCGTTACATCTTTGCCGCAATCCGGGCAGGCAATAACAACATTTACATCGTCAAACATTCCCATAGTCAGATCCTAAAAAAATCGTTAATTTAAAGGCCGCATTGGTTAGCAGCCTCTTACTTAAATCGATGACCCGTAACGTGGGCCATCCGACATTCTTTATGCTGATGCAATATCTAATGAAATAGGCTCGTACCTATCCGACTCACCCACACGCTCATAAATACGCACGTATGATTTGCTGCCAGCCACCTGCATTGAGTCACTAATTGCCTGCATTGCTTTCACCCAATCTTCATCGGTTATATCAAGACGTTTAAGGCCAAGGATTCGTGAAGTACTCACACGACCTTCTTTGTCCACCTGAAATGCATCATTCACCAGCACACGCATTTCCTTGCGGGTTCCTTGAGACCATTTATGTATGCATTTATCAATCAATTCTTTGGCAACCTGCAGGCGTTCATCAAACACAATATATTCACTGATAGAGCGTTGAACCTTGTAGCGGCCATCAAAACTCATCAATGTGACGTTGCCTTTTTTACCACCCATCTTGGCACCGTACTTCTCACCTGACAGCTCAACAAAATTTTGAATATCAGCCATTGCTCCTTGTTTGAAATCAACAATGTTAGTAGCGGTTTTTTTGGCTGACTTCACGATTGCCTGCACTGCTTTATCACGTGCCAGGTCAACATCCTTCACTAGCTTAGTCGGTACCAGGCTGCCTCTTGCATCTTTCATATACCCGTTGGGGATTTCTTCATCATGATCAGACATTGTTAATTTCCTCTTGGTTGTTATAAATCAAGTTCAACTTGCTTCAGTACTTCTTTGTTGTTGATCCTTAGCAGGTGTTTTTTTCTGCGCAGGTGCGTCATGGCGCTCTTGTGATGACGATGCGCCTGTTTGATTACATACTTCTGTTCTTTGCTATAAAAAAAACCTCCATATATTCCTGATCGATGGCAGATGGGATGCCCGTCTTTTTGAAGCGCCGCGATGATTGATCGCAGTGGCCTGGTTTGATCGTTTCGCCTCTTTGGGATAATCACTTCCCCGGTCACTGCTGACCATAGGGGTTCTTTTTTAATGCAATCGTCATAATCAACATGTTGTTTCAGAATTTTCAGAACAGCCTCTTTCAATTCCTCTCGATCCATGTCATGCATTATTTTTTGCTCCCTTTGAGGCTGGCTTTTAAACCCTGTACGCGAGCTTTTCCAGTTGCCAGATGATCAACAGCGTTGCCAACTTTTTGCATGCCACTGCGCTCACCTTCTGGATGATCTTTACGTTGTTTTTCCCGTCGGGCTTCTTTCTTCCCGGCGACCTTCATACTGGTGTTGGCAACAATGGCAAAGAGGTAGTTATGATCTTTCAGTGGCAGGCGCAACTTGTCGCGTGTGTTTAACATGTGATCAATACCATCACGCCAATAGTCTAACGGTGCAGACCAGGTACGACCGTCGCGTTCCACCTCTGCATTCTTAATCGCGGCGGCCAGCTCTTCCAATCGTGCCGCCAGGGCATCCATGCGCATAGCGCGTTCACCTGGGCTAAACAAACCCAGGTATTTAATAATGCGGCCAGCCAACGAGGGTGCGATCTCAAGCGCCGACATCAACGCCTGTCGAGCAGCCGCATCATCCAGGGCCATGTGCAGCAGAAACTTAATGCCGCACTCAGGGCAGACACCGCGTATCGCCATTAACCAGCCTCCTGCAACGGCTGGGCATTAAGCCGCTCCCATGTTCTGAGAAACAGTCCATAGGCATCAATTGCAGCAAGCGGTGATTCAAACCCATTAAGCAAATCGTCGCAAACCACCGGCAAATCCCAACCCCGGCCGCGCGATGGCATTAGGTGATAAGCCTCTACCGCCAACGCCTCCCTGTCGGCCTGCTTGATTGCATCTCTCACTGGTTTTCTTGTGGGTGGCAAATCAACCGCAGTATGGATTGTCTGCTGCAGACTGAACTCGATATCTTTAATGATGTGGCTGAGTCGGTCCAACCACTTCATTGGCGAGACCATATCACCGGTATAGGCTTCATGGGCGTCATGCAGCAGGGCGTATTGTGCAAAGGTTTTATTGCCGGTTTTTTCCAACACCCGGTTGGCCACCCAGCAGGAATGTTGCGCAACGCTGTATGGGTTATCACCAAGTGTGTGACCGTTATAACGCGCCAGACGCGACAGCGACCAGGCAATGTCTCTGATGCAGATTGTGTCGGGCATGGGTGTGACCAGATCCACAATCCGACCGCCTGCGGTTTCTACACAGTAAAGAGTCATTGCTGTACTCCCGTCTGCTGCCACGAGATTGATGATGTGGTTGAGCCCTCTATTTCCAGCAGGTCTTCATATTCACTGGAACTATGAATTCGATCATCATGCCTACAGTTTGGGCACAACCCATCAATTAAGTGATGGCTTAATAAACCACCGCACAAACCCTGGCAGTAACCGATAGTTTCGACTTGCTTTTTCATAATGCATACCTCCCAGTTTTCCATTGTTTGGTGGGTGCGTTGTGCCTGGTTGGGCTGATCATCTGTCGGCCGCGTTGTTGCATGTCAGGTTCGTGTCTGAGCGTTTCGGCTATCTCACTCAGTCCGCGAATGATGCTGGCTTTTTTGCAGTACTCCTCCGGCTTGGTCAGAAACTGCTCAAACGACACGCCGTAATCAGAGATATCCTGATTTACAAAAATATTGCCCCAATGCTCCAACTGTTCATCTGAATAAGTAGTCATGATCAAGCCCTCCGTTTTGGACGTTTAAAACCAAGTAGTTCCTGGCCAACCTTGTAAATCAGGTCAGGCGTTAGCTCTTTGTTTCGCCGCAGGCCATAGTCACGCACGCCGGGGATTAATGCGTTAGCCAATACCCGCGCCGAGCCATCGCACATTTGCCAGAAGGATTCCAATATCTCACCCGTTAATTCAACACCATCATGCGCAAGCGCGGCCTCAGTAATTGCCTTGGCATCTTTTTCGGTGATGCCGTTGATTACCTTTGGCCAGAATGAAACGCGGGAGCTGATCTGTCCGAATCGTCCGTGCGGATCTTTGATTAACGGTTTTAATTTTTCAGTACCAGAAAGCACTACACCGATCCCGGCCTTGTCAGAGATGCGGCGCACGTATTCAAGCGTTTGCGTAGTGACCGTTTCTGCCTCATCGATAATCAGCAAACTATCTGTGCCTTTTAAGTGGCTGATAACGGCGCGCATTTTTTCGGCTTTTGTTCCGGTACCGTATCGGTTTGAACAATGAACGATGGCGCCAGTCAGCTCGACAATTGTCGAAACCAAAACGCTGCCATTCATGTCGGGGTCGGCTTCAATCAGATATACATTGCTGTATTCCTTTGCATAACGTTTTAGAGCCGTTGTTTTTCCGGTGCCTACGAAAGCAGACACCACTGCAAAGTTTCGGTACTTGTGCGCCCGCACACATGCCGCCTTAACGTGGAGATAAACAGAAGTTTCAACTATTGGAGTATTGAAGGTTGCCTCTTCCCGTTCAGTGGCACGAGCTATATATTCGAGTACTTTTTCCAAATGATGACTGGGTGGGCTGACATACTTACCTTTTAGCAAACTGTTTAGTGTTGTGTGGTTTACGCCAGATCCACGCGCCAGTTTTAACTGAGTGCGTTGATTTCCATGCCCCACCTCACTCACATGGCCAGTATTAATCCAATTGATGATTTCGATCGTGTTCTCGATATCTTTGGGGGTGTATGTTTCCCCCCATTTTTCTGGCATTGACATTTTCTCTGGTTGCTTCATGTGATATATTTCCCTTCGTTAGTAGTTTGTATCTAAGATGTTTAATTCATCATTGCTATCACTGGAGCCAGGTGCTGCAACACCTGGTTCCAAATTCATTTCCAAACTTCCTTCATCCTGCTTGTCATCAAGCAACATTTCCGCACCTTCATTAAGTGCTTCGATGTCGTCAATGACTTGATCGTGTGTAATAGCCAGACCGGCGCGGGCTTCCAATTCATCCTGCTTTTGTTGCAAACGTTTAACCTGCCCCTTGAGGCGTTTCTGGCTAGCTTCTTCCATGCGCGATTGCGGGATGTACTCGGCCTTGCGCACCAGCTTGGCATCACAAACCCAGCGTCCGTCCTGTGCCAGGATGCGCACAGCGCTGTCGTCAAGCAGGTCATACTCAACAACCAACTTGTCGCCGTTATAGGCAACCAACTCTGGCGCTGAATATTCACGGTTGTGCAAGCGTACTGTTTGTCTGCCGACTGAGCGTTCAACCCGTGGCTTGATGATGGCTTCGCTGGGTGTGTGTAGTTGCACTTGTTCCAGCTCACTCCATAGCTCTGCCGGGGTGCGGCCGTTCAAGCCGTCGTGTGAGCGGTTATGATATTTTTCTATCCACGCAG
>Ga0316207_10003091_pt1 | contig 15935 bp, 19 predicted proteins | sample 6weekpyrite_MG_FD_204943 | JGI IMG/M metagenome (GOLD analysis project Ga0316207, IMG submission 204943) | Microbial mat bacterial communities from mineral coupon in-situ incubated in ocean water Damariscotta River, Maine, United States -... | ecosystem: Environmental > Aquatic > Marine >... | reverse complement strand
CCAAAGCTTTTAGCGCGCGCCAACACGTCAGCGCCGCCGCTAGCGTATTTGCTGCTGGTTGACTGGCCAAGGCCATTGTTTTCCAGCACAAATAAAAGAGGCAGGCTTAGCGCGACAGCTATATTCATTGTCTCCAGAACAGCGCCCTGGTTAGCGGCCCCGTCCCCAAAAAATGCCAGCGCGATACCGCCAGTCTTTTGTGTTTTAGCAGACAGTGCCGCGCCTGCTGCAATTGGCACTTGCGCCCCAACAATACCATTGCTGGCAAGAAATCCACTTTCGGGCGCTATCAGGTGCTGAGTGCCGCCGCGTGCTTTGGAAAGCCCGCCTTCCCGACCCAGAATTTCTGCTGCCACCGCCGTTGGGTCCGCCCCCATAGCAAGGGCGAGGCCGTGGCTGCGGTGCGATCCTGTAATCTGATCGCGGGGGCCTGTTAAAAATCCACAGAGCGCGCCCTCAACCAGCTCGGCACCGCTACAAAGGTGCACCAGTCCGGGAACATGCCCCGCCTCTGACGCGACAGCAATATGAAGTTCAAACGCCCTGATAAAAGAGGCTTTGGCAAATAGATCTGACAACTGCTGCATGGAATCTTAAACACCCAATGAAAGTCTGCTATTTAATAGAAGGCCGGTTTTCATATCAAGCGGCAAGAAAATACTATGTTTATCCGATAAAATAAGCGATAACGCGCGCAATAAGGTTGACTCGCCCCCTACAATACCCATATCAATATATGACTAATTTAGTCATATATCTAAGTTCCACTTTGGATCTAGGGTGACCATACAATGATACGTCTCACAAATTTAGCAGATTATGCAGTTATTTTAATGTGCGAAATGTCGCATGCAAATAGCCGACTTAGCGCGCAGGATTTAGCATCGAGCACTGGCGTTCCGGTAACTACGGTGTCGAAAATTCTCAATCTGCTTAGCCGCGCCACACTTTTGAAGTCGCACCGCGGCATCAAAGGCGGATTTTCCCTCGCAGGCGCGCCAGAAGATATTTCTGTGGCGGAAATTATCGAGGCAATTGACGGGCCTATAGCACTCACCTCATGTGTGAACGGCGGTAAAAACTGTGACTGTGGTTTCGACGATGTCTGCGTTTTGCGTCCCAGGTGGCAATTGATCAGTGGCGCGGTGCGCGGTGCGCTTGAGGATGTGAGCTTGAAAGACATTGCTGAACCAGCGCTAGGCGGCGGCGTAATGCAGGCGCAGAAAAAAGCAGGCATGCCCCTCGAAAGGCCTTTGGCCGAGGCAAATATCTAACAACAAAATTGCGCTTTAAAGCAGCAAGACAATACCCGATGAAGGACTAAAAAGTGGCCGCGACACTCGAAACCAAACAACAAGTCGAAGAGATGGCTGGTGAATATAAATACGGCTTCACCACCGACGTCGAGATGGAGATGGCTCCAAAAGGCCTGTCCGAAGAGGTCATTCGCTTTATCTCAGCCAAGAAAGACGAGCCTGAATGGTTGCTTGATTGGCGGCTGAAAGCATACAGGGCCTGGCTTAAAATGGACGAACCTGACTGGGCCAAGGTTAATTACGAGAAAATTGATTATAGCGACATCTATTTTTACGCTGCGCCCAAAAGCCAAGACAAGCCAAAAAGCCTCGATGAGGTCGACCCCGAACTCCTGCGCATGTATGAAAAACTAGGCATCCCGCTGAGAGAACAGGAAGTACTTGCCGGTGTGGAGGGCGCTGCAAAAGTTGCGGTAGACGCCGTGTTCGACAGCGTGTCTGTGGCCACAACTTTCCGCGAAGAGCTTTCAAAGGCGGGCGTGATTTTCATGTCCATTTCCGAAGCCGTGAAAGAATACCCTGATCTGGTGAAAAAATATCTCGGTACCGTTGTACCGCAGCGCGATAATTTTTTTGCAGCGCTCAACTGCGCAGTTTTTTCAGATGGCACGTTTGTTTATATCCCCAAAGGCGTGCGCTGCCCGATGGAACTTTCCACCTATTTCCGCATAAATGCAGAAAATACCGGCCAATTTGAACGTACACTTATTGTTGCTGAAGAAGGGTCATATGTTTCCTATTTGGAGGGTTGTACTGCTCCAATGCGCGACGAAAACCAACTGCATGCTGCCGTAGTGGAACTGGTAACGCTGGACGACGCCGAAATTAAATATTCAACGGTTCAAAACTGGTACCCCGGAGACAAAGAAGGCAAAGGCGGGATCTATAACTTTGTCACCAAGCGCGCTCTTTGTAAGGGCAAGAACTCCAAAGTGAGCTGGACCCAAGTAGAAACAGGATCGGCTGTTACCTGGAAATACCCAAGCTGCGTCCTTGCCGGCGAAAACTCCGTAGGTGAATTTTATTCAGTTGCTGTTACCAATAATTTTCAGCAAGCAGACACTGGCACGAAGATGATCCATATGGGTAAAAACAGCCGCTCGACAATTATTTCAAAGGGCATTTCCGCAGGCAAATCACACAATACATACCGAGGGTTGGTCAAGGTTTTGCCCGGTGCAGATGATGTGCGCAATTTTACCCAGTGCGATTCGCTTTTGGTATCGTCAACGTCGGGGGCGCACACCGTACCCTATATCGAAGTGAAAAATCCATCCGCGCAAATTGAACATGAAGCAACCACGTCAAAAATCTCTGCTGACCAAATGTTTTATTGTCGTGCACGCGGTCTGGACGAAGAAGAAGCGATCGCCATGATCGTTAACGGTTTTTGTAAAGAAGTTATGCAACACTTACCGATGGAATTTGCAGTGGAAGCACAAAAGCTTCTGGGGCTGTCCCTTGAAGGCAGTGTTGGCTGATCAACAAACAGAAAAAGACATAGAGAATAATGCTTAAAATCAACGACTTACATATCAGCGTAGATGGCACGGAGATCATCAAGGGCCTTGACCTTGAAGTGAAGGCAGGCGAAGTGCACGCAGTGATGGGCCTAAACGGGGCTGGAAAATCCACACTCGCCAATACTATCGCCGGCCGCGATGACTATGAGGTTACAAAGGGAAGCGTGAGCTATTTTGGGAAAGACCTGCTTGAACTAGACCCTCACGAACGGGTGGGCGAAGGTATTTTCCTTGGCTTCCAGTATCCTGTCGAGATTCCAGGTGTCTCCAACCTGAATTTTATGCGTACAGCTATTAATAGTGTGCGCAAATATAACGGCGAAGAAGCCATGTCAGCGGCAGAGTTTATGAAGCTGGTACGCTCCAAGGCGGCCGCACTTAAAATGGACCCGGAGATGCTGAAACGGTTCGTGAATGTGGGCTTTTCGGGCGGCGAGAAAAAGCGTAATGAAATGGTGCAAATGGCGCTGTTGGACCCAAAGCTAGCCATTTTGGATGAAACCGATTCGGGCCTTGATATCGACGCCCTAAAAATTGTCGCCGAAGGCATCAATGCCCAACGCCGCGACGATACTGCCATTTTGTTGATTACGCACTATCAACGCCTTCTGGATTATGTGCAGCCCGATGTGGTGCATGTGATGATTGACGGCAAGATTGTAAAATCAGGAGGGAAAAACCTGGCGCTAGAGCTCGAAGAAAAAGGCTATGCAGCCGTAGCTTGAGTCAACGCTCAATGTTTGGAATTGTTTTATGGAAGTCACTTCGCTGAAATCTTACGAAGATCAGGTTTGGGAATTGATCGGTCTTATGCCTGGTACTGAAGGCCTGCGCATGCGGGCTCTCAAGGCCGCAAACGAATATGACTGGCCTGGAAAACAGGACGAAAAATGGCGCTATAGTGACATCCGTGCCCTAAAGAACAATATGTTCGAACAAACGCGTCCGGCGATTGACGCTCCAAATGTACCTGCCCCACTTTCAGCTGAAAATAGCGCCCGACTGGTTTTCATAAACGGTCGTTACAGCGAAGACCTCAGTGACATGGGTGACTTGTGGCAAGCCGCTCAGGTGCGCCCGCTCGCCAACCATTTGATGAGTAACATGGACCGCGCTGATGAATTGGTGCGCGGCAAAGATGCAACCGCCTGCCTCAACACCGCTTTGATGCGCGACGGCATGGTACTGTCTGTACCTGCAGGCGTAGAAATCGATGACCCCGTAGAAATTCTGCACATCACAATCAATGGCGAAAACGCCGGATGTCATATGCGCCATGTTATTGAGTTGGGTGAAGGGGCTTCAATCACAGTGATTGAGCGTTTTATTGGGGACAGAGGTTCCTATTGGACAAATAGCGTGTTGCAGGCACGCGTCAGTGAAAGCGCAAAATTTTCACATATCCGGCTACAAGAAGAAGGGGCAGATGCGCTTCATACTGCAAAAGTTTTCGCCAATGTGGATGCCGACGCCAATTATACTGCCACCAACATAAATTTGGGCGGCGCACTTTCGCGACTGGAAGTAAACGTGCGGTTGATGACCGATGGTGCATCGGCAACCGTTGACGGTGTTGCTCTCGCGGCAACAGAACAAAGCCATGATACCTATACTCAAGTTGAACATCTGATGCCCGCCACAACAAGCGACCAGCTGTTCCGGACCATCGCCGATAGCCGCGGGAAAACATCCTTTCAGGGCAAGGTTGTCGTTGCTAAAGATGCGCAAAAAGTTGAAGCTAATCAAAGCTTCAAAGCCCTTACTTTTGACAAAACTGCCGAAGCCAACGCCAAGCCAGAGCTTGAAATTTTGGCGGACGATGTCAAATGCAGTCACGGTGCAACTGTGGGCCAATTGGATGAAAAAGCAATTTTCTATCTCACCAGTCGCGGCATTGACCCAGCAACTGCTCGCCAGATGCTAGTTGAAGCTTTCACCGCAGATGCGCTGAAGGCTGTTGGTTTTGAGGATGTCAAACAAGAAATCTTGACACGTATCAGTGACTGGATGGCGGCGCGCGCTAACAAGGTTAGCACCGAGGAGTAATGCATTAGAATGAACCAACTCGCTACACATAGCAGTGATCTGGATATCAGCCGAATACGCGCGGAATTTCCTATATTGTCGGAAAAAGTTTACGGCCAGCCGCTAACGTTTTTGGATAGCGCCGCCAGTGCTCAGAAGCCGCGAGCGGTTATCGAAGCTGAAAAAAGCCTCTATGAGCATTATTATGCCAACATCCACAGAGGTGTTTATAAGTTCAGCCAGGACGCAACGGAAGCCTATGAGAACACCCGCGAAACTGTGCGGGCCTTTATGAATGCCAATAACACACGCGAGTGTATATTTGTGCGCGGTGCCACAGAAGGCATCAACTTGGTGGCGCAAACTTGGGGTCGCGAAAATCTGAAAGCTGGTGATGAAATCATCCTCACTTGCCTGGAGCATCATTCCAACATTGTGCCATGGCAAATGATAGCTGAAGAGAAAAATGCAATAATCAAGGTTGTCCCTGTATTAGAGGACGGCTCCCTTGACATGGCTGCTTACCATGACCTTTTGAGCGAACGCACCAAAATGGTGGCTTTCGCCCATATTTCTAATTCAATTGGTACGCTCACGCCGGTGAAAGAGATTATTCGTCTGGCACATGCTGCTGGTGCACTCACCCTGGTCGACGGCTGCCAAGCAGCACCGCATCTCAAAATAGACATGCAAGATCTAGACGCCGACTTTTACGCCTTTTCAGCCCACAAGGCGTACGGTCCCACAGGCATTGGTGTAATATACGGCAAGGAAGCACTGCTTGATGCCATGCCGCCATGGCAAGGCGGCGGTGATATGATCTCCACCGTAACCTTTGAAAAAACCACCTATAATGATCTGCCTTTCAAGTTTGAGGCCGGCACGCCCAACATTGCAGGCGGCATTGCCATGAATGAGGCGCTAAAGTTTATTACATCGATTGGGCACGACACAATTGCCGCCCATAGCGATGAGATACTCAAATACGCTACAGATAAATTAACTGCGCTCAACAGCGTGAAAATTATTGGCACCACACCCCAAAAAGGCGCGATTGTCAGTTTCACCATGGAACATGCGCACCCCCATGATATTGGAACAATTCTAGACCGGCAGGGTATTGCTATCCGTGCTGGGCACCACTGCGCACAGCCCGTAATGGATCATTTCGGTGTTCCGGGCACTGCACGCGCGAGTTTTGGAATTTATAACGACAAAGACGATGTTGACCGGCTGGTTGATGGTCTGAAAAAAGTGATGGACATCTTTGGATGACAAATAACAAAAATACCCGCGATATTATGGACCTATCAGAACAACCAACTGAAAGTACGGTTACTGATTTTCCCTCTGAGAACATGCCTTCCAGTGCTGCTCGCCCTACAGTGAGCCCGCAAGAAGGCGGATATTTCCTGAATAAATTTCTGGAAAAAAGCGAAGATACAAATGCGCCAGAAGGCAATATGCCTAAAAGCGCTACAAGTGACGCTGGCACAGCCGCCGAAAAAATAAATGGCGGAGCCCCTGAAAGTGTTGAGGCCCTGAAAGCCGATATTGTTGCAGCACTCCAGGAAATATACGACCCGGAAATACCGGTAAGCATTTATGAGCTCGGCCTGATTTACGACGTAGATGTAGCTGAAGATTTTTCGGCCCGCATACGCATGACACTCACCACGCCGCATTGCCCGGTGGCGGAAAGCATGCCGGGTGAGGTGGAAATAAAGGTTGCAGGTGTTCCGGGTGTGACATCCTCCGAAGTCCTGCTGGTTTGGGAGCCTGCGTGGGATATGTCGATGATGTCGGATGAAGCCCGGCTTGAACTTGGCCTTTTGTAGAAAGTAAGTCTATGTCTGTCATTCAAATAACCGATAAAGCCGCCGACCGCATTCGAGGCCTGCTTGCAAAAAGCGGTGACGCCATAGGCATCAAGCTTGGCACCGAAACGCACGGCTGCTCAGGCCTTGGTTATACGGTTGATTATGTCACAGAGGCGGACGCCGATCTTGAACTGGTAGAAGACAAAGGCGTAAAGGTGTTTATCGACCGGAAGTCGCTTTTGTTTCTACTTGGCACCCAGATGGATTGGGAAGACAGCACCTTCTCAACAGGGTTTAAATTCACCAACCCAAATGAAAAAGGCCGTTGCGGTTGCGGCGAAAGCTTTCACGTTTAACTAGCCTACAACCAGCTTTTCCAGTGGCTTAAATCCAACCCCGAAAGCGCGGCCGTTTCACGCGTATCCTCCCGGTATAGAGCCGCCAAATACTTGGCATCATCTTCCGAAATTGATCCTAGGTCCTGCCGCTTGCCCGTTGGCAGAATAGTCTTGTTCTGCGGATAATTTTCAAATCGCGCCACGCCTACAAAATCACATATCGAATCAAGAACGACTGGCAGGTTTTTTTTCATAGCTGCATTTTCAAGCACCAAAATTTGCTCTCGCGGAAAAAGGTTCAACAAACGTCTGATCTGTGGCGCATAAAGGCCTCGCTCCACATAACTGAAGACTCTGTGACAACCATTCAGGGATTTCTCATCCGATTTTACTCTTTGCCGTCCCTTACGAATAGCCGCGCCAAATTTCAGCCGCTCATATCGACGCGAAACTTCCATTTCCCAATGGGAATAGGCCCGGTCAACCGGGTCTCGCAAACACAAGATTATTTTCATGTCGGCTTTGTAGGCTACAATGCGCTTGCAGCAGGGTTCCCAATAGCTGTAGATCGGTGTCGCCTCACCGAGTATCTGGCCCGGCTTGGCTGAAAAAAAACTGTGGTATTGCCCATAGTCGGGTGCCGCCCAATTGATCGACTCATTATCAAAAAAATGAACCTCCTTGCGGCGCGGCATCGCAATGCCGGGGTGCTGGCGCAGAAAAGCATCAAGCGCGGTCGTGCCCGCCTTCTGCATCCCCGCGATTAAAAAGTCTGTTTTCAATTTAGGCATCCCTGTTGATACTTATCAGCGATACCGGGGCACAGACATATTTGCAAGCCATCAGCTGTTAGAGACTTCTAGAAACAGGTTCGTCTTCAGGCGCCTGAAAATAAAGAGATCAATCTTTAGTCTCTTCACGCAGAGCCGCTTTTCGCTCTGCTGCCGCCTCCCGCACCTGAATCATATCAATCGCCAAATGATCCTCGCCGCGCTCATGCGCCAGATCAATTTGCTTTTGACGTTCTTGAGAGCTTGCTTTTTTCTCGTCTGAGAGACTGTCATAGCAGCGCGGGCAACTTACGCCGCGCTCATATTTTTCGGACTTTTTGTCGCCTTCCGTAATTGGCCAGCGGCAACCGTAGCATTGGTCATAAGGGCCTTCCTTAAGGCCGTGACCCACTGAAATGCGGCTGTCGAAAACAAAGCATTCGCCCTGCCACATGCTTTCCTCCTCTGGGATCTCCTCCAGGTATTTAAGGATGCCGCCTTCAAGATGGAAAACCTCGTCATAGCCCTGCGCCTTCATGAAGGCCGTGGATTTTTCGCAGCGGATACCACCGGTGCAAAACATGGCCACCTTTTTTTTAGCGTGCAACATATCGGCATTATCTTTTTCCCACTGAGGGAACTCACGGAAGGTAGTTGTTTTTGGGTCCAAAGCGCCTTCAAAGGTGCCAATACCCACTTCATAATCGTTTCTTGTATCCACCAGCACTACTTCAGGATCGCTGATTAACGCATTCCAGTTCTGGGGTTTTACATAGGTGCCCACAATAGCGTTTGGGTCGGTGCCTGGCACGCCCATGGTGACAATTTCGTTTTTGAGCCGTACTTTCATGCGCAGGAACGGCATTTCAGACGCCCAGCTTTCTTTGTGCACAAGCCCGCTAAAATTCTCATTTGCGTTCAGGTGCGCAAGAAGCGCGCGAACGCCAGCTTCAGGCCCTGCGACTGTGCCGTTAATGCCTTCCTCCGCCAGCAACAGCGTGCCTTTAACGCCACCTTCTTCGCAAACCGCCAAAAGCGGTGCTTGCAGGTCTTTATAGTGTGGCAGGCGCACAAATTTATAAAGGGCAGCTACAAGAAAATCAGTCACGGCATGATCCTATCAGATATTTCCACACGACAACTTGCCGCGCGGTCCGGCGGGGTTTTTACCCGCTTTATCCGTAGCTGACAAGCAGCGTGCGGCATATCGCCCTCTGAAATCCCTTCTTTAGGACAACAGGGTCATTGCAGAAACACCCAAACCGACACCTAGCAACAACATGGATATCATTAGTGTCACTACAAGGCCTGGCGACATGGCTCTGCGGTTAACCGACTGCTGAGCCTCGGGAACCACGAGCGCAGTCTGCGAAAGTTCCAAGACCGAGCAGAGCTCCATCACCGTTTCAGGCGCTGCGCTGCCAAAGCGTTCAACGCGCTGAACGGTCCTAAGACTTAGGTCACAAGCATCAGCCAAGTGCTGCTGGGTCCAACCACGGGATAAACGCGCTGATCTGGCCAACTGTGCATCAACATCCATGATACGCCTCCTGCGTTAGGCGCTGCGCCACTGACGCGCTCATGATTTTTTTCTCAAGAAATAGGCAAGCACCAACCCAGTCGCAGTAACTATACCGCCGGAAATTAAAGCCGCTTGCAAATTTATGTCAAACGGCTTGCCCGAAGCCGTGGCAATTCCTACCCCGGCACCAACAGCACCCACTAAAAATCCAAAAATGAATATTGGCCATATTTTTTTCAGGGCGCCTTTTAGTGTGCCATCAAAAAGTGATACCGCCTTTTGACCGATCAGGTTGCCATTCTTATAGACGAGGCAATCCATCTCTGCAGTCAAGGCTCTTAGCAGCTTCATTTCCACTCTATATTCGGCACCTTTGTAAGTAAACTCTTGCTCGCTACTGAATTTCAGCCCGACTTTTTCGGAGACAAGCTCGTCGTTGATATAGATATATTCTTTGCTAGACGCCGCACCGTGGACGGTGATGTCGTCATCACCGTCCTCAAAATGCCACCAATAGCCGCCAAACAAAGTTGCTTTGCCGTATTTGTCCTCATATGTGCCGCCGTCATCCTCTAGCGGTTTTTGATTATCTGTCAGCATTAGAAAAATCACTCCAATCAGGCATATTAGCTTTATACCCATTTTTCCCTCGGGAAGGCACATGCCTTTTTCAAAATTAACAAGTCGTTTTGGTGTCTTTTATGTGGACGATTTAGCCACGCATTACAGCGACAGGGATATGACAGTGGGCCCAACTGTCATATGACTGCTGGCGCTGACACATGAGTTTTATTTAATTTATTGACAATTTTTTTATGTATTTTTAAAATTAAAACGATTCGAACAGCAAATACCAATGTGGGGACATGCTATGAATAAGATTGTCAGCTTTCATTTACCTGATCCACCAACTCCGAAAACGGTCCAGAAAATTCGGCGTATCAGCAAACCAATGGAAATATTGGCAACAACTTTGTTGTTGAGTTTGGGCTTAATTCTAACGCTCGGCGTCATGGCCCTGTTCCTATATGAAGGCCCCTTGCTGCGCATTGACGCAGAGGCTGTTTATGTATTTTTTGCACTGGAGGATATTGCTACGTACCCGCCAACCATCCCCATCAGCGATCTTTCGTTCTTTACCCGGACGGGCATGTTCGTGATTGTCGTATTGCAATATGTACCGCTGTTAATGGTTCTCTGGACACTGAAAAACTTGTTTTCGCGACTAAAAACTCATCCTGTTTTTGATCATAAGCATGCACAAATTCTCACACACATGGGCGGCTGGTTAATCTTTTTCTCCGTGATCCCCTTCTTCACCGACATGATTGCTGAATTTGTCGGCAGCCCTGACCGCAACTGGTTCAAATGGTCCAGTATTGGCGCCGTGTTTTTTGGTGGGCTTTTATTAGTTTTGGGGAATGTCCTACGGCACGGCAGCGATTTGGAACAAGAAAATGCGAGTTTCCTATAATGGCTATTATTCTCAGACTTGATGTGATGCTGGCACGGCGCAAAGTAAAAGCGCGCGAACTGGCGCGTGCTATTGGTATCAGTGAAACCAACCTATCCCTGTTGAAGTCCGGCAAAGTGGGCGGCGTGCGCTTTAGTTCGCTCAACGCCATATGCGCTTATTTGAACTGCACGCCCGGCGACCTGTTGGAATATGTGCCAGACAATGAAGAAAAAGAAACCGAACGGCAAGAAACAGCCTAGCCAAGCCCTTCGCGCATATTTTCCCAAACATGAAAGCCGCTTATTTTCGTGCCGTATATCTGCGCTCAATTTCGAGGATATTTCGATGAAAAGACCAGTAATTTTGCTTATGTTCGCCATATTTTTTCTTAGTGCCTGCTCAGACAGGCTAAGCAAACACGGCGTGATTAAATCCACACTTGGCACGCCGGTTTCCAGCGCACAAATGCTTGCCTCGATGGAAAACCGAGGCCCCATAGTCTTTGAAAAAATTCTATCGATGGAGCAATATAGCAAACGCAGCGAGCAAATCATTCTGGATGAAGAGGCGATACAGGCCGGTATTGAAGATGCCGACGAAACCATCAACATTTATTTTTACGCCATTAGGCACCCAACAAAAGGGCTATTCCTGATCGACAGTGGCATGCCTGAAAATTACTCTGACCATTTTAGCTTCGTCGCAAAGAAGATAACAGCTGACATGAAGTTTAAGCTAATTCAAACTACGCACGCTTGGATCAAATCGCTTGAAGGCGAGGAAATCAAAGGGATTTTTCTAACCCATTTGCACTTCGATCACGCTATGGGGGTGGCAGCGACACCCAATGACACGCCAATATATGTTGGCCCAAATGATGGCACCCAACAAGATTTTTCAAATCGGTTTCTTGGCGGCCCTACTGACAGCGCATTGAGTGGGAAACCTTTATTGCGTGAACTGGATTTCGTAGCCGGACCCACGGGCCCGTTTCAGGGCATATTGGATGTGTTTGGTGACGGTAGCTTTTATGCCATATTGACACCAGACCACACACCCGGCTCGCTGGCATACCTGTTAAAAACCACAGAGGGCCCCCAGCTAATCACCGGCGACACGGCGCGAACACGGCTGGAGTGGACAATAGATGCCAAACCCATCTGGTTTGCAGAAGGCAAAGAAGCGGCCCAAGCCCGTTCCGCCAAGGTGCTGAAAGATTTTGTTTCCCAACACAAAGAAATTGACGTGCATCTTGGCCATCAAAGTCTCACCAGGACAGGCAGCAAATAGGTGAGAGCGCCTTAGTGTTAAAGCGCAAAGAGTGACATGCTCGTTTTAGGCAACGAATAAAGCGAGCCATACATCAGTATGTCTACTTCCTCGCCGCCTTGTGTGAGAGGCAGTCCAATAGAGAAGAAATCAAGGTAGGATTTCTCTGCCCACTTCAATTTGTCTGTCACAATATAGGGGCGCCTGGTTTTAACTAGCCAGTCGTATCGGGGCTTTAGGTGGCCTTCCATCAGCTCAACCTCATCAAGATATCTGCCTGTTGGATCAAAACCAATGGCCCGCACCGAATCAGATCCTATGAGCCGAAATTTATATCGCCCAGTATCATGTTCCACATCGACCAGGCTGATGTTTGATAAAAACTTGGCCATGTCTTTAGGATTCAAATCTACGCGCGTCGGCATCTCTGCATCGCCCTTCACATCCAGCCAATATTGGTAAACCGCCTTCAGTTTTGAACCAGGCAGATCATCGATCGTAAAGTCTTCTATTAGTCTACTGGATTCCAATTTATTCACTTTCAGCTTAGTAAAGGCGGCCCTGCCAAGCAGCTTTAAAAAGAATCACCCATAAGGCTTTTTTAAAGTGAAAAGATTAACATTCTAAAAATAGCCTATATTGCAATTGGCTCTATCCCGTCGCTCTATTGCAACAAGTTTCGCTTCACAATCAACTTTTGCCTTTGCAAGACCTTCCATTCAAGTCTGTTTCATCTGCCATACAAATTGTTTACTTGCCGTAACAAAGCTGGCACTTCATTATTTTTCACATACATTAACAAGGGATTAGGCCATGAATGACAGCCTTATAGCTCTGCCGATATTGATGCAGGTTACGCTAGTGATAATACTTTATTTCGCGCTGGCTATTGCCAAAAAAAAGGCCGTTGCAGCGGGCACGGTAAACCTTGAACGTCGAGGTCTGTTTGATGATGCTTGGCCCACAAATGTAATTCAGATCAACAATTGTATTCGCAACCAATTCGAGCTGCCGATACTTTTTTATGTAATGATTGGACTACTTTGGGCGCTCGATAGCATCAACCTGTTTGTGCATATCACAGCCTGGATATTTGTCTTGAGCCGAGTTGCACATGCCTATGTTCATACCCATGGCAACCATGTTCCACTACGGCGGCGCTTTTTCACTATTGGCGCTCTTGCAATCATCATATTGATGGTTGCGGCAATCCAAAAAATTGCTCTTTAAAATAGGGACGCTCGCACCGCGTGCATACTACCATTTTTCTACCCATGCCTACCGCTAAATGAGTCGCACATCATTTCGGCAGATGGTATTCTTGGGCATCACTTCGGTGGTGAACTACCTCAGCTTTTTCTCATGTGTTCCGATTACCTTCTAACAAAGGCTGACGCTCAAAAATTGGGGGGGGGTTCAATGGCATTTTCTACATGCCGGAGAAAAATATTTCCGAATCGGTTAGGAAGGCTGTCGTCTTTCACAATGGAAGCTGACGTCAGACGGTCTTCAACATTTAAATCAAGCGTACGTAACCTGAAAAAGCATGGTATCTTGCTACACGACGGCGATGACCTGACGCATATCTACGAGATGGCTTCTGGCACGGTCAAAACAACAAAAATGCTTGCCGATGGCCGCCAAATGGTGATTGGGTTTTACGGTAGAGGCGATATCATTGGAATGCCTTATGAAACCAAGGCCCTATGCTCGGCTGAGGCTGTGACTGATGCCACGCTCCTATGTTACCCTATAAAGCAAATAGAAGACCTTATGGAAAGGTCGGCAAAATTCTACCGGCTTATGCTTCAATTGATCACCAAAGAGCGCTATGAGCGCGTAGACCATATGGTTGCGCTGGGCCGAAAAAAACCTACTGAACGTGTTGCCTCCTTCCTGTTAAAGCAAAAAGACACACTGCCTTCTGAAATTCCAGAAACCTATTCTGTTAACCTACCAATGTCGCAAACCGACATAGCCGATTATTTAGGGCTCACACAGGAAACAGTTTGCCGGGTGCTCAGCCAATTCAAACGTCAAGGTTTTATCAAAGCAACACATAGCCACGAAATAAAGATACACAGTCTCACCTCGTTGCAAGCCACCGCAGACGTTGGTCTTTTGCATTAATTACTGAAAAACTTTCAATTGGCCCTACGGTAAGGTGGCTGTTGAGCGCCCGATTTTTAGATACCCAACCAATCGTGTGACCCTTTAAGTAGGACTGCCTGACTGCGACGGGTTTGGCTCCACCACAATTGGGACAATATTCCCGGACGGAGGCGGCGGTGGCGGTGGCCCGGGTGGTGGACCAGGTGGCCCTGCCGCTGGCAAAACGGCCGCAAGATCAGTTACGCCTACGACAGATTGGCCTTGAGATCCACCAGCGTTACTAAAGGACGTGCCAACAGATGATGCGCCACTGCTTGTAGAAACCGCTGTTGTCACCGTGTCAGCAGATGTTGAATCGCCATTTTCATTTGCCGTACTGGCAACCGCACTTGCCGCAACACCAACAGATTGCTGCGCATCGTCGCTTGCATTTTCAGCAGCAGCCACAGCTTCCACCACAAGACTTGCTGCTTCGCCCGTATCACTAGCCGCTACAACAGTTGCTGCGTCGGCTAGCATTGTTGCGGCCGCAGAGGCGTCCGTCGCAAGGACAAGGCTTGCAACCGTGCTGGCTATATCTGCTGCTCCGGCTGCATCATCCGGCGCCATCGTTGCCACGATGTCGGCGACGGCTGTTGCGATGCCCTCAATATTTCCCCCGGTGATTTCGCGCTCAACAATTGCAGCGAATGCTACTGGGTCATTTGCCGCAGCTAGAAGTTCTTCTTCTAGACTGAGCGCCACTGTGGCCTGAGCTACAGCTGTCGACATAGGTGAGAATATCCCAGCCATGGGGGCCCCGTAAACTATGAAGATTCCTGCTGCTATTAGGATTGCGCCGCGCATTATATTTTTCCTTTTCTAAAGCCCACTAACCAACACTCGTTCTAGCGAAGATTTGTCAGGACAAGCGCTGCGACCAGCGCAGCATAAATTGCCAACACGCCAGAAGCTGCTAAGGCGAAACCGCATATGCGGCTTTCTCCAGCTAGGGTCCGACCAATCAAGCTACGGCCACTTTCTTTCGGCAGTAGAAAACTGTGACGCTTGCGCCAAATAACAGGTGCCTGGAGATAGCGGGCAATGTTCGCGTAAACGACCTTTGATGCCAGAGCCAAAGGAAAGGCAAGCAGTAACCATTGCACCCCAAAACCAGGCGCTATGGACGCCGCTGATACCAAAATCGGACCAGCAACCAAGGCAAATACGCCCAGGTAAAAACCTTGAAATCCGCGCGTATCCTGCTTGAAACTATTTGCGCAACTCTTACAATCATAACATCGCTGGAAACGGAGGAAATGACGCTTATACCGGTCAGTGGTCATTTCGCCGCCGCAATGAGAACAGCGCCGTACGTCGGAGCTATATTGAGGCTCCGCGGTTGAACTAACCAGCTTCAAATGAGCGTCGACTGACGGCTTGCAAATAATTTCGGGGGTGGCTGGACGTTTACCGTGCGTGACAGAATCGAGGTCTGCACCATTTGGCTGTTTTTCCGCTATTTCTTCTTCGTAAATCTCTAAGGTATCAAACATCGAAAATATTCCACTTCAATGGTTTGTTTGCCGGGGATTGTTGGCCTGTCCATGGTCGCTCTTTCCAGCACACAGATTCGTAGCTGTAATTTTGCCCCATGCAATCAGGCTCAGCTATGATTTGAATCAATAAAATCGTATGTTTTCGAAAAATATTCTCGCACCAACGTGGCTCGCCCCAAGGCTAAAACACCGTTCATTTTATGAGCGTTTGCAGATCAATATTTAGCAATTGCATAGGGCCAAATT
>Ga0316207_10003090_pt1 | contig 15936 bp, 10 predicted proteins | sample 6weekpyrite_MG_FD_204943 | JGI IMG/M metagenome (GOLD analysis project Ga0316207, IMG submission 204943) | Microbial mat bacterial communities from mineral coupon in-situ incubated in ocean water Damariscotta River, Maine, United States -... | ecosystem: Environmental > Aquatic > Marine >... | reverse complement strand
TCGAGCACTGGGGCAGGAAGGTGCGTATCTATTACGATGGGGGCACTGGCCTGATTGACCTGGATGTGCTGGCCTTCGACCCCGAGGATGCCCGTGCCATCGCCCAGGCGATCTTCGAGGAAAGCAGCGCGATGATCAATCAGCTCTCGGCCGTCGCGCGCGAAGACGCGATCAGCTATGCACGCGATGAACTGGAACAGGCGCAGACCCGCTTGACCGAGGCACGCGTGGCGCTGGCCGAATGGCGCAATGAAAATCAGACCGTCGACCCCACCGCCGATACGCAAGGCCAGATGGGGCTGGTGACCAATTTGCAGGCACAGCTTGCCGAAGCCCTGATCGAATTTGACATCCTGCGCAACACCACCCGCGAAAACGACCCGCGTATCACCCAGGCCGAACGCCGGATTGCGGTGATCGAGGAACGCATTGAAGCCGAGCGCGCGGTTTTGGGAACAAATAACTCGACCGCCATCGCTTTCGCCGATCTCGTCGGAGAATTTGAACGGCTGGTGGTGGATCAGGAATTCGCGGAACAGGCCTATACGGCCGCGCTGGCCGCCTTTGACGCGGCCCGAAATGAGGCGCGCCGGCAAAGCCGCTATCTGGCGGCGCATGTCCGACCCACCCTGGCCGAAGCCTCGGAATATCCCGACCGCCCCACCATTCTGATCACCATTTCACTTCTGCTGGTTCTGTTATGGTCTGTCCTGGCGCTGGTCGCCTACAGCCTTCGTGATCGCCGCTGAGAGCGGGCCCAATGATCGAATTTCGAAACCTGCGAAAGGAATTCGTGCTGCGCGGCCGGCGCAAGGTTGTCATCGACAACCTGAGTATGGGCGTGCCAAGCAATACCTCGGTCGCTCTTCTGGGCCGCAACGGGGCGGGCAAATCGACATTGCTGCAAATGATTGCCGGAACAATGGACCCGACATCGGGCGAGATCCTGTCCACCGGAACAATTTCCTGGCCAGTTGGGTTCGCCGGGTCGTTTCATCCTGATCTGACAGGATTTCAGAACACTAAATTTGTTGCCCGGATCTACGGGGTCGACACCGAGGAACTGGCCGCCTTTGTCGAAGATTTTGCCGATCTCGGCCAAAGTTTTCATATGCCGTTTCGCAGCTATTCTTCGGGAATGCGCTCCAAGCTTTCGTTTGGTGTCTCCATGGGCATTCCGTTCGACACCTATCTTGTCGACGAGGTAACCTCGGTCGGGGACGCATCCTTCAGAGATAAAAGCAAAGACCTGTTTCTGGAACGCATGGCCAATTCGGGGTCTTTCGTGGTGACCCATAACATGGAGCAGGTCCGCCAGTTATGCGATGTGGGGATCGTTCTTGAAAACGGGAGGGCGGTGTTTCATGACGATCTCGAAGAGGCTATCGACCATCACACCAGGAACATGAGCGGTGGACCATAAGCGCGATCTCCACATGCCTTCCCCCCGAACCATGCGGCTTGGCCACGGGCAGCACGCTCTGTTCCTGCCCGCCGAGGGCCCGGAACAGGCACGCATTCTGGCCTTTCATGGCGGCGGCGGGGTTGGCGGATCGCCGGAGATGCTGGTTCCGTTTTCGCAGGTGTTGGCGCGGCAGGGTGCCCTGTCCATCGCGATTGCCAGTTACCGGGTGCTGGACCGGGACCAGGCCAGCCTTTCAGACAGTCTGGAGGATGCGGGCCGTGCCCTGGCCTGGTGTCGTGCGGACATGCCGGACACGGCGCAACTATTCCTGCTTGGGGCGTCGTTTGGTGGTTTGCTGGCCCTTGACGCCGCTTTACGGGCCCCGAGCCTGCCGGCCGGGTTCATTTTGCTCAATCCGGTGACGGATATCGCCGCGGGTGGCTTTGCCAATCGTGTGATTCCACAACAAGGCCAGGCCGATCTTTCGCCTATGCAGCGCTGTGTCGGGCACGATCTCCTTGGGGCCACCCGCTGTCTGATCGCGCATGGCGGCCGCGACGAAGTCGTGCCGATTGAAACCTCGCGGCGATTTGCCCGGATCTGGCCCCGAGGCCGCTGTGAAATGCATGAATATCCCGGGGCCGGGCACGGGTTTTTCAATCATCCACGTCACAGCGGTCCCGTTGCCGCACAGATATGTGCGTTCCTTGATGCGGGCAGGGCGGGGTGATCGGGAGCACTGGCCTGTCGTCGAGACTCCTGCACCACACAAATGGCAAAAGATGCTAACTGCGGGCCTGTCTGGCTTTAGGGCTTTTTTCAACCGAACAGAACAATTAGAAAGCGACAAGCTTCGATAGTCTTTCCGATATTGACCCGATGGATCCTGCAATCCGGGCCTGCCTGATTGCACTCTGCCGACAATATTAGAAAATTGCATGTTTAGTGCAGGGAATGGGAAATTGGCTGATAAACTTCCGAATGGTGTGACGCGGGTTCTGGCGCAAGGCGGCGCGCTCTTTATCGAAACGACCCAGGATATTCTGGATAAAAACGTGTCGGCCGTTATCGGGTCGCATGCCGCCAGGTTTCAGCCTTTATCAGGGGATCATCTCGCGCAGCTTAACCTCGCGACAGATTTCCGGCCAGCCCTGGAAGGGAAGCGCGGCGCTGATCTTTCGCTGACGCCCCTAGCAAAGGTCAAGGTCAGCGAATTGCCCGAGTGGTCCCTTGAGGGGCGTCCAACCCTGCAATGTGCGGTGACAGATTACACAGCTCCGGTGGAAATCGGGATCGACACGACCCTCCAGGTACCGGCGCATCGCCAGGCCTTCTGGCTTCGGACCTATCTGGCGGTGCACCGCGCAGCAGGCAGCCTGATCATCACGCGGCGAAGCAAAGAAGGGCGCGCATCCCCGCAGCGCATCGAGACCGCCTTCGACAGCACATTTGTCGGCGGATGCTTTCTGCCCGAATACCAGATGGTAGAGCTTGAAATTCCGCCGTCCTCCAGCCCGTCCGAAATCACTCTCTCCATTCAGTTTGATCGCTATACCGATCCGGAAGAAACAGGGCCTCCATTTTTTTTCATCGCCGATCCGCATATTGTCAGCAACGGACACGCCAACGGCTCCAATGTAGCGATTTTGGCCGAAAACCCCGCCGCGGTTTCCAGCCCGCTGGTCTGGGGCACGACCCAGGCTCCGGGTGTGCTGTACCCGGGTGCGACCCTGGCTCTGGACGTTGACCGCAAACGGTGCACACTGAAAATCGGTGCCGATATGAAGATCGAACTGCTTGAGGATCACGGGCATACCTATGTGATGCGGTCCTCCGTGCCGGGCAATTTCCAGTTCACGATCAATGGGGCCCATGCGTTTAACCATTCCCTGACACCGGAACCGACATATATCCAGACCCCGCTTCAGTTTAAGGTCGGTGGCACGGCCCGGCTCAGTGTTTGGGACGCAACCGGCACCCAGGAATTTTTCAGCACCTTTATCCAGACACCCCGCATATTAACCCCGGTCGAGGTGCTCCACCGCGAGAGCCGCGCCCCGTTTCCAGGCCCGCTCATGCAGCAGGCCGCGCATCACCATCAGGCTCTGAAGGCCCAGATGGCTGCGGGCAAAAGCCCCGAAGAGATGCAGCAGATCGCCTATGCGCTTTCGGTGCTGGAGGGGGGGTATGAGAATGTCGAACGCAAGCCGCTCAGCTTCCCCGAGGTTGAAACCCCCGATGTATCGATTGTCATTCCGGCCCATAACAAGGTCGACGTTACCTATTTTGGCCTTTGCAGCCTGCTCCTGGCCTATAACAAGGCCAGTTTCGAGGTCATCCTGGTCGATGACGGCTCGACCGACGAGACCGCCGAGATCGAAAGCATTGTCTCCGGCATCACCGTTATTCGCAACACCCGGGCACAGCGTTTCATCCGCGCCTGCAACAGCGGGGCCGCAAAGGCCCGGGGCAAGTATGTTGCCCTGCTCAACAATGATGTCGAGGTTACGAGCGGCTGGATCGATAATCTGATTGAGGCCTTCGGGCGCTTTGGGAACGTCGGCCTTGTCGGCTCGAAACTGCTCTACCCGAACGGCATGCTTCAGGATGCGGGAGGCATTATCTGGGGCAGCGGAAACCCCTGGAATTACGGCAATAAGCAAAACCCGTGGGACCCCCGGTTCTGTTATGCCCGTCAGGCCGATTACCTGAGCGGAGCTGCCCTGATGACCACCAGGGAAATCTGGGACGAGGTCGGCGGTCTATCGAGCTATCTTGAACCGATGTATTTTGAGGATACGGATTTCTCGTTCAAGGTCCGCGCAGCCGGCTACACCACATGGTTCGTGCCGTCCTCGGTTGTCTACCATTACGAGGGTATGACCAGCGGCACTGACGTAACCTCCGGTTTCAAACGCTTTCAGGAAATCAACCGCCCCAAATTCAAGCGCCAATGGGCAGCCGCCTATGCGGGCGGAGGACGGGAGGGGGAAAACCCTGATCTGGTGAAGGATCGCGGTATTACCGGTCGGGTTCTGTTCATTGATGCCATGGTTCCGCGCCCGGACCGTGACGCGGGCAGCTATGCCGCAATTCAGGAAATCCGGCTGGTGCAGTCCCTGGGCTACAAGGTGACGTTTCTGCCCCAGAACATGGCCCATCTCGGGACCTATACGGAAGAGCTGGAACGGATGGGGGTCGAGGTCATTTACGCGCCCTTCTTCCTGTCCACAGCCGAGTATCTGGAACGCCACTCTGCCGATTTCGATGCTTTCTACATCACGCGCTACTACGTCGCCCAGGATGTGCTTGACCTGATCGACAAGACCGCCCCCGGACGTCCGGTTCTCTTCAACAATGCCGATCTGCATTTTCTGCGGGAATTGCGGGCGGGCCTTGCGTCCAATGATGCCGAAAAAATCGCGGCAGCCAAAATTACCCGCGAGATGGAACTGAATGTCATGCGGCGTGTCGATGTGGTGCTGTCTTACAATGAAACCGAGCATTCGGTGATTGAATCGCACAGCGATGGCGATGTGACGGTGGTGCGCAGTCCCTGGGTTGCGGATCTGCCGGACCATGTGCCGGGGCTGGAGGACCGCCGCGGCATTTCCTTCCTCGGAAATTACCGGCACAAACCCAACGCAGAAGGGGCCGACTGGTTTGCACGCCATGTGATGCCCCTTGTCCAGGATCCCGATCTGATCCTTTCGATCTATGGCGCTGCCATGACCGATGAGATCAAGGCCCTGGCAAGCGATACGATCCACACCGAAGGCTTTGTTGAAAACATAGCCGATGCCTATAACCGCCACCGGATCTTTGTGGCCCCGCTGCTGTCCGGGGCCGGAATCAAGGGCAAGGTTCTTGCCGCCCTGGCGCATGGCATCCCCACCGTCCTGAGCCCGATGGCCGCCGAAGGCATCGGAGTGCGGAACGGGCATGATTGCCTGATTGCACGGACCCCTCAGGAATGGGTCAGGGCCATTCAGGATCTACAGACCGACGACGCGCTGTGGCAGCGTATTTCGGAACAGGCCCGGCTCTACGTGCGTGACAGCTATTCCTTCGAAACCGGCCGGGATCTGATGCGGGCGGCATTCGAGGCGGCAGACATATATACCAGCCGGGCCTGACACACATCAAACCGCAGAAAGGTTGCACTCTACCAAACGGGATGCAAAAGCTTTCAAAACAAGGCCCCGAGGGCGGAATGAACAGAACCATCATCCTGCATTATCACCTGTTCAAGAATGCGGGCACATCGCTGGACAGGATTCTTCGGGATAACTTTGGACCGAAATGGGTCACAGCCGAATTTTCAACCGCCACCGGAAATAACAGCCCGCAAGTGGCGGACTGGATCGCGGCGCACCCGGATGCGGTGGCTTTTTCAACCCATACCGCCATGGGGCCGATCCCGCGCATCGACGGTGTCACGATCGTCTCGGTGATGTTGCTGCGCGACCCGGTGGCGCGGATCAGATCCGCCTACCGGTTTGAACAGAAACAGCAGGCGGACACCTGGGGGGCGGAACTGGCCAAGACCAACGATCTTGAAGGCTATGTCCGGGCCAGGCTCGATCGCCCCGGTGATCGGCAATGCCGCAATTTTCAGACTCACCGTCTGGCCAGCCTGATACCCGGCGACGAGCCTGAATTGGTCCGTGCGACTAGGGCGATGGCGCAGCTTTCGGTGGTCGGTCTGGTCGAGGAGTTCGACAAAATGATCCAGCGCCTGACCGACAAGCTACGTCCCGCATTTCCGGATTTCCGGGCCGAGAGCATCCGGATGAACACGACCATGCCCGCCCCGGAAACAGAAATGGACCGCCGCGTGGGTGCATTGCTGGAAGAGGTGAATGGCGATGATAGGGCGCTGTGGAACCTGATGCACAAAGAGACGGGATCGTGAAGATACCCGTTTTCGGGAACATCCTACCGGCAATGCTGGCAAACTCACATGGTGATATCAGCGCAAAACATGAACGGATCGGGCGCATGAACGGTCTGGATCAGGGGGCTGGGTCACCCCATTTTTGCGCAAAGTCTTCTAGAATAGTCTGGATAACATCCTGTTTGTCCAGAAATCTGTATTGCCTGTTGCGGGGGATTTCTTTCGGCATACACGACACATCGAGGTCCTCAATACCCTCGGCTTTGATCACGGTGGGCGATTGCGTATCGCCGACTTGCAGTTTGAGCCAACGGACGGCTTGTGGGCTTGTTTCCTGTTTGTTGCCATGCATGAAACCGGGGCGGTTGAAGAGCCACGCGATCTTGTGCTGATGGGTGCCGGAATGCGTGATATAGTAACGGCAGCCAGCGATGGTTTTCAAAGCCTCGACAATCGGAAGACCCGTGATATCGGTGATGTCGTCATGGGGCGGTGGCAGCGCGGAAACGATGCCCTGCACAATATCCTTCGCGTCACTGGCGCGCGTTTCAAAAGGCTGGCGCAAATTATTGTAGATACATCTGTGAAAATCCTGCGGAAAACTGAAGCCGTCGAGGACGAATGTCACCCCCGGATTCCGCCGGCGAAACTCTGAGATCAACGCGACAAGGAAGGTGCCCTGGTCTTCCAGTGTTCTGCCTGAGGGGCGAACGCTCAGATATATCCTAGGGGGGGCGTTTGTCGGCCCGGGGAATGAGCTGCACCCAACAAGATCCAAAAGGCGGTCCCGGGTGGGGGCTGGGCAGAAATGCGACGTTCCCATAAAGGTCACCTGGCTGTGCCAGCCCCGCAGGAACCCGATCTGATCTTGTGTCTCCCAGGTGGCCGGCGTGTCTTCCTGCCCGGTAATGCCGAAAGGGTCGAACATGATGGTGACATCTACCGCAGCACCACTGCGTGCCACCTCGTCAAGCGTAGGAAATTCATTCCACAGGAAATGAGCGAAATTCGCGTCTCCCACAATCATGCGGGATCTATCTGTGTTCGTCACCGGTCGCATGTCAGCAGGAGGATTGCTGAGGATCTCCAGTGCAATTTCTTCTAGTTTGGCGTCGCGGAAATGCGGGCTCACGAAGGGTAACACCCTGTTCCCGATGACAGCGGCTGTGATCGGATGTCCCTTGCTGAGACAGGAGGACAGTAGGCAAAAATCGGTGTCATCTCGGAACAGATAAATCACCCCGCCGCGCGGCAGCACGTAATTGGCATGCACCGACACGGATCGGCCCGAAACCGGCGACACGACACGAAAGGTCCCTGTGGTGGCGATCTCGTTCTGAAACGATTTTGTACCAATGTCTGAAACCACTGCGTTGCAGTCTCGCACAAGTCCCGAAAACGACAGGTCCTGTTGATCGTTGATCGGTGGTCTCAACGTTTTGGTTCCTTCTGCTTATGCAGGATGTTCTACTCAGTGGCTTAGCAGTCTCGGCGAGATGTTTCATGCGGGCGATACCAGGCCCACATGGCGATGGCACCCTCGTATGTGAATATGAAAGATCTGGACCCGCCATGACGGGTCTCTTGAGACTTACCCCTTTGCCCCCTGTCTGCGCGCATAGACATCCTCGTAGCGGATGATGTCATCCTCTCCCAGATAGGAGCCGGTCTGCACTTCGATCAGGACCATATCCATCTTGCCCGGATTTTCCATCCGGTGCATCGCCCCCAGGGGAATGTAAACGGACTGGTTCTCGGCCAGCAGCTTGACCTCGTCACCGATGGTCACCCGGGCTGTGCCTTCCACCACGATCCAATGCTCGGCCCGGTGGTGATGGCTTTGCAGGCTCAGCGCCGCCCCCGGTTTCACCACGATGCGTTTCACCTGAAAACGATCGGCCAGCACCAGGGTTTCGAAATGCCCCCAGGGACGGTAGTCAATGGGTAGCAGTTCGGCCTGCCTGGCCCCCTTCGTCTTCAGCGCGCTGACCGCCTGTCTCACATCCTGCGCCCGGGTTTGATCCGCCACCAGAACCGCGTCGGACATTGCGATAACAATCAGACCGTCAAGCCCCAGGCCGACAAGCTCCTGGTCCGCTGTTTCCGATCGCAGCAGGCTGTTGCGGCAATCAATTGCGGTGACCGGCCCGGAACAGGCCATGCCGTCGGCATCAGGGCCGCTTTGTTCATGCACCGCAGACCAGCTGCCCAGATCGGACCAGCCACCGGAGAAGGGCACCGCGCTGAGGTTTTCGGCCCGTTCCATGACGGCATAGTCGATCGAAATATCCGTGACCTCTCCCCAAGCATCGGGATCGAGACGCAGGAACCCCAGATCGCTGACGGCGTTGGCAACCGAAGCCCGGACCGGGGCCACCAGATCCGGCGCATATTGGTCGAATGCGGCGATGATATCCTTGGCCGAAAACAGGAAAATGCCCGAATTCCATAGATACCCGCCATCCTGCAACATGGCTTGCGCCGCCTCTGCGTCGGGCTTTTCGACAAAGCCAAGTAACGTCGCCGCCGCACCAGAGCCATCGGGCACGGCGGCAAGCTGCAGATACCCATAACCTGTTTCAGGCCGGTCGGGCGCAATGCCGAAGGTCACCAGATCGCTGCGCTCTTCGACCGCCTGCACGCCCCTGGCCACCGCTGTGCGGAAGGCTGCGGAGTCGGGCAGCACATGGTCAGACGGCGCAATCAGTAAAATGGCGTCCGGGTCGGTTGCGGCCACATGCAGGGCCGCCGCCAGAACGGCCGGTGCTGTATTGCGCCCCTCGGGCTCGATCAACACGGCCCCCGGATTGATGCCGATGGCCTGTAACTGCTCGACCACGATGAACCTGAAATCGGAATTGGTCAGGATCAGCGGATCGGAGAAACTGACATGTGCATCGCTCACCATGCGCTCTGCACAGGCCTGAAACAGAGATTTCTCTCCTATCAGGGGCACGAATTGCTTGGGATAGCTTTTCCGGGACAACGGCCATAGCCGCGTTCCCACGCCTCCGCACAGCACAACAGGAACAATGTTTTTCATCTTATGATCTCCACACTGAACCCGACGTAAATTCAAAATCTTCTCTCATCGCCAGTATTTTGGATGAATGTTAGTTTCAATTGTATATTTTTTTCGTACCGAATTATGGCACTCCCATGGGCCGTCGACATCCCAGACCTCCCGGCACAGATACGCGGCATCCGGACCTGGAGGCGCAAGATTTGATAACATGGCAATCAACTACCGGTCCGGATACATATCTCTGATACGGACCGGTCCACGAAGGCACTGAACCCCGATATGATTTTGATCCCAAACAACTCGGCGCGTTGGCAACTCAGGCAGCAGCGCCCAAAGCTCAATGATCCATCCGATATTCTTGAGCAGTGTAAGCGGGTCAAGACCCTCAGACACCTCGCTAAAAGCCGGGTCTGCGATCTGTCGTCAGAGCAGAAGGTCCTTGTCGATGACCTTATTCCATCCCCCGTAACTCTGCCGAATGTCGAACGGTTCGCGGACACCCGAATCAACCGGCTTTATATTCCGCATCCGCAAGTGCGCCGCCATCTGACCTGCGAGACGTTTCAGGATGTGTTCCTTGTCTATCATGAGGGCCGGTTTTGCATCTTCAAAGAAGGTGCAATTGACATCAGATCGACGGCCGTGCCGGGGCAGGGGGCCATGACAGCGGTGGCCAGGGGGCAGTATTCCAGCCTGGGGTCAGGGGCGTTTTGCGGGGATCACTGGTTGCCCGGCAATCCCGCGCATTTCATCTCGGATCAACTGACACGGGCACTGATTTTTCGGGATCGGGTGGGGATGCCTTCAGATCAGATTCACCTGCCGGAAAGCCGTGCACCCGTCTGCAATTTCCTGCGCCAGCAAATCGACCCCGCATTCAGAACTCTGGAGCCGGACCGGGTCCACTTTTTCCCGGAGCTGAAATTGCTGTCCAGTTCCCGCTTTGACAAATCGCCGGGTCATCCGTTCTGGTTTCTCGATCCCGACATCCTCGCGATTGTCAGCGCGGGTGCCCAACGAAATTTCTGCGCCGTCCCGGCCGAGGGCACGAAAATCTATCTCAGCCGCACCGATACCACGCGCCGCAGAATGCTGAACGAGCCTGAATTGATCGGGCGGCTGCAAACCCTTGGGGTGCGCCCTGTTTTAATGTCCCAACTCTCCGGTCCGGATCAGCTTGGCGCGACCTATAACGCCGATATGGTCATTGCCCCGCATGGCGGCGCGCTTCTGAATCTCATTGCCGCCCGAAAGGGGACGCGGGTGATCGAGATCTTCACCCCCGAACGCGGCACATTGGCCTTTGCCGGAATCGCCCTGGCCCGGGGGCTGAAGTATGGTTTTCAGTTCGGACAGCCGGAGAGCACGCCCGAGAAACACGACCTGCCCTGGCGCGCCGATATCGAGGCCATATGCGCCATGATCGCCAAGACATGATGCCGGAAATCGCCTGCCAAACCGGCATCAATCGGTCATGAATATCTAGTCTATTAACATAAATCTGATTATGAGCTCTCGATTCAGGGCCCTTCTTCCCTTGCTGCACGCGACCGGTCATGGTCTTGAGGAATTCCCGGGAACGGTTGGGATTCTTCTTTTTCTGCATGCGGGAGGAAGCCCGACGGGCGTTGGAGATGCACGGACCTGACAGGATCAAACAGATCCACCGGGAGCTGTTGAAAGGGGCCGATGCGGTGTTTTTCTCGGACCGTGAGGACATCAAATTCCTGGTCCATCGGCATTGGGCCAACCTGACCCTGACATATCTGGCAACGCGCAGCCTGTTACGCCGACCGATCTGGGACCGGACCCCGTTGGCCGAAATGCTGACCCGCGCAGAGGAAAACAGCCGGGCCCTGTCGGGCCTGAAACGTTCCGTTTTCCAATACCCTCAGTCAGACAAAAAAACGGCCCCCGATGGAGGCCATTTCCTGTCGCTCTTTTCAGATACGATATCAGGGGGCAGCGGTCGTCGTGGTACCCGAAGTGCCGTCCCCGATCAGAACCACGGCCAGCAGCAGGCCCACACCGGCAGCAACACCACCGCCACCAGTAACACCACCAAGGATTGCGGTCGTTTCAGTCGCGCCACCGGGCAACCAGCCAAGCGCACGGGCTTCCTCTTGCTGAGCAGCCGTCAACAAGCACTCAGCAGAGGCCAGGCTCACCTGGCCACCAAGCTGGTTGCACTGATCCACGGACAGCGCGCTTGCGGCTCCGGAAAAAAGGGTTGCTGCTGCGGTAACAGCAAAAAAGGTTTTCGAGAGCTTCATCGGGCCGATCTCCAATACTATTTCATTCTCCGATTTATCATGGGCTTGGGGGCGGTTCAACAATGGACGACGCTTCTGGGCCAAAAATCGCTAGGCTGCTAATTATTCACGCGCTCAAGGTCGATATAGCCCAGATCGGGCCCCGCCCATTGCCGTGATTTCCAGATCGTTCCGGCCCTGCCCTGCCAATAGGTATTTTCAAAAACCGGTTCGATGCGATCCTGCACACGGCAGGTTTCGCGGTAGCGCTGCGTGTCATAGGAACGGCCCAGAACATCGACGGTTTCGCGCCCTTCGGGCTGTAATTGGCAATAAAGCCGGCGCGTCTCGATCTGATCCAAACCATCGAGCCCGCGAAACAGCCGGGAATATTCCACGGGGCCGCCATCCGACAGCGCGCGTTGCAGCGGCGCGGTTTCCAGGCTGTGCAGATCGGTGCCAAACCCGCGGGTGTTGCGCAACAGCCCGCCTACGGTGGTGATCGTATTGCCATCAAGGCTGCGCCAGACGATCGCGTCGCGCGGGGTCTGGAATTCCAGCAGCCCCACCGAAATGCCAACCGCATCCAAACGCGCGACCAGCACCGGCCGGGTGATGCCCGCCGCGCTAAGCGACGCACGGGTCGCGGTGAACTGCGGCGGGGTCGCGCCCCGGCCCCGGTTGAACAGCCCGCCGCCGATCTGGCGCACCGCCGAAAGCGCGGGGTTATCTTCGGTTTCCCCGCTGCCGAAACCTCCGACAGCCGCACAGGAGGACAACACCAGAAAGGCCAGCAGGGCCAGTTGCTTCTTCATCGCCATACCCGCGCCCACTGATCGTCAATATTGCCCAGATGGCCCTCCCGCACCCGATCATAGAGCCGGCCGGGCACATTGACCCGGGCTCCGCCGTCGCGCGTGATCGGACGAATCGTGGTCCCGACGCTGCTCTGGCTTGGTTGGCCGGTGAACCAGGAGACCGGAATCGAGAACCGGATACCTTTGTCGAAGGACCCTTCGCCGAATTCAGCCGCCGAAACATCGGTCAGCGTCAGGAAGGCCCCCACGCTCCAACCATTCCGGAACGCGCGGTCGACGGCGATGGTCGCGCCCCAATCGCCCGCCAGATAGCGACCGGCATCGACCTGCAGCTGATAGCCGCTCGCCATGTCGTAATAGGCCGAGACAAACCCGGTGACGACATCGTAATCCCGGAACCCAAACCCCATGTCATAGTCGCGCTGCATGACGTAATTGACCTCGGCCCCAAGCGCCAGGCGGCTGGTCACCGGGCGCCACAGGATCTCGGCCGAAATGCCGCCATACATGCGCTCCAGATAACCCACGGTCACCCGGCCATAGAAATCATTGCCCAGAGACCGGGCACGGCTAAAGGTCAGCGTCTCGATCGCCACGCCATCGTGCTGTTCGTAATTGGCAAAACTGGTGCGCACCGGCGGCAGTTGCGAGGCCGAATTGCGCGCCTGATCCAGATTGCCCACCAGCCGGGTGGTCAGCGCCCCATCGACCCGCCAGCCGGGACGAAATTCATAGGACGCCCTGAGCCGCAAACCCAGATCAATCAGGATCGGATTATCGGGATCGAAGAAACTAGTCCGCGTGTAGGGCCGGAGCGACCAGTCGAACCGCGGATAAAGCCCTTCGACAAGATCGGCCTCCCGCGTCGGCGTGGCCGCGGTGAGGCCCACCAGGGTCTGCAGCGCCTCGGCGGCATCGGGTTGCTGCTCCAGCGCCTCCAGATCCGAGCGGCGGACGGTCAGGGTCGACACTGCCAGCCCATCGTCCATCAGCGTGATACGGAAGGTTTCGACAGAAGGCGGCAGCACCTCGGCCATGATCCGGGCCGAACGGCCCAGAGCCTGCGCCACAGCGGAATAGCGCGTGTTTTCGATGCGAATCTCGACCGTGTCGGCCCCCAGATTGAAGGCACGCAGCTGCTGGCCCTGCGCCTCCAGCCCCTCGGCCAGACGCCCGCCAAGGCCCGGACGCGCCTCAGGGTCGGCCAGCCAGGCGGTCGTCCAGAGCTCAGGGGCCTCGCTGCGGGACGGGCGCAGAGCAAGCGGGCCGGGCACAGGCCGGTGCGAGGGCGTAACGGGCGGACGGGCCGGGTTGAAGGCAAAGGCAAAATTCACCCCGACCTCCGAGCCATACATGTAATAGGCCCCCATGCGCAGCGACCGGTTGACCTGATAATCGACGCCAAAATTCCACGGCGAGCGGCGTTCGAACACGCCTTGGGCGGTTTCGGTGACATAGGCATCCGAGGAATATTCCAGCGTCAATCCCAAACGATCCGTCGGCTGCCATTCGATGCCACCGAAAAAAGCCGCCGGTCCGCGAAACCACTGATCGACCGAAAACTGCCCGCCGGGGCTGCCGGCGATAAAAGCGGGGCGCGTGTCAGAAAACGGTGAGGCGAAGGCATTATAGCTGCCAAGCCGACCCCACCCGATGCCACCCGTGACTGTCAGCTGATCGCCAAAGCTGCGGCTGGCCACGATATATTCGCCAGCATAGATCCCGGTGCCGACGAAATCCTGCAGGCCGATTGCAACCGATGGCCACCAGCCATCCTCGCGCTCCTGCAAGACCTGGTAGCGCAAATCGAAACTGCGGTCGAAATAGGTCTCGAACCCGGCCAGGTTCAGGCCTTCGGTCGCGGCATAGCGGAACGACCCGGACAGGCGCGGGGTGACCTGGAAGCTCAGCGTGTTGCGGGTAATGCCGCCGAAATACGAGATCGTGGTGGAAAATTCGCCATCCGGCATGACCTGCGCCGAGGGCATATCGAGCAATCCGGCGGAACCATAGAAATTGAGCGTGGTGCGTGGCGCGATCGGGCGATGGCCCAAAAGCGTATCGGCCAGGGCCTGCGTGCTGACGAGCGCTGTCAGCACAACCGCAGCCCCCATCGTGATAAAGCGCCGTGCCATGTTGCCCTGTCCTGCTGCCCTCTGCACGCTCGGGTGCCTCCTGATTTCAGCCCTTAGACCATGTCCGCCTCGGGCGGATCAAGCGACCCTGCCTATGGCTTCGTGAAAATGTAGAAAAGCGTCATTCAGGTGACAGAGTAGGCCACGCCTCCCGGCATCGTCACCCGCTCTGCCCCAGATCGCGGGCCGCGACGACGGCATCGCGTCCTTCAATCCAGCGGTCGATCACGGCCAGCGCCGCTTCCTGGCTGCCCGCAGCGATGGCCTCGCGCAGGCCGTGCAGTGCCGCGGCGACCTCGATCTCCGACAGATGGGTTTCGCGAGCGCAGAAGATTTTGGGATGTGCGGTGGTCAGGCGTTCCCCGCTCAGCGTCAGTTCCTCGCGCAGTTTCTCGCCGGGTCTGAGCCCGGTGATTTCGATGGCTATATCGCCATCGGGGTTGTCCTCGTCGCAGATACTGTAGCCGGCACTTTCGATGACCTGACGGGCCAGGTGCAGGATCGACACCTCCTCGCCCATATCCAGCACAAAGACCTCGCCACCCTCGGCCATTGCCCCGGCGCGCAGCACCAGATGCACCGCCTCACGCACGGTCATGAAATAGCGCATCACACCGGGGTTGGTCACCGTGACCGGGCCGCCGCGGCTGATCTGTTCCTGAAAGAGCGGTACCACCGAACCGGAGGAGCCAAGCACATTGCCAAAGCGCACCATGGTGAAAACAGTGCCCTCGGCCCGCGCCGCCAGATCCTGCACCACCAGTTCCGCCATACGTTTCGAGGCCCCCATCACCGAGCTCGGGTGCACCGCCTTGTCTGACGAGATCAGGATGAAGCGTTCGACCCTGGCGCTTTCGGCCTCGCGGGCCAGAGTCCGGGTGCCGAGCACGTTATTGGTCAGGCCCGCGATCGGGTTCGCCTCAACCAGCGGTACATGCTTATAGGCGGCGGCATGGATCACCACCTGAACGTCATGGTCGGTCAGAACCTGGCGCACCTGGCGCGGATCGGTGACCGACCCCAGAACCGGCACCAGCGCGACATTGCTGTCCCCGGCCAGCGGGCGCAGTTCCATCTCGATATTGTAAAGCGCCAACTCATTGAGTTCATAAAGCAACAGCTTTGCCGGACGGCAGGCCAACACCTGACGCGCCAGCTCCGACCCGATCGAGCCCCCTGCCCCCGAAATCAGCACGACCCGACCGGCATAGCTGGCGCAATCGTCGCCAAGCGAGGTGACGGCCTGTGCCCGGCCCAGGAAATGCGCGGGTTTCACCGGTGTTAATTTTTCCACAAGCGGCTCTTCGCCAATCAGCTGCGCAAAGGAGGGCAGGCTTTGCACCTCCAGCCCCATGGCCTGCAACCGGCGCGCGATCTGCGCCTGTTTCGGCTGGCTGAGCGAGG
>Ga0316207_10003089_pt1 | contig 15943 bp, 5 predicted proteins | sample 6weekpyrite_MG_FD_204943 | JGI IMG/M metagenome (GOLD analysis project Ga0316207, IMG submission 204943) | Microbial mat bacterial communities from mineral coupon in-situ incubated in ocean water Damariscotta River, Maine, United States -... | ecosystem: Environmental > Aquatic > Marine >... | reverse complement strand
GATGTGTCTAACGGCATGCTCAGCCTGGATCCAGCCACGGGTGAATACGACTACACGCCGAACGCGAACTTCAACGGTGAAGACAGCTTCACCTACATCGTCACCGACGCAGCCAGTGGCGAGTCAGCCACCCAGACCGTCACGATTACGGTTAACCCGGTGACGGACTTAACCTCAGCCGATGATACGGCCAGTGGTGATGAAGACACGGTCATCAGTGATACGGTGGCTTCAAATGACAGTACAACATCCGGCGGCAGCCTGAGCTACGCCGTCGATACGGATGTGACTAACGGCATGCTCAGCCTGGATCCGGCCACGGGCGAGTACGACTACACACCGAACGCGAACTTCAACGGTGAAGACAGCTTCACCTACATCGTCACCGACGCCGCTTCGGGCGAGTCAGCCACCCAGACCGTGACGATCACGGTTAACCCGGTCACGGACTTAACCTCCGCCGATGACACGGCCAGCGGCGACGAAGACACGGTCATCAGTGACACGGTGGCAAGCAACGACTCAACCATCTCGGGCGGCAGCTTGAGCTACGCGGTGGACACCAACGTGTCTAACGGCATGCTCAGCCTGGATCCGGCCACGGGTGAGTACGACTACACGCCGAACGCAAACTTCAACGGTGAAGACAGCTTCACCTACATCGTCACCGACGCCGCTTCAGGTGAGTCGGCCACGCAGACCGTGACGATCACCGTTAACCCGGTGACGGACTTAACCTCAGCCGATGACACGCTTGAGGTCGATGAAGACAGTGGCCTGACGACGGCAAATGTGACAGGTAATGATTCAACTATATCTGGTGGCACGCTGACTTACGCGCTAGCGATGGGCAGCGATGTCGCCAATGGCACACTCGTATTCCGCGCTGATGGCAGTTACGACTACACACCGGATGACAACTTTAACGGCACAGATGGCTTTGACTACATCGTCACCGACGCGGCCTCAGGCGAAAGTGCGACACAGACGGTGACGATTACGGTGAATGCCGTCAACGATGCACCGGTCAATACTGTCCCAGATTCTATTTCGGTGACAGAAGATATTTCAATAGACATTACTGGCCTGAGCATTAGTGATCTGGATGCAGGCGAAGGTGGTGGCGATCTAACGACGGTGCTTTCCGTGGACAACGGTACGATCACAGTAAGTGCTGCAGTAGGCGGCGCTAACGTGATGGGTAGTGAAACAGACTCAGTGACGCTGACCGGTACGGTGGGCGAAATTAATGCTTCACTGGCGGGTGTCAGCTACCAGGGTGATTCCAACTTTAATGGTGATGACACATTTACCATTACCACAAATGATAATGGCAACACCGGTACGCCGGGTCCACTGAGTGACACGGACACCATCGACATAACGGTGACGCCGGCCACAGATTTAAGCTCTGGTGATGACACCCTGACTGTCGATGAAGACAGTGGCCTGACGACGGCAAGTGTGACAGGTAATGACTCAACGACTTCAGGTGGCACACTGAGCTATGCATTGGCAGTAGGTAGCAATGTCAGTAACGGCACATTGGCCTTCCGCTCTGACGGCAGTTACGACTACACACCCGATGAGAACTTTAACGGTTCAGACAGTTTTGACTATGTTGTAACGGATGCTGCATCAGGTGAGAGCGCCACGCAGACGGTGACGATCACGATCAATGCAATTAACGATGCACCGGTCAATATCTTGCCAGAAGGCGAGATGGAACAGCGGCCGCTGTTTTTCGATGAAGAACTACCGCCTATGGATGGTCCGGCTCTGGTTGTAGATGAAGATACACCTCTCAGCCTTGTCGGTTTCGGTATCAGCGACATTGATGCGGGCACTGGCGATCTGACGACGACGCTGTCTGTTGAAAATGGCACAATTTCTGTTGATGGTGTTGAAGGTGGCGCATCTGTAATGGGCAGTGGTACTGCCACGGTTACGTTGACCGGTACAGTTGCAGAGATCAATACAACGCTATCAGCAGTAGAAAATGTGATTTACCAGGCGGATGCCAATTTCAATGGTGGCGATACGCTGACCATGATTACCGACGATAATGGCAACACCGGTGCGCCGGGTCCGCTGACTGATACAGATGTAATTTCAATTACTGTAAACCCTGTGGTTGACCTGACCTCGGGCGACGACACGCTGACTGTTGATGAGGACAGTGGTCTGAATACAGCAAGTGTGACAGGCAATGACTCAACCACATCGGGTGGTTCGCTCAGTTATGCGCTCGCGGCAGGCAGTAATGTCAGCAATGGCACACTTGTGCTCCGTGCAGACGGCAGTTACGACTACACACCGGATGAGAACTTCAACGGTGAAGACAGCTTTGACTATGTTGTCACCGATGCCGCTGCTGGTGAAGAGGCCACACGTACGGTCACGATCACGGTCAATGCCGTTAACGATGCACCGGTCAATACCGTCTCAGAAGCCATAACAGTTGCAGAAGACACGGCTGTTGGTATCGACGGGTTGAGCATCAGTGATCTGGATGCCGCTGAAGCCGGTGGTGATCTGACGACAACACTCTCGGTTAATAATGGTGTGATTACTGTTGGGCCTGTAGAAAGTGCTGTAACGGTAATGGGCAGTGGCACCGGGTCGGTGACGTTGACAGGTACTGTAGCTGAAATCAATGATGCACTGGTAGACATTAGCTATCAGGGGAATGCCAATTACAACGGTGGTGATACATTTACCATGACCACCAATGACAATGGCAACACAGGCGCGCCTGGTCCGCTCGTGGATACCGACACAATTGCCATTACCGTTACACCGGTTGTCGACCTGACTGCAGGCGATGACACACTTGAAGTTGATGAAGACAGCGGCCTGACCACCTCAGGCGTGACGGGTAATGACTCAACTACATCTGGCGGCATGCTTAGTTACGCACTCGCAGCGGGCAGTGATGTCGCCAACGGCACGCTCGCGTTCCGTGCCGATGGTAGCTATGACTACACGCCGGATGATGACTTCAATGGCGAAGACAGTTTCCAGTATGTCGTGACCGATGCCGCGGCGGGTGAAGAGGCGACGCGCACCGTCAACATTACCGTTAATCCTGTCAATGATGCACCCATTAACATGGTTGGCCTTGATACTGTAACGATTCCTGGGCCACCTGTTCCGGGGATTGAAGACGTTTCGTTTGTGGTTGCGGATGAAGATACGCCACTTGCATTGAATGGTTTGAGCATCAGCGATATAGATGCTGGTTCAGGTAGCCTTACGACAACGTTGTCAGTGGACGTGGGTACGATCACAGTTGGACTTGTTGAGGGTGGTGCAGCCGTGATGGGCAGTGGTACAGACACTGTCATATTGAACGGTACTGTTGCGCAGATTAATGCGACGTTGGCCGAGATTGATAATGTCAACTATCAAGGAGCGACTAACGATAATATCTTGAATATCTTCGGCGAAGGGGCTGAAGGAGGAAGAGGGGAGATTCCAGCTCGTGAATTGACGATTACAACGAATGATAATGGCAACACTGGTGCTGGTGGTCCTATGACCGATACAGACACAGTGGGGATTGTGATTTCTGCAATTAACGATGCACCGGTTAATACGGTACCTGATGCAATCACAGTAGACGAAGATACGGCGATTAGCATAACGGGTTTGAGCATCAGCGATGTCGATGCAAATGAAACGTTTTTTGCTTTACCTGTTATAACAACCACTCTGTCGGTAGAGAATGGAACAATCACGGTGGGAAGCGTGGCTGGCGGCGCATCAGTTTCTGGCAGTGGTACGGGTACTGTTGTCTTAACGGGTGTGTTGCAACAGATTAATGCATCACTCGCAGCTACGGATAATGTCAGCTACCAGGGTAATGAGAATTACAACGGCAGTGATACGCTGACCATTGTGACCAATGATAATGGCAACTCCAGTTTTGATGTGAATGCGGTGCTTACCGGTGGTGATCCTTTAGTTCCTAATCCACTTGAAGATACCGATACCGTGGCGATCACGGTCAACCCTGTCAACGATGCACCAGTGAATTCCATTCCAGGTATGGACGGCCCAGAAGGCTTCATCCCGGCTACGATTACAACTGCCGAAGACACGTCTGTTGCTGTCACTGGTCTGAGTATCAGTGACGTCGATGCCGGTACAGGTGATCTGACGACGACACTTTCTGTTGTTAACGGCACAATTTCTGTCGCTGGTGTCGAAGGCGGTGCAGATGTAGCAGACAATGGCAGTGATACGGTAATCCTGACGGGTACCGTTGCTGAGATTAACGCCTCACTGGCAAGTGTCAGCTACCTGGGGGATGCCAACTACCATGGTGGTGATACGTTTACCATCTCAACGAATGATAATGGCAACACCGGTGCGCCGGGTCCGTTGAGTGATACAGATACCATAAGTATTACAGTTACACCCGTTGCGGATCTGACTTCAGATGATGACACCCTTACTGTAGACGAAGACAGTGGACTGACGACAGCCAGTGTGACAGGCAATGATTCAACCACATCTGGCGGTACACTGACGTACGCACTGGCAATGGGCAGTGATGTGGCCAACGGCATGCTTGTGTTCCGCGCCGATGGCAGCTATGACTACACGCCGGATGATGACTTCAACGGCATGGATAGCTTTGACTATGTTGTGACGGATGCCGCATCAGGCGAAAGCGCCACACAAACAGTCAACATTACTGTAAACGCGGTGAACGATGCGCCGATCAATACAGTTCCGGGTGGCATGGTTATGATTCCACCGCCATTACCCCTTGTGCCGGGACCATTACCACCTGCTCCAGGACCCGGTTTAATTGTGCTTGAGGATTCACCACTTGGTCTTAACGGCTTCAGCATTAGTGATATCGATGCGGGCGCTGGTGATCTGACGACAACCCTGGCAGTTGATCAAGGCACGATCACCGTGGGAGATGTCACCGGTGGTGCAATGGTTGCAGATAGTGGTACGGCAACGGTGACCTTGACGGGGACTGTAGCGGAAATCAATGCATCCCTGGTTGTGCTGAATAACGTGGTCTTCCACCCGGGAGAAAATGTTAATGGTACTGTCGAGCTGACCTTTACCACCAACGATAATGGTAATACCGGTTCTGGTGGCCCAATGAGCGATGTGGATACGGTCTTCATTAATGTTCTGCCAGTGAACGATGCGCCGGTTAATACTATACCGGGTGTTGATGGGCCTGAAGGTTTTGTGCCTGACACAATTACGGTTGCTGAAGATACAGGCGTGAGCATCATTGGTCTAAGCATCAGTGATGTTGATGCAGGCACTGGCAGCCTGACGACGATGTTGTCTGTTGATAGTGGCACGATCACAGTGGGTGTCGTGACCGGTGGAGCAATGGTCTCAGGAAGTGGTACAGGTACAGTCACATTGATGGGTACAGTTGCACAGATTAATGCAACGCTGGCTGCGATGGATAACGTGACGTACCAGGGTAATTTGAACTTCAATGGTGATGACACGCTGACAATGGTCACCAATGACAACGGCAATACAGGCATACCCTTTGCGTTGAGTGACACGGACACCATCAGTATCACGGTTACACCTGTCAACGATGCGCCGGTTAACACTGTTTCTGAGCCACTTACCGTGGCAGAAGATACCGGCATCAGCGTAACCGGCCTGAGTATCAGCGATGTGGATGCAGGCGCTGGCAGCCTGACGACAACCTTATCTGTTGATAGTGGCACGGTCTCAGTGGGTACCGTCACTGGTGGTGCAATGGTATCAGGAAGTGGTACAGGTACAGTCTCCCTGACGGGTACGGTTGCACAGATCAATGCGACGCTGGCCGCGATGGATAACGTGACGTACCAGGGTAATGCGAACTTCCATGGTGATGATACGCTGACCATGATCACCAATGACAACGGCAACACCGGTGCGCCGGGTCCGCTGAGTGATACGGATACCATCGCCATCACGGTGTCACCTGTTGTTGATCTGACTTCAGACGACGACACCCTCGATGTGGATGAAGACAGTGGTCTGACTACGTCGAGTGTAACGGGTATGGCTGGCAATGATACAACCACATCGGGAGGCACGCTGACGTATGCGCTTGCAATGGGCAGTGATGTGGCCAACGGCACACTCGCGTTCCGTTCTGATGGCAGTTATGACTACACGCCGGATGATGACTTCAACGGTACAGATAGTTTCCAGTATGTCGTGACTGATGCTGATAGTGGTGAATCAGCCACGCAGACTGTCAACATTACCGTCAATCCTGTCAACGATGCGCCAATCAATACAGTACCTGCAGAAACTATTCCTGTAGAACCTGAAAGGCCTATGGAAGATGGTCCAGTCGCACTTGACGTTGTGACTAATGTGGCATTCCAGGTGGACGAGGATACGCCTGTCAGTCTGTCCGGGTTCAGTATCAGTGATGTCGATGCCGGCACAGGTGATCTGATAACAACGCTCTCTGTGGACAGCGGCACGATTACTGTCGGTATGGCAGAAGGTGGCGCCACGATTACAGGTAGTGGAACAGATACTGTGACACTGACCGGTACGGTAACAGAGATCAATGCCTCTTTGACTGCATTGGACAATGTTGTCTACCAGGGCGTTCTGAATTTCAATGGTATCGACACGATTACCATTACCACCGATGACCAGGGCAATACCGGAGCCGGTGGTGCGATGAGCGATACCGATTCAGTCAGTATTAATGTTTTACCTGTCAGTGACGTGACAGCTGAAGATGATAACTACACTGATCCCCAGCTTGCTGTTGCACTGTCTACACTTGAAGATACCAACCTGACAATTGATCCGGCCACACTACTGGCCAACGACATGTCGGAAGGAGGGATGTTAGTCATTACAGCGATTGAGCTATCTGATCCTTCACAAGGCATGCTCAATACCACGACGGACATGGCTGGCAATATTACCAATATTGAGTTTATTCCTACGCCTGATAGCAATGGAGAGGTGGCGTTCACCTACACGGTGACCGATGGTGTCGATACTGCTATGGCGAATGGCTCAATATCAGTTGATGCTGTAGCAGATACGCCGGTTATTGGTGGAGCGGGTGAAGGAAGTGTTGAGCCTCCGCAGCTACTCACCAATGGTTACGCCTACTCAGTGGGTGGTGACAAGAATAATCCAAGTGCAGGCGCGACACTTTACCGCATTAACCTCGATACAGGTGAAGTACTGAACGTCGGGTATCTCGATACGGAACAGAACTATATTATCGAGGCCCTAACGTACAATGAAGTCGATGGGTTCCTGTACGGGTTCTCTGATGCGGGCATGAATGGCACTGGGTTAGTAAAGATTGATCCGAATACAGGTGCTGGAACCTTGATGCAGCCATTTGATGGCGGCAACGATATGGGTTCCACGTATGCGAACGGCTATATCTATACGTTTACATCAAATGGCAATAGTAGTGATCTCTTCCGCGTAGATATCAATAACCTGGAAGGCGGCGGCATTGGTGCCGTGACTGCATTGGGTAGCACTGATGGGCAGACCTTAAACAGCCTGACGTACGACTTCGACACGGGAACCTTCTACGCTCTTGGTAAGAGTGGCAACGATAACTTCCTGTATGAAGTTAACCTGAATGAAGCAAGCCCACTTGATCCCGAACTTGTGCTGTTTAATGGTGCAGGTGGTGTCGTTAATGTAGACAGCTCTATTCAATCCCTGGCGTATGGCGCGAATGGCCTACTATGGACAGAAAACCGGGTAACGGGTGAAGTATTATCGATTAATCTTGCTAACAGCTCAGTCAATGAAGAGTTCTCGTTGGCTGCGAGTGATGTATCCGGAAATGGATTCGAGTCATTAACCATTCTTCCGAATGATGGTTCACGTATTAATTCAGGCGACCAGTTTGCGGTGAGCCTGAACGCACGCTTTGGTGACTACACAGACGGCTCAGAGTCTCACTTTATATTGCTTGAGATCCCAGAAGGGTTCAGCCTTGTATCAGGTGCAACAACAACCCTGGCAGGCGAGAATATTTATGGTGTCGCTGCGGGTGAATACCTCATTGTTGACGCTGATGCACTGATTAATCCAGCGACAGGTGATGCATCGACGAAAGTCTTCCTGACAACACCGGGTGATTTCCAGTCTCAGTTATATAGCCTTGATTACCATGCCGTTGCAATCGAAGATGCCTCTGATCTGTTAACAGGCGGTACTGCTGAGAATAACCTTTCAGTGGTGTCAGACTCAATTGCGGTCAACGTCTATAACAGCGCACTGAATGTCGACGAGGCAGCATTGGCGACTGGCTCTAATCCTGATAGCCAGGACGAAATTGCCAGTGGTGTTCTCACAGTTAATGGTGGTGAAGCACTTACTGTTGATGCTGTTAATGGCGTATCTGTTAGCAATAATGGCACGACGACTATTAATGGTACATACGGCGACCTGGTGATTGATGCAGATGGTAACTATACGTATACGTTACTGACTGCCGCAGATCACAGTGATCCAAATGCAACAGGATTTGATGACACTGTGCTGGAGTCGTTTACATATGACTTTACGGAGGCAGGCGGAGCCGAACTGACAAGTTCGCTGGATATCCAGATCGCGGATGATGGTCCATCAGTTCTGCCGAACACGAACAGTGTTGATGATTTTGCGATCGATACAACCACTAACCTGGTTATTGGTTTTGACCGGTCAGCAAGTATGCTAGCTGATCCGGGTGTAGATGGTTTTGCACAGCGTATCGACCTGGCACGTGCAGCACTTGCCGATATGTTTGATAGTTACGATCTGTTCGGTAATGTAAACATCCTGATTGTTGACTTTGCCTCAACAGCAGACGATTCGGGTTGGTTCTCGGGTGTAGATGCCATCGCTGATGCAAATGCTTACCTGGATGCCCTGAGCGCAAGATATGTAAATACGGCTCTTGATGGACAAACCGATTACCAGGCGGGAATAGACCAGATCCAGGCTGTTTATGGGACGGGACTGCCAACCGGTGCCGATCAGTCATTGGTCTACTTCCTCTCAGACGGTAACCCAAACGAAGGAACGTTCCCTGCATCGGGTGTGCCTGAATGGGAGACCTTCCTGACCGATAACGATATTGATATCGCCTACGGTATCGGTGTAGGTGGAAGTATTTCAAGTTCAGGTGTTGCTGCACTTGAGTCAGTCGCATTCCCGAACGAATCGCCTGATAACCCGCTTATCGTGTTGGATGAAGGTGATCTGTCACAAACACTCATTGATACGGTCAGCAGTCCGGTTGTCGTCGGCACAATTGGTGACGGTGCTTCCGGTATTATTGGTGTTGAAACGGGTGCTGATGGTGGTTACCTCGAGTCCATCGAGATCGATGGCAAGACGTATACCTTTGTACCAGATGATCCGGAAAACCCGGTTACAGGGCAGATCCTGGTCAGTACGACAGTTGTCTTCTCAACGACTGTACTGGGAGCTACGACTGCACTGGGTGGCCAGTTTAGCTTCGACTTTGCAACGGGCGACTACGCATACAAGGCCGGGCAGGTCGATGGTACGCAGGATGAAGTCTTTACCTACACCTTCGTTGATGGTGACGGTGACAAGGCCAGTTCAACATTGACCATCACAGTGAATGACATCACATTCCAGCCAACTGCTGCTGACGATATCATCCTGACGAATATTATTGATGGCTCATCAATCGATATTCCTGATTTTGCATTGCTGCGAAATGATCTCGATGCCTTGCGCACAGACCTGACCGTTACGGACTCCATTACGAATGCTGTAGCCGGCAGTGCCGTGCATGACAGCATGAATGATGAAGTACAGTTCACCCCATCATCTGCGGGTACACCTTTCTCAGGCAGTTTTGACTATGAAGCGAGCACCGCTGATGGCAAGACTGATACTGCCACAGCATCGATTGATGGTGTTGAAGGCAGTACAGTTGCAGGTACCAATGCAAATGAAATCCTCATTGGTCGTGACGGTGCCGATGACACCTTGCAGGGCAGTGGTGGTGATGACCTCATCTTTGCAGGTTCGGGTAACGACACACTGCAAGGTGGTAGTGGTAACGATAAGCTGTACGGTGGCGATGGCAATGACCAGCTGTTCAGTGGTTCAGGTGCTGACTACCTGAACGGCGGAGCAGGTGATGATACCTTGTTTGGTCAGAGCAACAGTAACAATATGCTCGAAGGCGGAGCAGGGAATGACAACCTCGTTGACTCGTCAAGCACGAACAACACGGTTGTGATCAAGTTCGCTGATGTGGGCACGGGTGTGGACCAGGTCTACGGGTTTGATAACAGCACGAGTGCAAGTTTTGGTGACTACATCGACATCTCTGACATCCTCAGCGGTGCCGGTTTTGATGCGGATACTGACAATATTAATGACTACGTCCAGGTAAATTACGACGTTCTCGACGGGGATGGACCTGGTACTGGCAACGATGGAGATCTGCATATCAGTGTGGATGTGAATGGTAACGGCGATTTCACCGGCGGCGAGATTGTTGTGCTCAATAATGAGTCAGGGTTTGGCCAGTCTTCATCCAGTATCGGCACCTACACCACAGTTCAGGAACTGCTTGATAATGGCATCCTAATCATCTGATTTAACTAATTATACTGGTAATTCTGATCTGATCGTGCATAATACCCATGAGAGTGGGTATTATGTACGGTATTCTTGTGTCTGAAGACAGACCTTGTGGGGAGGGATGTCTCGTAAATACAGGTCGCAATCCAGGGAATATCTACATATGTACGATTATTCCTACAAGTAATGTGCGTTACGATACTGTAGACTGGCAGCGATTTCAGATTGAGTTATGGAGTGACTGTCTGGCTGAAGTTTAGCGAACCATAATAAAAAGGAAGATTTTTGTGAAAAACAAAGATAATTCTTCTATAAATAAAGAACTTACACGAAATCTGATCGCGGTTGCCATCTCTGCAACTGCACTATCTGTCAGCCCTTGCTTACTGGCCGGCTCAGTATTTAACTCCGAACTCGAATACAGGGTTGCGGCAGCCCATCAGGGCAGTCCTGTTACAGCACCAGCGCCTGTACCCGTACCAGAACCCGCAGTAGTAGCTGATGGCCTGACCCTGCAGGATGCGGTGAAAAAGGCACTGGCCTCAAACCCTGATATTCAGATCCAGGTCAAAGAGCGCCGTTCACGTAATGAAGAGGTTGAAAGGGCACGTTCTGGCTATTACCCAAGTCTTGATCTGGCAGCCGGGATTGGTACTGAACGCAGCCGAAACTCATCAACACGTACACGCGGTGAGAAGTATTCAACGCTGACCCGGCAGGAAGCGTCCTTAAATGCACGACAAATGCTGTTTGATGGCTTTGCCACCGAGAGCGAAGTGGAACGACAACAGGCACGCGTGTCTTCAACGGCCTACACGATACACGGCACGGCTGAGAATACGGCACTGGATGCTGCCGAAGCGCACCTGAACCTGTTGCGTACAGATGCATTACTGAAACTGGCTGAGCAGAACCTCAAGGCCCATCAACGTACCTATGATCAAATCAAGATCCGCAGTGATGCCGGTGTTGGACGCCGTGCTGATCTTGAACAAATCAGTGGTCGACTGGCCCTGGCGCACTCCAATGTGATTGCCGCACAAAGTAATTATGATGATGCACTGACCAGCTACATACGCGTAGTGGGTGATGCCCCGGCGAAACAACTGGTCAAGCCGGCAAAACCGACGGACGGCCTGCCCACATCCCGTGAAGAGGCCATCAACCGCGCACTAGAAAAGCATCCAACACTGAAATCAGCAGCGTCTGATGTTGAAGCGACACTGGCCCAGCATAAGGCGGCCAAAAATACGTTCTTCCCGCGCTTTGACCTGGAGTTGTCTTCAAGCTGGAACAAGGATCTCGACGGTCAGTTCGGCACGAATAATGACACCCAGGCAATGGTTCGTATGCGCTACAACCTGTTTAATGGTGGTGGTGACCAGGCACGTAGACGCCAGACCGCGCACCTGATTGACGAGGCGAAAGAAGTCAAAAATCGTACCTACCGCCAGGTGATTGAAACAATGCGCCTGTCATGGAATGCCTACCAGGCAACCAATCAGCAACTGGCCTACCTGGCAGATCATGTAAAGGCATCGGTTCGCACCCGTGATGCCTACCAGAAACAATTTGATATTGGTCAGCGTACGTTGCTTGACCTGCTCAATGCAGAAAATGAATTATTCCAGGCCAAGCAGTCCTATATCGGCGCAGATTACGACAACCTGTTTTCGCGTTACCGAATTCTGAACGCTGAAGGTCAACTGCTTAAGAGCCTGAACCTTGCACTGCCTGAGGAAGCATCACTGAAGTAACGAAAGTACGGGCAGGGAAAAATAAAAATAACGACCCGGCGTATTTATGAAAATCGACTCAAGTCGTCTCAATACCAAGTGTACTCTGTGCGGTGGGAGGGCGTGCAGAACATTGTAATAGCATTAAGGAACAAACCGGGAATATGATCGGGGGGACAGCCAGGTTTACAACCATTTTGCCGACTCTGTTGTCGTTGACACAGTGGTCAATTGATCCCTTCCTGACGATCGGTACAGGTCTGTACATCCTTCACTACTACGGTATCCCGTTTGAATCCCACTACATGGCGCTGGCCATAATCGTTTTTTTACTTTCGTTATTGATATTTAAAAAGACAGACCTGTTTGAGTCCTGGACTAGTGGTGACGTGCGTGCCCAGAGCAGTAACCTGCTTCTTTCCTGGTCATTCATGATCTTTGTCCTTGTGTTCCTTGGCTATATCACGGGGACGACTGATCTATACGAGCCTAAGGTCTTGTACGCCTGGGCCGTTGTCACACCTCCGATCATCCTTGTCACGCATGCTGTGATCCGTTTTTTCCTGCTATTGATCCTTAAATCCGATGACAACCAGCGCGATGTGGTCATTGTCGGCATTAATGAAGAAGCAAACAAGCTGGCGGACAGTATCGTGAAAGATGCCGGGTATGGCTTGAAGCTCAGGGGCTTTTTTGATGACCGCTCAAAAGAACGAGTAGGGAAGGCACTTCATGCGGGTTGCCTGGGTGGATTGAACGATATACCCGAGTACGTAAAAGAAAACGGTATTGATCTTATTTACATCACCTTACCGATGAGTCGTGAGCAGCGTGTGCTTGATCTGCTCGACAAGTTACACGACACGACAGCATCAATTTACTTCATCCCGGATATGTTTGTGTACGACCTGATTCAGTCGCGCATGGATAATATTGGTGATACGCCACTGGTGGCGCTATGTGAAACACCCTTCAGTGGTGTAAATGGCGTCTTGAAACGCCTGAGCGATATCGTATTTGCATCATGTGTATTGCTGGCCATCTCTCCTTTGCTTGTACTCATTGCGATAGCCGTAAAACTCACCTCACGCGGGCCCGTGCTATTCAACCAGAAGCGCTACGGGTTGGATGGTGAAGAAATTAACGTTTACAAGTTCCGTTCGATGACCGTGTGTGAAGACGGTGATGAAGTTAAACAAGCGACGCGCAATGACTGCCGCGTGACAAAACTGGGTGCATTTATTCGAAAATATTCACTGGATGAACTGCCGCAGTTTATTAATGTGTTGCAGGGGCGTATGAGCACAGTCGGGCCACGCCCACATGCAGTTGCTCACAACGAACTCTACCGTGGTCAGATTAAGGGCTACATGATTCGGCACAAGGTCAGGCCCGGTATAACAGGCTGGGCACAGGTAAACGGATACCGGGGTGAGACCGAGACAGTCGAAAAGATGCAGAAACGCGTTGAATATGATCTGGACTACTTGCGTAACTGGTCACTGGGGCTTGATGCAATCATCATCCTCAAGACAGTGAAGGCTGTGCTTCAGACTGAAAACACGTACTGATTTAACTATATGGAATTACATACAAAGATGGATACTAAAAGTACAAATACAGTCTGGCACAATGCGACGGTTACGCGAGACAGGCGCGAAAGCCTGAACGGTCATAAAAGTGCCATTCTTTGGTTTACGGGGTTGTCTGGATCAGGCAAATCGACACTTGCGCATAGTATTGAAGAAAGACTTCACCAGATGGAATGTAAAACCTTTGTTTTTGATGGTGACAATGTGAGACATGGGTTATGTGGTGATCTTGGTTTTAAAGATGATGACAGAAAAGAAAACCTCAGGCGTATTGGTGAGATGGTCAAATTATTCCTGGAAGCAGGCACTATTTCATTGACTGCATTTATTTCACCCTTTAGAGAAGATAGAGACAAGGTTCGAGCAATGGTACCAGAGGGTGATTTCGTGGAAATCTATTGCCGTTGCCCCATCAGTGTATGTGAGGATAGGGATGTAAAAGGACTTTATAAAAAAGCCCGTAAAGGTGAGATACCCCACTTTACAGGCATCAGTTCTCCGTACGAAGAGCCTAATGATGCAGAAGTTGTTGTGGATACTGATGGCACCGTACCTCTTGAGGTTACAGTCGAGAAAGTGATAACGGCTTTGACTAAAAAAATATTTTATGACAGGTCATGTAAACCAAATTATTCCAGGAAATTTTAGAAAAGAATGTCGATATGAAGGTCTCAGTACATGGTGTTGGTTATGTAGGGCTTGTGCAAGCTGCAGTGCTTGCGGAAGTGGGGCATGACGTCCTGTGTATTGATATTGATAAATCGAAGGTAATCAACCTACAGAAAGGTATTGTTCCAATACATGAACCCGGATTGGAAGTTCTTGTTGAACGAAATTCGAAAGAAGGACGATTGAATTTTACAGTTGATGTAGAAGATGCGGTTAATCATGGTGAGCTTCAATTTATTGCCGTAGGCACACCGCCAGATGAAAATGGATCAGCAGATCTCCAATATGTGTTGGATGTGGCAAAAAATATAGCTCAGAACATGAATGAGCCAAAGGTTATTGTCAATAAATCAACAGTTCCTGTGGGGACTGCAGATAAAGTATCGGAGAAAATTAGTGAGGTTCTTGATAGTAAGGGTATAAATATTGATTACCATGTTGTTTCTAACCCCGAGTTTTTAAAGGAAGGAGATGCTGTTTCTGATTGTATGCGCCCGGATAGAATAATCATTGGCACTGATAGTGAGCATGTTAAAGGTGTCATGCGTGAGCTTTATGCGCCGTTTAACCGAAATCACGAAAAAATATTCTTTATGGACGTGCGCTCAGCGGAACTCACCAAGTACGCGGCTAACTGCATGCTTGCAACAAAGATCAGCTTCATGAATGAAATGGCCAATGTAGCAGAGCGAGTAGGGGCAGATATCGAACAGGTTCGGTTAGGTATTGGTTCAGATGAGCGTATAGGTTATCACTTTATCTACCCGGGGTGTGGCTATGGAGGTTCCTGTTTTCCTAAAGACATTAAATCATTAACTAAGACAGCTGATAGTCTTGGTTATGAAGCGAAAATAATGAAAGCTGTTGAGTCAGTTAATACACACCAAAAGAACAAATTGTTTGAATTAATTAATCAGCATTTTGATTGTGATATTAAAGGTAAAACATTTGCGATATGGGGGTTGGCATTCAAACCTAAAACCGATGACATGCGAGAGGCACCAAGTCGTGTATTAATTGATGCGCTGCTGGGTGCTGGTGCCATTGTACAAGCCTATGATCCAGAAGCCATGGGTGAGGCGCAAAGGATATATGGTGATCGGGATGGTATGGTGTTATCACGTACAAAAGAGGCAGCATTAAAAAATGCTGATGCGTTGGTTGTAGTAACCGAGTGGCAGCAGTTTAAGGCGCCAGACTTTGTATTTATAAAATCTAAACTTAACAACCCTGTGATTTTTGATGGTAGAAATCTATATGACCCATTGCCCCTTAAGCGTTTAGGGTTGAAATACTACTCAGTTGGACGTGCGTGCATAATTTAAAAATATTAAAGAATTA
>Ga0316207_10003088_pt1 | contig 15943 bp, 8 predicted proteins | sample 6weekpyrite_MG_FD_204943 | JGI IMG/M metagenome (GOLD analysis project Ga0316207, IMG submission 204943) | Microbial mat bacterial communities from mineral coupon in-situ incubated in ocean water Damariscotta River, Maine, United States -... | ecosystem: Environmental > Aquatic > Marine >... | reverse complement strand
GATATGGTCGGTTTATTGGCCAGTTCATATCAAAAATCAAACGTACAAAGTCATAAGAGGCAGATTCAATTGAAAACGAAACAGATTTCAATGTTTATTTTTAAATTCAAAACAGGGGTCTAATAACTTTTATATGTATCGCTAATATCTGTTATCTCTCTCGTCCAGCTTCAAGCCATGCACGCCTCACAGGCGACAATAAGTATTCCATCACCGTTCTATGACCCTGGTGAATCTCTGCAACAACTTGCATGCCAGGGGTTAAATTCAAACGAGTATTTTCTAGTTTTAAGTGTTGAACATGAAGTTTAATAATAGCCTTATAACGTAAAATACCTGCTGCGGGATCTGTAGGCATACTTTGATCATCCGTAGCATCAGCATCCACATGAATAACCGTTCCTTCAATCATGCCGTATTTCTGAAATGGGTAAGCAGCCAGTTTAAGCATCACTTCTTGAGCTTGATGTATAAAACCAACATCCTGGTTTTTAATCATAATTTCTGCTTGTAGTGGTTCATTATGAGGCACTATATTCATTAATACAGTACCGGGAGAAACAACAGTTCCACGAGTATGTGTTGCCAGGTCTTTTAAAATACCTGCCTGGGGTGCCTTAAGCTCTAACAAATTTCCTTTGTAAGTAATCTTATTCCATTCTTCTTTTAAACGACGGTATTGAGTTTCTGCTTCAATACGTTCATTTTGTAACTCAGTTTGATAGTTCGATGTGATTTGAACCAAACGATTTTTTGATGCAACAATGACTTCTTTTAAACTTGAAACATTAGATAGTTGACTATTTAAATCTTGTTCCTTTTCAATTTTTTCACGCTTTTTATCTTCAGCAATAACTTTTCCAACAAATCCTTTTTTAGCCATACTTTCATATTTTAATGAAGTCGACTGATAAATAGGTACAGTCCTTTGTAGTTTTTTGAGAAGTCCTATAGCCGCTTTTAAATCATAACGAACCTTATTTAAAGTTGTTTGCTCTTGCGCAATTGCACCGTTATAAGATAATCGACGAGCTTTATACTGAGCTAAAACCTGTGAAAATAAGTCATCAGGATCATCAACCCGTTTAACCATTACTTTATTATTTAATTCAGCGTCAATCCTGCGTAATTGTAACCCTTTGCTTACAAATTCATTTTTAATAGATCTTGTCTCAGCATCTGTAAGATTAGAATCCATTCGCATTAATACTTGCCCTTTTTTTACACGCTGCCCCTCATGAACAAGAATGTCTTTAACTATTCCACCTTCTGCCGGTTGAACAATTTTGACGTATGTCTTGGGAACCAGACGACCTTCGGCAGTAGCAACAACATCCAACTCACCAAAAATTGCCCAGATAAGTAAAATAAAAAACAAGGTTGTTAATATATAGGTAATGATTCTTGGCAATTTTGGAGGCGGACTTTCCTGAATAGATAATAAACCAGGTGAAAACTCCAGCGCTTCACTTGACAGTTGTTTCTTCTCGTTTTGAGGTTCAGCCATTAGTTATCAATACTAGTCTGTTAACGGTGGCCACTGCTGATGATACAAATTACCACTTTCAGCAGCATTAGGTAGTAAAGCATTAACTGCTTTATCAGCAAACATCAATTTGTGTAAATCTTTTACCGTTTCTTCCAATTGACCAAAGGGAGCAACAACATCAATTAACCAAACATGATCACCAGACTTCCACTCATGAGGAGCAATTTTAGGATGATGAGAGCGTAACCTTTCATCTACCTTATCATCTACAAACGCCCAGGTAATAAAAGCAAAGGGTAAGTCATCTTTAGAATATAGGCGACATTGATCCAGCACGACGGGGGGTAGTAGCATCCAATCAATATCACCCACAAACATATATTTACGTAATGGATCACGCGCATATAGCCATAATGCAGGGCCTAAAATAGGCAGTTTAGTCAATGCTTTTTTAGACTCTTCAATTTCTTTTGAAGATAATTGACTCATTTTTCCGGTTTTATCCGTTTTATCATTAGTACTCAAATCTTTCTCCTAAATTAAGTTGATAACATCAACTTAAGTAATATCAGTATATTAGCCAAGATGTATTGTCGTTACATCCGTATTCAATTTTTGACCCACCAGCTGAACTTGATTGCCGAACTTTGTCGAAGACAAAGTTTGTTGAATTAAACTTGTACTCATACGTAGTTCACCTTCATCTGCATAGTTTACAGCTAAATCACCACCAATAACGTCTGTATCACTATTAGTTAAGTGGGCATCCAATGCGCCGTTCATGAGTGACCAACTTGTAGCACTTCCACTAGCTAATTGTGCTTCATCAAACTGCTCAACCAGGGACATAAAGTCATAATTTGTTGCTAATATCTCTGGTGACTTAGTTTTATGGTGATCATCATCATGCTTGTCATCATTAATTTTTGATGCTAAATCGTCATTGATGATTTGTAAATTAACAAAATTTTGATTTTGTTCACTAGCATACCAATCTTTGAAGGTGATGCTATTTTTCGGTGTGCCGGACTTACCTTTATGTTTATGCTTTCTTTCATTATCATCATTATAATCATAATCTGTGTCTAAAATCAGATCATCTCCATCACGGCTTAAGGCCAAATCATCCATTTCAATTCCGCCACCAAGAGACAACGTGTTTGTAGCACCTTGTGAGGCTATCACAGTATCGCGTCCATCTTTTTCATTATAAGCAACAACATTCTGTCCTAAACCTGTCGAAATAGTATCATCATCATCACCACCCGCGATAAAGTCATTACCCAAGCCAGCTACAATGACATCGTCTTTATCACCGCCGAGTAAAGCACTATTACCTGCAATATCTTTTAAAGTGTCTTCACCTTTACCACCGGATAAAATATCAACGCCATAACCACCATCGATTGTGTCATCGCCATTCTCACCAAGTAAAACATCGTGGCCGCCTCCACCATTGATCGTATCATCGCCAGATGAAGCAAATACCGTGTCATTACCCGTACCCGAGTTAATTAACTCGGAACGAGAACCTGCAAAAATTACATCGTCATTGCGAGCAGTGGTAATTTCACGCTCATTTGAATTGTTATGCTGATCTTTCTCATTCTTTTTATGATGATGTTCATCTCTATCGTCATCATCGTCGTCATGTTTATTACGTTTGCTATCATGGAAAATGGTTTTGATTAACATGTCATCAAAACTAGCAATACTACCATCAGCAAATTCAAATATTTCGATGGGTGACACAAAATCCTCAGTAACATAGTCCACATTAAAATCTTGTTTTTTATCATCAAAGAAATTGTGTTTATCGTGTTTGTCGTCTTTATCGTGCTGATATTCATCTTCACCAACGTCAGGCACCACTGGTGAAATAATATAATTAAAACCTTGGTCCGGTTGTTCATTACCATTGGCATCTAAGACACGCATCTGTGCAATAAAATTGCCATCTATTTTAACAATGCGCATTGCAACATTATCAAGAGATAAACCTTCACCAAACCGAATTGTGTCGGTACCTGATGTATCGGTAATCGTATCAAGACCATCATTCAAATCAATGACGTAGGTATCATCGCCTTCACCACCATCTAGTTGGTCATTACCTATACCACCTTCAAGTAGATCGTTACCCGTACCACCATTTAAAGTGTCATTACCTTCATCACCGTATAGGCTGTCATTTCCTGCAAGACCAGAAATAATATCATTACCTGCCCCACCCGAAATATTATTGTCACTGCTGTTACCTGTTAAAATATTATCTGCGCTATTTCCCCAACCATTAATTGAACCATTACCAACAAGCTTAAGGTTTTCAACATGTTCAGGTAATACATAACTAACGCTGGTATTGACTATATCAATACCTTCACCTGCAAATTCTGTTACGAGGTCACCATCATTTTCAACCATATAGATATCATCACCGGCACCACCGGACATTATATCTGCACCCGTACCGCCATCAATGATGTTAGCACCGCTATTACCAAGTATGGTGTTATTAAGGTTATTACCGGTTGCATTAATATCTGCTGTTCCCGTTAATGTGAGTGATTCAATGTTATCAGATAATGTATAGGTTGCACTGGCATCAACATGATCAATGCCTTCATCAAACGCTTCGGTGATCACATCATTAGTATCATCTACAATATACGTATCATTGCCTGTGCCACCGGCCATGGTATCGACACCCGTACCGCCATCAAGCACATCATCACCGCCATTAGCCATTAACATATCGTTACCCGCTAAGCCGGTAAGAACATTATTGGCATCATTGCCAACAAGTGTATTAGCAAGCTCATTACCGGTTGCATCAATGGCATTGTTACCGGTTAAGGTAAGGTTTTCAACATGCTCAGGCAAGACATAGCTTACACTTGAGTTAATACTGTCCGTACCTTCATCAGCAAATTCTGTGACGGTGTCACCGGCATTATCAACAATAAAGGTATCGTTACCTGCGCCGCCGGCCATCGTATCGATACCGGTGCCACCATCAAGAATATCATCTCCACCATTACCCATTAACGTGTCATTACCCGCTAAACCGGAGAGAGTGTTGTTGGCCTCATTACCCGTAAGTGCGTTCTCAAGATTGTTACCGGTTGCATCGATAGTATCACTACCAGTTAAGGTCAGGTTCTCGACATTGTCGGATAATGTGTACGTTGCGCTGGCATTAACATGATCAATGCCTTCGTTAAACGCTTCAGTAATAACATCGTTGGTTTCATCTACGATATACGTGTCATTACCAGTTCCACCGGCCATCGTATCAACACCGGTGCCGCCATCAAGCACATCGTCACCACCGTTACCCGTTAACGTATCGTTACCTGCTAAACCGGAGAGAGTGTTATTGGCATCGTTACCAATAAGCGTATTATCAAGATTGTTACCGGTTGCATCAATCGCATCAGCTCCGGTTAAAGTGAGGTTTTCAACATTATCAGAAGTGGTATAACTCACGCTTGAGTTAACCAGATCAATACCTTCATTCACCGCTTCAATGACTGTGTCATTAACGTTATCAACGGTATAGGTATCATCACCCAGACCACCAGCCATGGTATCGCTGCCGGCAAGACCATCAAGTTGATTATTACCGTTGTTACCTATTAGAGTATTATCAAGTTCATTACCTGTTGCATTTAGATTTGCGTTACCTGTTAAGGTTACGTTTTCCAGGTTTTCACCCAAGGCATAATCAATACTAGAAATAACCGTATCAATACCTTGATTTTGATTTTCAAGAACAACATCACCGACATTATCAACGATATAACTATCGTTACCCTTACCACCTGACATAACATCAGAACCGGCACCGCCATCAATCAAGTTGTTTTCATTATTACCGGTAATTCGATTATCAAGTTCATTACCTGTACCTGAAATAGATGATGTACCTGTTAAAACCATATTCTCAACATGTTCAGGCATAACATACGAAGCACTTGAGAAAATAATATCATTGCCTTCATTAGCCTGTTCAACAACTACATCAGCACTGTTATCAACGATATAAGTGTCATCACCTGTACCACCTATAAGCGTATCAACACCAACACCACCATTAAGTACATCATTCCCGGCTTCGCCGCTTAAAATATTATTACCGATATTGCCTTTCAAGCTGTTATTTAATTCATTACCAGTGCCGTTTAAATCTGCTGAGCCCATCAAGGTAAGATTTTCAACATTATCACCTAAACTATAATGAATAGATGATTTTACCGTATCAATACCTTCATCCAATAATTCTGTAACAGTGTCATCAACATCATCAACACCATAGGTATCGTTACCTGCGCCACCTATCATTTCATCCGCAGCCGCTCCACCATCAAGTAAATCATTACCGGCGCCGCCATTTAAGTAATCGTAGCCATCCATCCCGGCAAGTTGATCATTACCATCACGGCCAAACAAAGCATCGTTACCCGATTCACCATAAATCTGGTCGTTACCATCGTCGCCAGAAAGCACATCATTGCCCCAGCCACCGGAAATAAAATCATTACCATCTCCACCGAAAACAACATCATTACCACCTTCAGCTAAAACAGCATCATCGCCATCGCCTGCAAAAACAAGGTCATCACCTAAACCAGCATAAACAACATCGTCACCTTCTTGCGCCATAACCAAGTCATTATCTGCTCCTGCATAAACAAGATCATTACCTGCTCCAGAGTCAATAACATCATTGCCACCGTCTTCAAAGATAACGTCATCACCTTCATAACCATAAACAATGTTATTACCGTTTTTGCCTAAAATTAGGTCATCATCTACCGTACCGTGGATTTCTTCGCCATTAGGTGAAAAAGGAGAAGCATTGACAATTTCAACTGTCCCATCAGGTTGCGGAATTGCAGTTTCACTTGAATACGACAAGGCCACATCGGCAAAAGCAAGTTTAGAACCATCTTGCATATCGACATCGCCAACACCGTTGACCGTTTGGCCATTAATAATTTGGAATTGACCATCAGTCGTTAAAGCAATTGACGCAACCCCCATATCATTCAATGAACGTAATTCACCTTCATCCGTTATGCCGTTCTGGTTAGCATCTTGCCAAACACCAAAGCTTGACCATTTGTCATCCGCTGCTGAGAAAACACCATCACCATTAGTATCAAAAGCGCGTAAACCTTCTATGTCAGTTTGCGCACCCTCTTTGTATTGAGTGAAACTAATTTCACCGCTCTGGTCTATTTTTCCATCACCATTAATGTCGTAAGCCAGTAAGCCGTCATCAGCCCCTACCCATGAAGTGCGTTGCTTCCAACCATCACCATCAAGGTCAAAGAATACATTCGAGTCATCAACATTAACAAATTCAAAACCATCACCGTCTAAATCAATCGCAATCGGTTTTTTGCCGCCACCACCAGATGGAGTTTCAGGTAAGTAAGGCCCATAATGAGGAACAGTAATGTTTTCAGTTGTTGTGGCACCTTGTGGATCCGTTATCGTAATCTGAAACACATCTTCCGTAGGATAAATGGCAGAACTCGGTAAATTAGAATCGGTGTAAAGCGTTCCATTTCTAAGAGCAGCATATTTACCATTAATCACAATATTGTCACTGGGCACACCCGACTCTTTCCAGCTTGTATACTGGAAAGAGCCATCAGCATTAACCGTAACTGAACCATACTGAGGTTGATTTGCAATGGAATAAGATAAACTTGAAACAGGATCATCAACATCAGCACCTGTGACTTGGCCTGCTCCCGTGTCTTCATAGGCAATCGGACTAGTGTTATCCTGCACAACATATCGACTTGAAAAATCACTTGGGTCATATGATACCCGCGTATTCTCATCCCAATAGTCAGTTAGTACAACGTAGGGTCTATATATGGGGTTACCACCAGACTCATAATCATCATCATCATAATCATAAACAACTCTGGTATAACCATATATAGCTCTACTTGTACGACTTACACTATCTAACGTTGGTGCATCATTAACACCATTAACAGTAACATCAACCGTACTTGTTCCCGTTTGACCATTACTCGCTAATACATCATATTGAAATTGAGCACCGCCGCCTGAATAATTCGGTGAAGGATTAAAATGTACATAACCATTACTGTCCAAAAAGCCTGTGCCATTAACAAAATTACGCACACCGGTAATCGTTAAATCACGCCCGGTAAAACCACCTAAGGTATCATTCGCGAGTAAATCTGCACTATTAACAATAATCTCAATATCTTCAAAACCAGTAATGCCATCACGGTTCGGTTCTAATAATGTTTTGTCATCAACACGTGAAACAAGTAACGAGATATTGCCATTACTTGATTCAATAATAATACCTTCTTGCACAACACTGGTGCGGGTGCCTTCAGAATCCGCAGTGAGATCGGGGCTACCCAGTTGTTTAACCACCCCATTTTGCGTAAACGTACCTAAACTATAATTAAGTTCCGTGATCCCTAAGTCAGTTAATGATTGAGACTCACCTGCATCTTGCACACCATCGCTGTTCGCATCTTGCCAAACATTAATTTCATTCCAAACAGGGTCTGCTGACGTGATCTTGCCATCGTAGTTGGCATCCACCCAGCCCATGCCGGCAAGGCCACGTCGCCCTAGCGCCACTTTTCCGTTAGAAAAGAGTTCACGACCAGAATCGATATTGCCATTATAGTTTCTATCGATCGTCAGCACAGCATCATCCGCACCAATCCAGGCCGTTTTCTTTTTATAACCTGAATCATCCACATCAAAATAAACATTCGAATTTTCTTTGATAATGGTTTCAATGCCGTCACCATCTAAATCCAGTGCAACAGGACGGAAAAATTGTGTTGTGCCCGTTAAGGCAGCAGCGAGTTGTCCATCACGTCCGGCGCGGGCTTCTTCGGTTAAACCGGCTTTAGGGTCACCGGCATCGTTTTGTAATTTGGCTGTTTCAACTTCCCATAACGGTGCAATCGCACCGCGAGATAATGCAGAACGCACCATCCCTTCAATAAGCGACTGGAAAGACTCCGGCGAACCCGGCTCAGCATTAATCGGGTTACCCGAAGTATCAAAACGTAAACCGGGATTTTTTTCAACGCCGGTAAGCGGATCAATATTTGTGTAACTATAACCCGACAAACCATAACCCACTGTTGGCATACGGTTAGGAATAATTCCCAACTGGGCACCGGGGTTTTGTTCACGCTCACGTTCGATAATTGAATTTAAGGTTGAAACAACAGCATTCATTATGTTTTGTACGGCTTCACTACCCCCCGATTCACCTGCCGCTGAAACAGAGATATCTGAAACACCGGAAGCATTTCGTCCCCCGCCCCAGGTATATTGGCCGGTACCCCAGGGGTCTGGTGGGCCATCTGCAAAGATACTAGAGACCAGATTGTAAATAGCGTAAACCTGCCCGACAACTGGTACAGCATAAGAGATAGCCGCAACTGCAATCGCTTCATCATCACCACGTTCTATTGCGCTGATAAGATTTAATGCAGGTAAAACATTATTAGTAAGCGTGTTAGAGATTCCTTGTGCAGTTTGAACAGCTGCATCAGTCACTGCGGCTCCATTACTTAAAGCAAAATTTGCATAAGCTTGTGCACCATAACTAACAACCTGTGCAGCTGAGCTTGCAATAGCAAGCCCATCACCTTGTTCAATAGCATTATCCAAACTCATGAGACTGAGTACGCCACTTGCCACATTTGATGTTAAACCTAATTCGTAATCTGTTATCCCCTGTATTTTGTTTATATCATTTGCCAATTTCAACGTTGATGAAAATGCAGGTAAAGGTTGACCATTTTGGATGGCTTGAACAATGGATAATGCATCAATAATGGCGGGGCTATATGTATTAATACCATTTACAAGTGTATCTAAACCACTTGGTTCATTAAGAGAAATACCTTTATAATTATATATCCCTTTGATTTCCTCTCCATCTACGTACCTAGTAATTTCATAAATTGGATTTCCATCAGCATCTGTTGCAAGCGAACCATCAGAATTTGTTTTTATTGTAATTTGATTTCCAGTTTCAGGATCACGTACTACAAATTGCTTTAGAGCTTGAGTTATAGATCCACCATCATTATCAAGTGTAACATCACCATTTTTAATGGCAGTAGCAATACTTTCAGAGTCGCGATGAACAGCGACCCCAAAAAGCCCCTTACCCAAAAGAAAACCAACAATTGGATTTGAAGCTACTATAGTAAATAATATATTAGCAATACCTGATGATGTGCTATCTGCCACAGTAACAGAACCATCACGCACATTAGGTATATCTATGCCAGTAAATCCAACTATGCCAGCACCAAATGGACCAACACCTTTGACATTGATTGAAATAAAATTACTTCCTTCAACTGCTGTAATATTTTGAGCATCTAAAAGCGCTTCAAACCTTGGGTCACTTACAATCTGGCCGCCACCTGGTCCATCATAACCAACACCAGTCCAACCAAATACGTATGATTGAACCTGCGCCATAAGTTCACCCCAAGAATTACCAGTAGAAACAATTGTATATCCTGCATATTTTTGACCGGATTGGACTAATTTATTAAGAGCATTTGCTTCTGTTAACATATCAGAATATTGGTTTGAACCTGCACCTGTATATGCATCTATCCATGAAGCAACATCATTAAGTCCATTGGTACCAGTATTTGCAAAATAGATTCTTTTATCCGTATCATTGACGTATATTTTTGCTTGAAAACCACTTTCCTCATAACTAACAATCTTTTCAATCCTATAGTTAGCAACTGGAATCGTAATATTGTCAGGTTCATCGTATGCACTTGCTTGAAATGCAGATGATTCTTGCAGTAGAGTTTGAACTGGTGCGCTTATCTCAGTTGGCATATTTATTCTTCCTTAAGTAAATAATTTCATTTTTTTAAGTTCATATTATTTTTGAGAATCTTTAAATTGTTTTAATAGACGCCTAGTAACTTTAACGTTATCCACATTTTTATTTTTATATAAAACATTGGCTCTTTTTATAAACTTTTTGGGAAATTCAAACACATGCATAGGAGTTGCATTTTCTTTCCGAATAATACCTCGGCTTAATTTATATGCGGTGTCCTTATCATATATATTCATATACCCTTTACTTATAACCCTAGGACATACTCCTAGACCTGTGTAACTAATCAAACCAATACCTTGTGAAAAACCACGATCGAAAAATTTGATTGATGCTTCACTACTATGATCTTTTTTCATTTGAATTACACCACCAGATTCAAGCACACCAAAACCACCTTCATATCTAGAATATTCACGAATACCTCTTGATGATGAAAATTTTAAATAGTCAGTTGAGTAAAGACCTCTTTGTAATAAATCACTTCTTATTTCTTCGCGTGTCCAAGGTAATTTGATCTTATTGTCATAGTAAATATCCATTTGACATTCTAATGGTGGCCAACAACTATTTTCAGTTTTCCCATAGCCACAATAAAGTGTGCCAACGGTTGTCATTCTAAAAGCAACAGCTATCAGCCCTTTCAAATCATTATCAATCCATTCATTAGGCATACTGAACTTCTCAGAAAATTCTTTTGTATACGCCCATACGTAAGGATCATATGAAAAGACCTTCCCGTTTTTAAAGGTAGAATACTTTTCATAATGCTTTTCATTGCTTTCGGTAGCCTGTGTTATGATACTGGAACTAAATATAAGCACCATGACGTAAAATTGTATTATTTTCATAAAATATTACTTCCTGTATTATCTAACTTCATCTTATAATAAATATTATTTTTTCAAAGACAACGAATAATTCCCACCCGTCAATTCAAACCCCAACTTCCTTAAAAACGTATCCATCTTATCGAGATCAATACCACTGTTCACACCGGCGTTTAGCTCAACCGCACCACGGTTCTCTGCCCACTTTCTAAACGCGGTTAATAAACGTAAGCCTGCCCCACTCATGCGTTTATTCGGCACCACACCATAATTAATCACACTGGCTATTGCGTGTTCTGAAAACAAATGACTTTCTATACAACCGAGTAGCCAGCCTATTGGTTCTTTTTGCTTTTTGCCTTTTATTTCGCTCTCGGCAACAAAAAAACAATGGGTGCCTTTTTGATCATCAATAATGGCTCTGAGTTGTTTTGCCATTTTTTCTTCGTTGTAACCATACTGTTTAAAGCGCGTTGTTTTATGCACTTGTTTACCCAGCTCGACGAACACTGGAATATCATTTATGGTGGCAAACCGAATATTCATTTTGGTTGCTCCGGGTTCGTTTCTTGGTTTTGTTTATTTGGTTGTTTTATATTTGACTGTGTGACTTCAAGTACTGAAGCCTGGTTATCACCTATGCGCACGACTTCATCGACATGTAAGTTTTTGGGTAAATCATGGGTGATAAAAATCATGGAGATTTTTCCTCTAAATTGATTCGCGGTTGCAACAAAGTGAGCGGCTGTTTCCTGGTCTAAATTACTGGTGGCTTCATCAAAAATAAGAATTTTAGGTCGCTTAAGTAATGCACGTGCAATGGCGATACGTTGACGTTGGCCACCCGATAATCCCGCGCCGCGTTCACCTAACATGGTTTGATAACCATTAGGTAATGCTTCAATGAAGTCGTGAATTTCTGCCTGTTTACAACTTTCTACAACTTGTTCAAAGGATGAGTGCGGATTCGCCGCCAGTAAGTTCTCATAAATGCTGCCGGAGAAAAGCACTGTTTCTTGTGGCACCACACCAAAGTAATGACGCAATTCATTTGCTGACAGGTTTTGTACATCGATACCATCGATACGAATACGACCACTCGTTGCCTGGTAAAAGCCTTGTAATAACTTCACTAACGAGCTCTTGCCTGAGCCCGACGGGCCCATAATAGCCACAACAGCACCGGGCTTTACCTCGAGTTTAAAGTCGGTATACAAAAAAGGTAAGGTTTCGTTATGGCGGAAACTCAGACCATCAATTTGAATTAATCCTTTGCCTTCTCGCATTCGTGATGGTGTTAATGAATAGGGCTCTGCGGGTGCATTCATTAAATCGCCTAGCCGTTTAACAGATAAACTCGCTTGTTGAAATTGTTGCCACAGCCCCACTAAACGCATCATCGGTTGCGATAAACGACCGGCAAACATTTGAAACGCGACCAGCATACCAATAGTGAATTCTGGATTGGTCATTACCGTGTAGGCGCCGATGGTTAGAATCAATAATGTCATTAATTGCTCTAAGCCGGTGGATGAGACACTGTAGGTATTTGAGAGTTGACGCGTTTTAAACGTGGCGCGCAAGTAGTCGGCTAAATAATCTGAATAGCGATCACGTAGCTGTGGTTCCATTTGCAAGCTTTTAACGGTTTCTACGCCCGCCACATACTCAGTGACAAAAGCTTGATTACGCGCCCCTAATACAAACTGTTCATTAAGTTGTTTTTGATACAGTGGTGCGATGGCAATACTAATTCCCGTTATGACCGCTAATATGCCTAATGCAATTAAGGTTAAGGTCACGCTGTACCAAAACATAATCGCGATAAAGATAAACAAAAATGGCATATCCAAAATGAGTGTGACGGCTGCCCCCGCAATAAACTCTCTTATGGTTTCAACACCTTGTAATCGCGCGGAGATAACCCCCGTTGGCCGGTGTTCAAAGTAGCGAGGGGGGAGTTTAAATAGGTGATTAAAGACTTCTGAGGCAAGTACTGCATCGACACGATTACCGGTGTGCAATACTAAGTACTGTCTTATCCATGTTAGTAAGGTTGAAAAAATCATAAATACCGCCATCGCAAAAGCGATTACCATTAAGGTGCTTTCTGTGCGATGAACGATGACCTTATCGATAATGGCCTGGGTAAAAAGTGGTGTACCCAAGGCTAACAGCTGGATAATTAATGATGCCAGCAATACATCTCGCCATATTTTTTTGTGTTTGAGTAATTCGGGTGTAAACCAACTAAAACCAAATGCTTTTTCTTTGTCTAGCGCATCCGGGTCTTCTGCTTTTTCTGTTTGTTTAGCTATTAAATAAGTACAACCTAAATAACGGTGATTAAATTCTTCAGCGGTAATTTCAGTGGGGGCGTTGGTATTTGACTCAAATATAATAACTTTTTCTGCTGTTACCTTGGTTAATAGTACAAAACACCCATCCTCTAACTGTATGGGTTCTTCTGAATCCGCTTGTTCATTATTGTGTTCGTTCAGATTTTCAGACGCATTTTCTTCTTCTAAACCTTGTTGTTCCAACGGTTCCTGCTTCGAAACGTCGTCAGCTGCAGTCTCTTGCGTTTCTTTTGGCTTAACCATTACAAGGCACGGCGAGGTTAAATCACTTAATTCTTCTAAACTTAGTTGAGTGGGTTTAATTTTAAAACCAAGTTCACGTGCAGTCTGAATTAAGGTATCTGTTGTATAAGGAGGGGGGAATTGTTTTAAAATGAGTTGAACATCAAAAGGAACGCGATGAAGTGCACATAGACTGCCCAAGGCCCATATCAGGTCTTGACTCTCTATATTCCAACGTTCAAACGTTGAGACTAACGTTTGCTTTGGTGTGAATAACTTCCTTAATCCTTTAAGCATAAATCCATTACACATTGTCGAAAAACTCAACCATCGCACCTCTTATTTGCCTAAATACTTTTAAGCGATAAGAAGTAACAGCCCTTTTTAATTTTAAAATTGATCCGCTATTTTCTTTCTAAAGTAAGACTGAGAATTTTACTCCAGTGCAACGCTATCAACTATTCACGATCGCAGACATCACTAAATGCCGGTTTCATAATCATTCTTTTTTAATAAGTTATAATTTACCACTAATAATAGTAGGGAATAAAGAGAAGCAACAAAGAAATTATGTGACCTAGGTCACATAACGGGGAGGGTGTAAAGATTAATTATTTCATCACCTTTAATACCTCTTTGTCATTCCGGCGAAGGCCGGAATCTGGAATATCGTTTAAACCACTGAATTCCGGCCTTCGCCAGAATGACGGAAAAAGTTAACGGGGTAGCAGTGATGTAATTTTATTATCGGTGAATTTTATAGTTAACTCCCGTATTTCGAGTCATGTCTATTTTGACTCTTTTCTTTGACCAACCTCGCTCAAAATCATGCGCTTCAACAAAAATAATCTTTTTATCTTGCGGGATATTGAAGCCACTTAACGAACGGGTAAAAGGTTGTTCATCAACATGAGGATGATAAAGAACACGGTTGCCTAACACATTCCCCTTTTCATCAACTAAACGCCAGCCATCGGCATAATGCTCCCAGCCGGTATCGGCATGTTTTAACGTAACATCAGCACGCCACGTACCTGCGTTATTGGTCAAAACAACTTGAACAATGTCTATTTCACTGGCAAAAGTTGCTGTTGAAAATAACAGGGCAAAAGCCATTAATAATTTCATGACTAAAACTTTCCTTTGTGAAAGTTAACTAACAAAATAATAAATAAGTTGTAAACCGATAAAGGCGTAAACACCCGCAATCAAATCATCCAGCATAATACCAAAGCCACCTCTGACTTTTTGATCTGCGAGATTAATTGGCCACGGTTTCCAGATATCAAATAGTCGAAATAAAATAAAACCGATAACAATCCATATCCAACCCGACGGTGCCAGTAACATGGTTAACCAATACCCCAAAAACTCGTCCCAAACAATGGCAGGATCATCATGCCCGCCTAAGGCTTTTGATGTTTTATCACAAAGCACGATGCCAACTAACGAACCGATAACTAAAACAGTCACATAGCCCCATAACGGCAGTGTTGCTAAAGGGAGATAAAGAAGAACGGCAACTAATGTTCCCATCGTACCGGGGGCAAAAGGCGATAAACCACTGCCTAAGCCTAAACTTAGAAAGTGAACAGGATGAAAAATAATATTACGGGGTTTGTTCACAATTAAAACCATTATATTTTTTGTTAATTTGTAAAATGCTGATACCCCATTTCTTTGACATCAACAACTTGATTATTTTTAATACACCTTACACCTGCTGCTTCTTCTATTTCACCGATACAAGTCACGAGAATATTTTTTTCTTTTATTATCGTTTCAAATTCGTTTTGCTTATTCAACGGGATTGTAAAGCATAGCTCATAATCATCTCCGCCTGATAAAATCAAAGGCGTAATCAGTGCATCATCGGTCAAGTTTAAATTAAATTCTTCTGATCTCGGTATATCTTCAAAATTTATTCTGGCGCCGACCCTACTGCGTTCTGTGATATGTCCAAGATCAGCAAGCAGACCATCTGAAACATCAATACATGAGCTTGCATAGTCTCTTAATAATAGACCCAGTTTAATTTTTGCCGTCGGTCGATTTAAACGTTCTCTTAAGTAAGCAAGACTTTCTTTTTGTACTAAGCACTGCCCCTGGTATTCCATTAATGCTAGTGCAG
>Ga0316207_10003087_pt1 | contig 15951 bp, 14 predicted proteins | sample 6weekpyrite_MG_FD_204943 | JGI IMG/M metagenome (GOLD analysis project Ga0316207, IMG submission 204943) | Microbial mat bacterial communities from mineral coupon in-situ incubated in ocean water Damariscotta River, Maine, United States -... | ecosystem: Environmental > Aquatic > Marine >... | reverse complement strand
ATGCATCTTCTTGACGAGGTTCGCGGGAACCTTGCCAGGACGGAAGCCGGGCATTTTCACCTGCGGCGCGATCTTCTTGATCTCTGCATCAACCTTTGCGGAAATTTCGTCCGCGGTGATTGTGATCAGATAGGCGCGTTTGAGCCCTTCATTGGTGGTCTGCTTGGTCTGCATGAGAGTAAAACTGAAGCCTTCTAGTGAATGCCGAGAAACTTATAAATTTATGGTCTTGCCACGGGGCGAATTGGTGCGGGCGAAGGGACTCGAACCCCCACATCTCTCGATACCAGAACCTAAATCTGGCGCGTCTACCAATTTCGCCACGCCCGCAATGCCTGAACGAAGCCGCGCGGGAAAGCTTTAAAGCCCGCCCGCGCGTTTGACGGCCCTCTATAACGCTAGCCACAAAAGGGCAAGCGCCCATAGTCGTATCGATGCGCGCTTGTGTCCGGCAAGAGAGGGGACTAATGGCGCGCCCATGGCTGACGAACAGAAAAATGACACCCCGCCCGACCACCTTTCGGTCAATCCGCGCAATGCCGCCTTTGACGCTGCCGTGCTCCAGCGCGGCGTGGGCATCCGGTTCAAGGATCGTGTGCGCACCGACATCGAGGAATATTCGATTTCCGAAGGTTGGGTCCGTGTGCAGGCAGGCAAGACCGTTGACCGCAAGGGCCAGCCTTTGACGATCAAACTGACCGGTCCGGTTGAGGCGTGGTTCGAAGATCTCGGCGACAATCCGCCGGTTGCGAAAAAGGAAGGCTAGTCCGTTCCGGGCCAAGCCGCCCGCTCCCTCCGCCCTTCCACCCGGATTATCACGCCGGGTTAAGAACCGGGTGGAAGGGCAGAGGGAGCGGGTGGCCACGGCAACGCAGTCTACTTGCCAAGTGGCGGGTAAGCGGCCACTTGGCAGTATATATGAAACCTCAGGTCATCATTATCGGTCGCCCCAATGTGGGCAAATCGACGCTATTCAATCGGCTCGTGGGCAAAAAACTCGCCCTCGTCGACGACCAGCCCGGTGTTACGCGTGACCGCCGTATGGGCGATGCCGAAATTGCCGGCCTTGCCTTCACAGTCGTCGATACAGCTGGTTGGGAGGATGAGGACGACCTCACCTTGCCCGGACGGATGCGCAAGCAGACAGAGGCGAGCCTTGAAGGTGCCGACGCTGCGATGTTTGTCGTCGATGCGCGCGCTGGCCTGACCCCGCTCGATAATGAAATCGCGCGATATCTGCGCGAACACAACGTCCCGATTGTGCTGGTGGCTAACAAGGCAGAAGGCGCTGCAGGCGAAAGCGGCGTGTTGGAAAGCTATTCGCTCGGCTTTGGTGATCCGGTTGCGCTGTCAGCAGAGCACGGCGAAGGCATAGCCGATCTGTTCGGAGCGCTTTGGCCGATTATCGGTGAGAAAGCCGACGCGGCAGAGGCCGCAGCCGAGATGGGCGAAGACGAAGACGAAGATGCGCCGCTTGGCCCGCTAAAACTTGCGATTGTCGGACGGCCCAATGCGGGCAAATCGACGTTGATCAACCGCCTGCTGGGCGAAGATCGCCTACTCACCGGCCCAGAAGCGGGCATTACCCGCGATTCGATTGCGATCGATTGGGATTGGGAAGATCCCAAAAGCGGTGAGACACGCGAGATTCGCCTGATCGATACCGCCGGTATGCGCAAAAAGCGCAACGTGGTTGAAAAGCTCGAAAAGCTCTCCGTTGCTGATGCGCGGCGCGCGGTGGATTTTGCCGAAGTCGTCGTGCTGCTGCTCGATGCGACGCAGGGTCTCGAACATCAGGATTTGAAGATTGCCAGCCTCGCCCTTGAAGAAGGGCGCGCCTTGATGGTTGCGATCAATAAGTGGGACGTGGCGGGCCAAACCGGCACAGACAGCCCCTCTGGCCTTTACAACGGGATCAAGCAGGCGCTGTTCGACGGTTTGGCGCAGGTTCGCGGCGTTCCGCTGTTTTCGGTTTCCGCAAAGACCGGAAGAGGGCTGGATACAATGCTGAGCGCAGCGTTCGAACTGCGCGAAAGCTGGTCAAAGCGTGTGCCAACTGCCGCGCTCAACCGCTGGTTTGACGATGCGCTGGATGCCAATCCGCCTCCTGCTCCCGGTGGCCGCCGGATCAAGCTGCGCTATATCACGCAGGTCGGCACGCGTCCGCCGCGCTTTGTGGTGTTTGGCAGCCGTCTGGATGATCTGCCCAAGTCCTATGAACGCTATCTGGTCAATGGGATCCGCGCAAAGCTGGGCTTTGAAGCGGTACCTGTTCGCGTCACACTGAAAAGCCCCAAGAACCCATACAACGCCAATAGAGGCGGCGGCGGAAACTATTCCGGCGGTGAAGGCAAGACATGATCTTGGATCTCCTTGCGCAGGTCGATCAGCCTTTGGCGCTTGAGATTCTCGAGCGAACTGCTTCCACCTCTCGGGTGCAGCAGGCAGTTGAGTTGAGCCTTGCGCCTGCTTTCCTATTGGTTGGTATCGGCAGCATTATGAATGTGATGATGTCGCGGCTGATCTGGCTTGCCGGCCGGATTGAACGATTGGCCGATCCGCACGAAGGCGCGTGTGCGGTTAGCCACGCACACGAGATTGCATGGCTGCGCAAGCGTCGCCGCTGTGCGCGATTGGCAATCAAGTTTTCAACCGGTGCTGCCGTTGTGATCAGCGTTGTGATCGCGGTTTTGTTCCTGTCGGCCTATATCGACGCTGGGATCGGCAGCTTTGTCGCGATGCTTTGGGTGGTGACAATTGGCCTGCTGATCATCGGGCTTGGTCATTTCCTACGCGAAACATTGCTGGCTGCGAACGGGCCTCAGGCGCCCGATAAGTAGGACTAACAAGGTTAGCGCTTGCACAAAAAAGGCGGAGCATCACTGCCCCGCCTTCGTTTGAGTGGTTCAGCCCAGCGGCTTATTCGTCGCCTGCGGCTTTGCTCTGCAACTGGACGTAGTTTTCCAGGCCCATTCGTTCGATCATGTCGAACTGGGTTTCGAGGAAATCGACGTGCTCTTCTTCATTGTCGAGGATGTTGGCAAACAGATCGCGGCTGACATAGTCACGCACCTTCTCGCAATGTTCGATCGCGTCGCGTAGCAGCGGGATCGCATCTTCTTCCAACTGCATGTCGGCTTTGAGGATTTCCTCGACCGTTTCGCCCACGCGAAGATTGTGGATCGCCTGAAAGTTGGGAAGGCCATTGAGGAACAGCACACGCTCAGCCAGTTTGTCGGCGTGCTCCATTTCCTCGATTGATTCCTTGCGCTCATAAGCGGCAAGTTTGGTCACGCCCCAATCATCGAGCACGCGGTAATGCAGCCAATACTGATTGATCGCGGTCAGCTCGTTGGTGAGCGCCCTGTTCAGGAATTCGATTGTCTTTGGATCGCCCTTCATGGGTCAGGTTCCCTTGCTTTGAATTTGCTTTGAATTCAGTTTGAGCCCGATCAATGTGCGGGCGTCTTGCAAAGGTATAGATAGGCTCCCTCCCCCCTTGTGCGCAAGGGGTGGAGTGAATTTTTTCGTTTAAAATCAGCCTCTTGCGATCCAGTCGCAGTTGCGGGTCTTCAACTTATATTGCGACTTTTTCGCAAGAAAACGCCGAAGCGAGCTGGGCGCGTTCGTGTTCGAGAATTTTGCCAGCTTTCACAAGGCATTGGCCGCAATTGGGGCGTTTGCCGAGCGTTTCGTAAGTCGCCTCAGCATCGCCAGATGACGTGAGCGCGGCTGCGCGCAGGTCAGTTTCACGAATTGCATTGCAGATGCAGATATACATCGGTGTAGAATCACTCCTGCGAGGCGTTTGCAATAGTTAGATATGCGAATTAATCGCAATAGCAAGGGAATTTTGCAATTGCCCCTTACGTTATGCCCCCTAGAATGGGACACAGACCGACATTGAGGGGACACAACAGGGCGATGATCGACACAAACTGGCTCAAAACAGCGCGCAGGATATCTGTAATCGGCATGGCAAGTGCGATTCTCGCCTCATGCGGCCTCAGCCCCGAACAAGATCGCGCCGCTATCGAAGAGGGCATCCTTTCAACGCCTAGCACCCAAGAATTGTGGCAGACGATCAAAGCCGAGTACCCGGAGGACTTCAACACCCTGATCGATCGGCTGCAGGCGCTGGAACTTCATGAGCGCCGCGATGAAAGCAACTCCGAAGAGATCGGCAAGGCATGGCTACAGGAGTTTTTCGACCGGATTGGTCCGGATTCGGTCAAAGCGCCAGCGGAACAATTGCTGATGTGGAGCGCAAGCGAGCAAGAGCTATACTCCGCGCTTCAACGCAGTTCGGTCACCGATTGCGCCGCGATGACGATGGGGCAGTGGATCTTCATCGATGAAAGCAACACGATTGCAACATCGGCCATCGGTCGGCGCAACGCGGCGATGGTCCGCGCAGCGGCAGCCGGGCGAGACGACCCGCAAACCTATGCAGAGCCCAATGATGCAGCCTTCATCCGCCTTGGCGATTCCATTGCAGCCACAGGGATCGATCCCGACTTGCAGGCAACGCTAGGATCAGATGCGGCAATGGCCGCGCTTGATCCTGCGCAACAATGCGAGATCGGCGTTGCTGTCTATGCTGGCCTGTCTGCCCTTCCCGACGATGTCGAACCGGAAATGGCGGCCTATATGCTCTCGCCCGAATAAGCCCGCCGCTTAACGCCTCAGCGCGAACATCTTGCGGTAGGTCATACAGCGCCACAGCCATTCAAGCGGGCCATAGCGGAACCGGTCGAGCCACGGCTTTGACCAGAGCAGCATCAGCGCCCACATCAACGCGGTGAGCAGGTAGAGTTCAGGCCGGTTGAGTTGACCGAACAGACCCAGCGCCCAGCCATGCATGATGAAAAGCATGACGATCGATGTGCCTAGATAATTGGTGAAGGCCGCCCTGCCCGCTGCACGCACGCGCTCTGCCAGCCAGCCGGTCCATGCGGGTGAATAGGCAACCATCAACGCTGCCATACCCAACACCATCATCAATTGCGGGATAGCGCTCCAGCCGACAAAGGCTCCGAGCATGCCGTAATAGGTAAAGCCTGTCGCTTTGAGCCAAAGCCCGATGGCGAGGTACATCCCGCCACCAAGGATCAGCCCAAGCCAGCCCCAGCCGATCATCTTTCGTTTCGAAAACCCGCCACTGAAAAAGCCAAGCCGGTAAAGCGCAACGCCGATCAGCATCAGCGGCAGCGTTTCCCATATGAACAGGCCGATATTCACCAGCGGATCCCATGCGTGCACGTCAAGCTTGTGGCTGATGAAGCCGGCATAATCGCCCGACTTGATCAACGCAGTCTCTGTCGCCCCATCAGACAGGGCAGCAGCCATGCCTTCCTCCATTCCGGCACGCGATTCAGCGTAGGCAGGCGCCTCGCCCATTTCTGTTTCCGCAATCAGGTAAGGCATCGAAAGGAAGAACGCGTAGAACAGCGTGCCAGCCAAATAGCCAATTAGACCCAGCCAAAGCTGCGACTTCGCGCCCAGTTTCAGCATCGGAACCACGACAAATCCCGTCAGGGCGTAGGCAAACAGGATGTCTCCTGCCCAGATCAGAAAGAAATGGATAAGGCCAAAGCCGAGCAGGATCAGCAATCGCCACATTTGCAGCATGCGCGATTCCCCGCGACCCCAGGCGCGCTCCATAAACAGATAAAGCCCCGCCCCGAATAACAACGTGAACAGGCCGCGCATTTTGCCGTCGATCAAGACATATTGGACGATGAGCAGCCAATTGGATGTCTCACCATGCTCGGTCAAAAAGGCAGCGGGATACATATAGGCTGCAAAGGGTTGTCCGAACGCGACGATATTGGCCGCCAGAATGCCCATAACCGCGATGCCGCGAATAAAATCGAGCGATCCAATCCGGTCTTTTGCGGTGACGGGCCCACCTTCGCCAGCGCCTTCGGGAGCACCTCCGTCCCCGAAAACCTCTTCAACCTGAGCGTTATCCATTACGCATTCCCCTGATCCCCCAAAAATCGTTGGGCTGCTATCCTAGCAGCAAGGGCGATGAGGGGAAGCCGGACTGGATAAGTCGAGGTTTAGGGGCGCGCGACCATGCAGGCCTGACCCTGCCGTTTGAGTACATCGCAAGCCTGCTGCGCCTCGGCACGGCTGTTAAAGCCAACCGCTTGCAGCCTCGTGACGTTGCCGCCTGGAACCAGTGCCTTGCGAGTTCCCGACAGAGCAGGATTTGTCTGAAGCTGCGCCCACAGGCGATCGGCATTACCCGCAACGCCAAATGCGCCCAGCTGCACGCGCCAGTTGCCGCTCATACGCGATGAGGCGGGGCGCTGGGCTGCGGACACAGGAACAGGACGCGTTGGCTGGGCAACGCGTACGGGCCGTGGGGCGGGCTGCGGGATTGGCCGCGAAACAGGCTGTGGGGCGGGCTGCGAAACAGCAGCCGTTCGCACCGGAGCCGAAGCCGCTGGGCGCGGTTCGGGACGCTGTGCACCAAGATCAAGCGCGGCAAGCTCGGCTGCGCGGCGCTGTTCGGCTTCTGTATCGAGCCTGCGCGCAAGAGTTTGCGCTTCCTGCCGCTGCGACAATGGGATGTACTGATCCATCTGCGACAGCGCAGTGCTCGCCTGCGGAAGGCCCGCGCCATTCGCCAGCGTCAGCAAGGCATAGGCTCGCACCCAGTCTTTTTCGGCGTAATCTGCGTTAAAATGCGCCAGACCCAGCACGTATTGCGCGCGCGGATCGCCGCGCTCGGCAGCCGAACGGATCAGCGGCATTGCGCTGTCTTGCTCACCCTGCTGGAACAGCAAGAGGCCGTAATTGTCAGCAGCTTTCACATGCCCGCGATCCGCGGCAGCAGCATAAAGTTCGCGTGCGCGCGAAATGTCTGCTTCGACACCGCGGCCAAGGCGATAGGCCTGCGCCAGATTGAACATCGCATCGGCATCGCCTGCCTGTGCAGGGCCGCGCCATTCGGAAACGGCGGTTGAATAATCGCCTGCGCTCCACGCTTCGACACCAGCGCGCACATCGGCAGCGGCAGGCGTGGCAAAAGCGGCGCATGCGGCTGCGCAACCAAGCGCAGCACGGCGGATAATCGTGAATGAACGACCGGCTGTAAGAGCTTTAAGAGCCATATCGTGGGCACTCCTTCGAATTCATGTGCACCTACTTATAGTGAAGGAGTGGTTAGGATTTCGTTGCGCTCCCTATTCGCACACGAAACGGGCGATCAGACCGCCGCCAAAATTGTGGCCTGTTCTGGTCGCTTACCCCGCCGCGTTAACTCAAAATTAGGGGTAGTCTGCGATCCCCTGTCTCATCCAGCCGCAATTGGGCGGCGAACATGGTCTATTTATCAGGGGGACCGAGCATTGCGTGTACTCGCTTTGGCATCGCAGAAAGGCGGATCGGGGAAAACGACCCTTTCCGGACATCTGGCCGTCCAGGCCCAGCGCGCTGGCGCTGGACCGGTCGTCTTGATCGATATCGATCCTCAAGGGTCGCTGGCTGATTGGTGGAATGAACGTGAAGCGGAATATCCCGCATTCGCCCAGACCACCGTTTCCCGGCTTGCAAACGACCTTGCAACCTTGCGTCAGCAGGGCTTCAAACTTGCAGTTATTGATACACCGCCCGCTATCACGATGGCTATCCAGTCTGTGATCGGTGTGGCCGAACTTATCGTGGTCCCAACCCGCCCCAGCCCGCACGATCTGCGCGCTGTCGGCGCTACGGTTGATCTGTGTGAGCGCGCCGGCAAACCGCTGGTCTTCGTCGTCAACGCAGCAACACCCAAGGCCAAGATCACATCGGAGGCCGCCGTTGCGCTTTCACAGCACGGCACCGTTGCTCCGATCACTTTGCACCATCGCACCGACTTTGCAGCCTCGATGATCGATGGCCGCACGGTAATGGAAGTTGATCCTGATGGTCGCAGCTCTGCCGAGATCACCGCTTTGTGGAAATATATCTCGGATCGTCTCGAAAAGAATTTCCGCCGCACTGTTTTCTCTGCACCCGGCACGAGCCCGCAGGCTCAACCCAATGGCGTGCATCGTCCCGCTGGTGGCTTCGGTCGCCGAGTGGCACAGTAAGGGAGAGCCTGCGCGATGTCCGAAGCCAGCTTTGCCTCGCTTGGACCGACTTTGCTCGCGCGCAAGGGCGGCGCAAAGCCCGCTATGCGTCCGCAACTCGCTCCGCTTCCCGAAGTGGTCGAGGCTGAACAGCTCGAAGATCTGGGCTGGAACGATATGGGCCAGGAAGCGGCAGACGCCTCACCGCTCGCACCTCCGGTCAATTCTGACGTGGTTTCCATCCAGCCAGCAATGAAGCGCCAGGCTGCGAACGAGGACGCTGTAGACGGCGCTCTTGATATCGAAAGCCCGCTGGTCGCACGCGAACAAAAGCGTCTGGCCGAATATCTTTTAAACGAGGCTCCGGCTGAAAAGCTGATCAAGCAGAAGCCGGTAGCCAAAAAGAACAAGAAGCCCACCGCTTCCAAGAAAGTTTCAACGCAAGCCAAGGGCAAAAGCGCAAAGCGTGCTGCCTTTACCTTGCGCCTGGATGCAGACCGTCACCTCAAATTGCGTTTGGCTGCGACCATGCAGGGCAAAAGCGCGCAAGCTTTGGTGACCGAAGCTCTTGATCGTCTGTTGAGCGGGATCACCGATCTCGATGCTCTTGCGACACAGATGAAACGTCACTGATTTGAACCAACCGACCACAACCAAGACGCAGATTATCATGGTTAATTTAGAGGAAATGCACATGGCTCGCCGCAACAAAGGCTTTACCGGTCCCAAGATCGGTCTTTTCATGAGCACCGCTCTCGCCAGCCTCGCGCTGGCAGGCTGCGCTGGTTCTGCACCACCGGCTGAACTTTCCTTCAGCAAGGCTCAGTCCGCGCTCGAAGATGGCCGTGCTGATCGTGCGATCACTCATGCCGAAGCTGCTGTTCTGGCTGAACCGCGCAATTCGGGGTATCGCGCGCTTTTGGGTGCTGCCTATCTTGAATCGGGCCGTTTCCAGTCTGCCGCTACCGCATTTGGTGATGCGATCGAACTGGGTGACAGCGATCCTCGCACCGTTCTTAGCTATGCGCTTGCACAGGTTGCATCGGGCAACAATGCCGAAGCGCTGACCAAGCTTGCCGAACACGAAGCCGTTATTCCGGCTGTTGATCTGGGCCTTGCCCTTGCGCTTGCCGGTCAACCGGAACGCGGAGTGCACTACCTGGTCAACACCGTTCGCAACGGTGAAAACAGCGCCAAGGCGCGTCAGAACCTTGCCTATGCCTATGCACTTTCCGGCAATTGGCGTGCTGCCCGCGTGATGGCCGCCGAAGATGTGCCAGCCGATCAGCTTGATGCGCGCCTGTCCGACTGGGCTGCAAGTGTGCGTCCTGAAGATTATCAGATGCGCGTTGCCAAGCTGCTTGGCGTTTCGCCTGCCAGCGATGGCGGCCAACCGCAGATGCTCGCGCTTGCCAACTTCCCTAGCCAGCCGATGATGGTTGCAGAGGCACAGGATATGCGTGCGCAAGAGGTCAACGCCGACCTTGCTCCGCAGGTTGCCGAAGCAGCAGTTGTAGAGGCTGCACCAGCGCCTGCATCTGCCGCTGCACCGCGTGCAAGCGAAGAACTGGCATTTGCCGCTCGCGAAAGCGAAGGGGTTCGCTTTGAAAGCAACCCTGTTGTCCAAGGCACCAAAACCGAAGCCCCTACCCGCGTCGCGGCCGCTCCGACACGTACGCTGTCGCGCGTAATCCCGCGTGTTGCACCGCGTGTTTCTGGTGAAGCAGCTGCACCGGCACCGGTTTCGGCACCGGTCGCGGCACCAGCAGCCGCTCCTTCACCTGCGCCCAGCAGCGAAAGCCGCGCAGCGCCGGTTTCAATGCCTGCAGTTGCCGCAGCACCTTCGCGCGGCGCACCGCGTTTTGTATCGAACGCAGTGGTTCAAAGCACGCCTGCTCCGGCTCCGGCAGCAGCGCGCCCGGCGCCTGCACCCCAGCGCCGAATGGCCGTTGCAACCGGCTCGTCGGCCACGCACCTTGTCCAGCTCGGCAGCTTTGGCAGCCGCGCGATTGCAGAGGCGCAGTGGAATGAAATCAAGCGCCGCTTCCCGCAGCTTGCCAATCACGATGTTGTGATCACCGAAGCTGTTGTGAACGGACGCACCTTCTTCCGTGTCGCAGCCGCCGGTTTCGGCGCACGCAGCGCACGCAGCATGTGCAACACGGTGAAATCGGCCGGTCGCGGCTGCTTTGCCTATGCCGCTTCGAGCCCGCCAGCAGGCGCGGTTGATCGCGGCGTGCGCATTGCCGCGCGCACACGCTAAGTTTCTCCCGCAACAAGTTTTTAAAAACTTCAGCGCAACTGCCCCCGGAGTGAAAGCTCCGGGGGTATTTTTATGTGTCGATACGGAGGCCGCCCTTGATCAAAGCCAGCACCCGGCCCTGTGCGCCCTGACGATCGAAAGGCGTGTTGTCACCGCGCGCACCCATCTTTGTCCTGTCGATGATCCACGGCGCCTCAGGGTCAATCAAGGCAATGTCTGCCTCCAGCCCGTCTTCGATCGCGCCGGCAGGCACACCTAACAGTTTGGCCGGATTACCCGCCACCAGATCAAACGCGCGGCCAATGTCGACCACTTCATCACGCACAAGATTGAGCGTCATCGCCAACAAGGTTTCAGCGCCGGACATTCCGGGCGCAGCGTCAGCAAAGGGCAGGCGTTTGTCCTCTGGTCCGCGCGGGTCATGGCCGCTCGAAATGACATCAACCACCCCTTCGCCAATGGCAGCAATCGCAGCCTTGCGATCAGCATCGCTGCGCAGCGGCGGGGAAAGGCGCGCAAATGTCCTAAACTCCGCCGTCTCCAGATCGGAAAGCATGAAGTGCGCAGGTGTGATCCCGCAGGTCACATTGACCCCGCGCCCCTTTGCTGCGCGCACAAGGTCAAATCCGGCCGCCGTTGTGACCTGCCGGAAGTGTACCCGCGCTCCGCTCATCTCGGCCAGCGCAATGTCGCGTGCAAGGGCGAGAACCTCGGCTTCGGCAGGTGCGCTGGGCAGGCCCAACCTCGTCGCCATTTCGCCCGAAGTTGCAGCCGCTTCGCCGCATAGCGAGGCATCCTCTGCATGGGCGACAACCACCAGGTCCAGCATTGCAGCATATTGCATCAGCCGCAGCATGACGCCGCTATCGGCAATCCATTTGCGCCCTGTTGCAACGCCTCTGGCTCCGGCCTCGCGCATCAAGGCGATTTCAGCGAGCTCCCTGCCCTCCAGCGCACGCGTTGCAGCGGCAAGAGGGTGGACCCACATATCGGGCTTTCCGCTTTTGGCGGTGTAGGCAACGCGACTGGGATAATCGAGCGGCGGCGACTGGTCCGGCATCAATGCCGCGCGCGTAATCCCGCCAAAGTGGAAGGCAGGCTTATCAATTCCAAAGACGCCGAAATCGATCAGTCCGGGGGCAATCAGCTTGCCTTTGGCGTTGAGCACATCATCGCCGCTTTGCGCGCTGACTTGAGGGCCTGCGGATTGAATGATGCCATTCACCAGTCGCACCGCGCCATCCACGGCCCCGCCAGAGGTGACGATCTTCCCGCCTGTTATCGTAAGAGGTTGCTGCTGTTTCATGTCCAGCCCTCCACTGCGCGCGCGCTTCGGGTGAGCACATCGAGGCATGCCATACGGATCGCGACCCCCATCTCAACTTGTTGGGTGATGATTGACCGATCGAGCATGTCGGCAACATCGCTGTCGATTTCCACGCCGCGGTTCATCGGCCCCGGGTGCATGACCAACGCATCGGGTGCTGCGCGTTCGAGGCGCGCTTTCGTTAGGCCATAGAGGTGGTGGTATTCGCGTTCAGACGGGATGAATTGGCCTGCCATCCGTTCTGATTGCAGCCGCAGCATCATAACCACATCGCTGCCCTCAAGAGCCGCATCGAAATCATGGAACGGCTCAGCGCCAATCGCTTCGACGCCAGCGGGCATGAGAGCAGGCGGCGAACAAAGCCGCACGCTTGCGCCCAGCGCCTGAAGGCAAAGAATGTTCGAACGCGCCACCCGGCTGTGAAGGATATCGCCGCAAATGGTGATTGTCCGGCCGGTGAAATCCTCGCTCGCCTCGCCGCGTTTGGCCAAGGCTTCGCGCAGCGCCAAGGCATCCAGCAACCCTTGGGTAGGATGTTCGTGGCTGCCGTCGCCAGCATTGAGCACCGGGCAATCAACCTTGTCCGCGATCAACTGGGTCGCGCCGCTCGAAGAATGGCGGATCACGATTGCATCGGCTCGCATCGCGTTCAACGTGATCGCGGTGTCGATCAGCGTTTCGCCTTTCTTCACGCTTGATTGCGCCGCGTGCATATTGACGACATCAGCGCCGAGCCGTTTGCCCGCGATCTCGAAGCTCAACAAAGTTCGCGTGGAATTCTCGAAAAACGCATTGATGATCGTCAACCCGTTAAGCAGACCCGAATGTTTGTCGCTGCGGCGATTGTGCTCGACCCAATGTTCGGCCTGTGCGAGCAGATAGAGGATCTCGTGCCGTTCCAACTGGCCAATTCCAGTGAGATCGCGATGGGGAAAGGCCAGCCGTCCCGCGGGAAAGCGGCTTGAACCGTCCGGCCTTGAGGGTTCGCCATGTTCATACATCGCCATGAATTGCCTCAGTTTTGTCGCCGTGCTGCCGCGCAGATCCCGCCCTGCCTTTAGCTGGGTGACGAACGGTTTGTCGTTCAATGCCAGCTCGCCAAAGCGCGTTTCCGACATGCCGTGCCGACGGCAGAATTGTTCTATTTCCAACAGGAGTTCTTGCATGGAAAACGCCTCTAGGTTGGATTAAACCAACCGTCCAGAGCGTTCATCGCTTTTCTATAACAAAAGCTCTTGGGCGAACGATGTTGAACGCTCGTCGCATGCTCTGCGCGAATTCAGTGGAAGTTTGGCCATTCGGGGCTAACTATGGGCCAAACATTACAGGAAAAGGCACCTATGGGCTTCGTTGGAAAAGCATGGAAAGTAATTGTCGGGATCAAGGACGGGCTGGTCCTTGTCTTTATGCTGCTGTTTTTCCTCGCGCTGTTCAGCGTTCTTTCCTCCACCCCCAATCCCGGGCAAGTGCGCGATGGCGCGCTCTATATCGACCTGTCGGGCTATGTCGTTGAAGAACGCACTGCGGTTGATCCGATTGCGACCTTGCTCAGCGGACAAGCCCCTCCGATCGAACATCAGGCGCGCGATCTGGTGCACGCGCTCGATGCGGCAGCAACGGATGAACGGATCAATTCGGTTGTGATCGACATGACCGCCTTTGCAGGCGGCGGGCAAGTTCACCTGCAAGCGATTGGCGAGGCGATGGACCGCGTTCGTCAAACCGAAAAGCCGGTGCTGACCTTTGCGCTCGCCTATGGCGATGACCATATGCACCTCGCAGCCCACGCAAGCGAGGTGTGGGCCGATCCGCTTGGCGGAGCTGTCATCGCAGGACCGGGCGGGTCAAACCTCTATTATGCCGAATTGCTCGAACGGTTGAGCATCAACACGCGCGTTTATCGCGTTGGCGAATTTAAATCGGCCGTCGAACCCTACATCCTCAACGAACCATCAGCGGCTGCGCGCGAAAACCGCGCGGCGCTTTATGGCGCGCTGTGGGAGGAATGGCAGGCTAACGTCTCCAAAGCGCGCCCTGCAATTGATCTGGAACGTGTCACCGGCGATCCTGTCACATGGGTCGAGGCGTCCTCGGGCGATCTGGCCGAAGCTGCTTTGGAAGCTGGCTTGGTCGACAGGCTTGGCGATTATGTCGAATTCGGCGAACGCGTTGCAGAAATTGCAGGCGAAGATAGCTGGAGCGAAAAGCCCGGCTCCTACGCACGCAGCGAACTTGCGCCCTTCCTTGCCGATGTGGGCGATGGCACCGGATATTCAGGCGATCAGATCGCCGTGGTGACGGTTGCAGGCGTAATCGTTGACGGTGAAGCTGGTCCGGGCAGCGCGGGCGGCACCCGGATTGCGGGCCTGCTTAACGATGCGCTTGGCGATGATGATATCAAGGGTCTGGTGGTCCGCGTCGATTCCCCGGGCGGCTCGGTGCTGGCCTCAGAAGAAATCCGGCGAGCGATTGAACGCTTCCGCGCCAAGGATATTCCGGTCGCGATTTCGTTCAGCAATGTCGCTGCCAGCGGCGGGTACTGGGTGGCAACGGCGGGTGACAGGATTTTTGCCCAGCCCGAAACGATCACCGGTTCAATCGGCGTTTTCGCCGTCATCCCGACATTCGAGGATGCAGCCAATGAAATTGGCGTGAATGCCGAAGGTTTCCGCACCACGCCGCTATCGGGACAGCCCGACATTATTGGCGGCTTCACACCCGAAGTGGACGCCATTCTGCAGGCCTCTATCAGCGACACTTATTCAGATTTCCTGTCCCGCGTGGGCGAAGCACGAAGCAAGAGCGCGCAGGATGTTGACCAGATTGCGCAGGGGCGCGTCTGGGATGGCGGCACTGCGCGCCAGCTTGGCCTTGTCGATCAGTTCGGTGGCCCCGAAGAAGCGATCGCATGGGTCGCTGGCGAAGCGGGTCTGGAAGAGGATGATTGGAGCGTGAACTACCTTGGCGCGCAGCAGGCCAATTACGATTCCCTGATCCGGCAACTTGTAACAGGTTCAGCCGGTCAGCCAGCAGCGACGCGCAATGCCGATCTGTTTGCCATGGCCGCCTCGCGCCGCGAAGCGCTGCTGTCGCAATTGTCGCGTGATGCGCAGATGCTGGCAGGCTCGCGCGGGATTCAGGCCTATTGTCTGGAATGCCCCACCGAATTGAGCCCTGCTCATCCGGGCGAAAACCGCAGTCTGGTTGAACTGATCGCCGCCTATTTGGCGCGATAGAACCTGTTTCGCGCGATTGGTTTAGTGTGGCGTCGCCGCGCGCCTGATGCCCTTGCCAAGCACCAAACAGCGCAGTAGATGCGCGCCGCTGTCCGCAGGGGAAAACCCCGAAACCGGACGGGCGCGTAGCTCAGTGGTAGAGCACACCCTTCACACGGGTGGGGTCGCAAGTTCAATCCTTGCCGCGCCCACCATTACTTGCTCTCACGAGAATTCGCTGCGCTTATCTCTCCGAGGGGCGGCCTGAACGGCCGACGCGCAGTCGCGCTTGCGAACTCTTCGAGTTCGAGGTGAGCAACCGACCCCTTTTAATCAGACCGCGATCAAGGCATAGGCCCTGCCCATGCATGATATCCGTTTGATCCGTGACAATCCCGATGGCTTCGATGCCGGACTTGCCCGACGCGGGGCAGAGCCAGAGGCGCGCGCAATCCTTGCAATTGACGAAGAGCGCCGGGCGCTTTCGACCAAGCTGCAAGAGTTGCAGAGCCGCCGCAACGAAGCCTCCAAGGCGATTGGCAAGGCGATGGGTCAGGGAAACACCGAAGAGGCCGAAGCGCTCAAGTCCGAAGTTGCGCAGATCAAGGCTGATATGCCCGCAATGGAAGAGCGCGAGAAAGCGTTGGGCGAAGATCTGCAAAATGCCCTTGCAGTAATCCCCAACATCCCCTTCGACGATGTCCCACATGGTGATGATGAAGGCGATAATGTCGAGGTTTCGAGCTGGGGGGATAAGCCCGACTTTGCCTTTGAGCCAAAGGAACACGCCGATATCGCGCCAGCGCTCGGCATGGATTTTGAAACCGGCGCACTGCTTTCAGGCGCGCGTTTCACATTCCTTCGCGGCGACATGGCACGGCTCCACCGCGCGCTTGGCCAGTTCATGATCGACCGCCAGACACGTGAATACGGTTATACCGAATGCAATCCGCCTGTGCTGGTCAAGGATGAGGCGATGTATGGGACGGACAAGCTGCCCAAATTTGCCGAAGACAGCTTTCGCACCACCGAAGATCACTGGCTGATCCCCACTTCCGAAGTCTCGCTGACCGCCAGTATCAT
>Ga0316207_10003086_pt1 | contig 15951 bp, 15 predicted proteins | sample 6weekpyrite_MG_FD_204943 | JGI IMG/M metagenome (GOLD analysis project Ga0316207, IMG submission 204943) | Microbial mat bacterial communities from mineral coupon in-situ incubated in ocean water Damariscotta River, Maine, United States -... | ecosystem: Environmental > Aquatic > Marine >... | reverse complement strand
TTCAAGTGTAGCAGCGATACTTAATCCCGCTAGCCCACTCGTCCATTTTTGAAAGGGGCTTATTCTACATGAAAAGAAAGGAAAAATAGAATAAATATCAGCGTAAAACGGTGATAAATTGTAATAATTTCGCTGATTTGCGTGATATTTATGAAAATATTTGGCGGATGACTGAATTTAACTTAAATTGGTTAAAGCTGCGATTTCTTGCTCAAGCCATTGAAATGATCAAAAAGGCTATTAAAACAACAACTTCACTTAACTCGACCAGTGCACCAGCAACATCTCCGGTAATGCCACCAATACGCTTTATACTAAGCTGACGAATGGCTGCATAAAGAAGGATTGCGCATGTAATGATGACAATTGATGACCAACCGATCAGGTAGAAACTAAGCATAACAGTTGTAAACTGAATGGAATAATGGAGAGTAGCAGACCGGTACTGCGTCAGCGCTGAACCAAGTCCGCTTTTTCGCACATAGTCAGTCGTATGAAATAACAATGGCAGTAAGTTACGAGCCAGAACAGGTGCCAAAATCAACGCGAGCCACAGTTTATGTTCAATAATTGACTGAAGAGCAGCAAATTTAAGCAATAAAAGACAAATCACCACAGTAACCGCCATCGGGCCACTTTGCGGGTCTTTCATAATTTCCAGTGTTTTTTGCTTATCTCCCAAACCTCCGACCCAGGCATCAGCGCAGTCTGCCAGACCATCGATATGTAAAGCGCCGGTTAACACGACCCAAAGCGTTAAAACAATGGCTGCCGACAGTGAAGAGGTGAGGATTGTTAAACTTTGTGCAATAGTAAAAAGAACGAGTCCAATAATCAGTCCGACCACTGGATAGTAATATTGTGACCGGCCAATTTCTTTAGCCGATAATTCATTTAAGTGTGGGGCGGGCAGACGCGTCATAAACTGCAGCGCTATCAAGAACGACCTGATCATTCTGTCGAACCTGGTGTCAGATTCGCATGAGATACTAAGCTACAGTAAACATTCGATTGTTCATCAAAACTAACTCTGATCCGAGTGATAGAAGCCAGCGCTACTTCAATTGATAATAATTTATCCATAGGTACAGACAAAATATGCGCGATAATCATTTTAATCACACCGCCGTGTGTGACGATCAAAATATTTTTGTCTTTGTATTGTGTTATCAGCCGCTTCCAGCCTTTAATAATGCGCCGTTTAAACTCATCTAAACTTTCTGCATCAGGAGGTGTGTTATTGACAGGATCATTCCAGAACTTATGCAGTGCTGATTTATCATGAAGCTCAATTTGTTCAATGCTTTTGCCATCCCAGTCACCAAAATTAATTTCTTTGAAATCGTCTGAGACTATCATTGGGTGATTTTTTTCATCACACCATTTTTTTGTAAAATCTGCACAGCGACAAAGTGGTGATGAAACAACGATATCAGTACAATAATCAGCTAATGTATCTGCCATCTGACGATAACCGTATTCATTTAACGGATCATCAGTATGCCCTCTGAAAACAGCTTTATTATCAACTTCGCCGTGTCGCATCAAATCAATGAACATTGTTAAGCGCTTTTCTCTGAAACACCAGCGTCTGCAAACGTAGCCATTTTTGTATGCAGTGCGCAGGCACTTTTAATTAAAGGAATTGCAACAGCAGCGCCACTGCCTTCACCAAGTCGCATACCTAAATCAAGAATAGGGTTTGCACTCAGTGCCTGCATAATAGCTTGGTGACCCGGTTCTGCAGAAGCATGTGCGTATAAAAACCAGTCTTCGCAACCAGGTTTAATTTTTGCTGCTAACAATGCAGCAATACTGCTAATAAAACCATCAACAAGCACGGCCAGGCCAGTTTGCGCACAACGAATATAACTAGCGGTTATAGCCGCAATTTCAAAGCCGCCATAAGTCTGTAATATAAGCAGGGCATTATCCTGAGGTACATTATGCAGTGCTAGCGCCTGATTAATAATTTCTGCTTTTCTTGATACACCATCTTTATCAAGACCAGTTCCCGGGCCTGCCAGATCTTCTGCTTTTTTGTTTAACAGTGCACAGGCAATGGCTGTGGCTGATGAGGTATTTGCTATACCCATTTCACCGGCAATAAACAAATCATTATTATCAGTCATTGCTTTATCGACAACATCAGCCCCCACTTGCATTGCCAACAGGCATTGCTCAGATGTCATTGCGGATTGCTGTGAAAAGTCATCTGTACCAGCTGCAATAATTTTATCGGTGACACCTTCAAGATTATCAGCAGGGAAGACAGTACCAAGATTTACAACATCCAGACCGGCGTCATTAATAGTTGATAGCACATTAATAGCAGCACCACCGCGTGAAAAATTTTTGATCATTTCTGCTGTAACAGCCTGAGGAAATGCAGATACCCCCTGATTGGCAATACCATGATCTGCTGCAAACACCGTTATCTGAATTTTATTCACTGCTGGCATTACTTTACCCTGCATTGCAGCAAGTGTAATAGCAATTTGCTCTAGCTTACCCAGTGCCCCAGGAGGTTTTGTTAACTGAGCCTGATGCTCAGTCGCCTGAGTCATTGCATCATTATCCAGTTTTAAACAAGCTTGTTTAAGCCATGCTAATTCCATTAAAGACTACCTTTTAATACATGTGGCAAACCGGCGACGGTTAAAATTACGCGGCTAGAAAGCGTGGCTAATTTTTGATGCAACATACCGGTTTCATCACAAAATTGCCGTGCCAGTTTTGATTCGGGGATAATTCCCATACTGGTTTCATTTGAAACAAAAATAATATTTCCGCTTAACGCCGGTAATATTTTTATTAATTTATCGGTTTCATTTTTTAATAGTGAAGAATCATCATTAAGTAGCAAATTGGTAACCCATAGTGTCAGGCAATCAACCAGTAACAGTTTATTAATCGACGACATTTTAATTAAAGCATCAGCAAGATAGAGAGGCTCTTCAATAACCTCCCAGTGGGCAGGGCGCTGCTCTTTATGTGTAGTTATCCTGTCAATCATGCCCTGATCAACAATGCCATCAAACTCTTTCATAGCAGTTGCTATATAAATGACGTCCAGCCCAGAATCGATTGCATGCTGCTCTGCCAGTTTACTTTTTCCTGACTTAACACCGCCCAGTATTAATTCAATCATGCTATCTCGCTTTTGATGGGGTCAACTTTTTGCAGATTTAACAATGCATAGATCTCATCTAAATTTATATTTTCTTCTATGCTGTCTGCAAGCCGGTTAATATCATCTTCACGGCGTTTGAAATAATCAATTGCATCTGCATTTTCAAGACCCGCCCATTCCAGTATGGACTGACAGGAAGTTTGTTCTTCAAATAAGCCATGACAATAAGTACCCATGATCTGATTATCTTCCGATAACGCACCATCAGTTACATTATTTATAATTAGCGCAGGATGATTGACTGCAGGGCCTTCCGATACGCCACAGTGGATTTCATAGCCACTAATCTTAGCTTTTGAATGAACCAGATGTCCTGTTATATTTTTGAGTTTTTTATCGCCAACTAATGTGGTTTCGAAATCAAGTAAATTAAAGGTATCAACACTACCAGCTGTTGACTCAATACCTTCCGGATCATGAATCACTTTACCTAACATTTGAAATCCGCCGCAGATACCGAGTAATTTTCCACCATAACGCAGATGTTTGTTGATCTGTTCAATCCAGCCATGTTTCTTAAGCCAGATAAAATCATCACGTGTATTTTTACTGCCGGGGATTATCAGCAGATCACAGGATGGGATATCCGCATCGGCAGAAATAAACTGACAATCAACCTGTGGATGTAATCTGAGCGGATCAAAATCAGTGTGATTACTGATTCTTGGCAACACAGGAATAATAACTTTAAGTGGCTTTTCCACTTCACATACATTATCAGTATTGATAGCGTCTTCTGCTTCAAGATGAAAATTCTGCAGGTAGGGTAACGTGCCAAAAACAATCTTTTTTGTGTGTTCCTGCAGCCAGTCATTACCCGGTGTTAATAATGAGATATCACCTCTAAAGCGATTAATCACAAAACCCATTGTGCGATCTTGTTCAGACTGACTAAGAAGATTCAATGTGCCTGTTAAATGCGCAAAAACACCGCCTTTATCGATATCAGCAATAATGATGACTGGACAATCAACCGCTTCTGCAAAGCCCATATTGGCAATATCGCGATCTCGAAGATTTATCTCAGCTGGGCTTCCGGCTCCCTCAACAATGATGATGTCATATTGCTCTGATAATCGTTGATGCGATTCCAACACCGCCTTCATGGCGATGGTTTTATATTGATGGTAATCACGTGCATTCATGTTTTTAAGTGCTTTGCCATGAATAATGATTTGTGCATTCTGGTCACTGCTGGGCTTAAGCAAAACAGGGTTCATATCAATATGTGGTTCGATCCCACACGCCTGAGCTTGTACTGCCTGTGCGCGCCCAATTTCACCACCATCTGCAGTGACGGCACTGTTTAAAGCCATGTTCTGAGGCTTAAAAGGTGCGACAGAGATTCCCTGTCGATGCAATACACGACATAAACCAGCCACAAAGGTACTTTTACCGGCATCAGAAGTCGTACCCTGAATCATTAAAGTGTGTGTATTCATGTTATTATTGCGTGATCGAATCGGGTGTTCATAAAGTTGCTTATTATATTTCTAAACCATGCTTGAATCTGCCTTAATTTTATTTATTTCCTTAATACTTGATCAATTATTCGGTGAGCCGCGTCGATTTCACCCGTTAGTGGGTTTTGGATGGTGTGCAATTAAGCTGGAGCAGATTATGAACAAAGGCACACAACGATATTTTAGAGGGCATATTGCTGTTTTATTGTTACTAGCGCCTTTTATCGTGTCAGGCATTTACTTACAAAACTTGCCTAGTAAAAACGAATTCAATTGGGAGCCTGTCTGGTTTATTGAGATTGTGATTTTGTATCTGGCGATAGGTCGTAAAAGCTTGATGCAACATGCCAATGCCGTCATCAAGCCTCTGAACAACTCAGATCTCGAAACAGCTAGAAAAAAGGTTTCCTATATCGTGAGTCGAGACACCGCTAACCTGCAGCAACAGGGTATCACCAAAGCCACTATAGAATCTGTTATTGAAAACAGTAACGATGCCATATTTGCTGCTATTTTCTGGTTTCTGGTCGCTGGCATCCCCGGTGTAATTTGTTATCGCTTAGTGAATACTTTAGATGCCATGTGGGGCTATAAAAACAAACGCTACTTTCAATTTGGCTGGGCTACCGCGAAACTGGATGATGTAATGAACTGGCTACCGGCTCGCTTAACAGTTTTTAGTTTTGCATTCTTTGGTCAATTTTTACGTGTATTAAAAACTTCATATATCCAGGGAGCGGCGTGTAGCAGTCCCAATGCAGGACCGGTAATGGCTGCAGGTGCCTGCAGTTTAAATATAAAACTGGGAGGAGAGGCTTTCTATCAGGGACAATTAATTGCTAAGCCTGAACTTGGGTATGGCAGCACTCCAGTTGTTAATAATATTAAAGAAGCAATGACACTGGTTAGTAAAAGCCTTACTTTATGGCTTATGTGTATTTTTATTTTATCAATCATCATCGAGGCGAGTTAAATTGTTAGATCATGGCGGCAGGATCAATAGTGCAGCTCACGAATATAATATTCCTGTCGAGCAATGGATTGATTTGTCGACTGGCATCAATCCCGCTCACTGGCCAGTGCCAGCAATACCGCAAGACTGTTTCACTCGATTACCGGAAACTAATGACGGACTAATTGCTGCCGCACAACAGTATTATCAGGCTAATAATTTATTGCCTATCGCAGGCAGTCAGGCAGCAATACAATTGCTTCCAAAACTAAGATCAAAATCCACCGTTGCTGTTCCAGAAACAGGATATGCAGAGCATGCTTATCACTGGCAACTAGCAGGTCATGATATTATTTATTACAAGACAACTGATATAGATAAGATTATTAGTGATATTGATGTATTAATTATAATTAACCCAAACAATCCCACTGGCGAACCTTACACTCAAGAACAATTATTACAGTGGCATCAAGTACTGCAATCACATCATGGCTGGCTCATCGTTGATGAAGCATTTATAGACTGCGATCCAACCAATAGTCTGGTAACACATAGCCAAAAGAATGGGCTGATAGTCTTACGCTCGATTGGAAAATTTTTTGGTTTAGCAGGTATCCGTAGTGGATTTATTTTTGCAGACAATATTCTTCTTAAAATAATAAATGAAAAGCTAGGGCAATGGACATTAACAGGTACTAGTCGCTATTTAACAAAAACTGCGTTACTCGATACAGACTGGCATCAGCAGGCAATTAGCGAGCTAAAACAGGCATCGAATAAAATTGATGAATTAATTACCGCTCATTCAGGCTGCCAGCCAACCGGCTGCTGTCTGTTTAAAACCATTAAACACAGTAATGCCGAGCAGCTATATACGTTATTTGCAGCTAACGGCATTTTAGTAAGATTACTGGATAATAAACAAGGAGTACGCTTCGGACTGCCAAAGTCAGATCAGTGGGGTAGAGTGAATAATGTTTTCAAAAAAGTATTTAATCAACTTCAAGACATGAAATCAGCACAAGACAGAAAAACAGCATGAAAATAGCTCATTTAAGACACGCCTTAATAGCACTAACACTGATCATTAGTTTTAGCCATAACACATTGGCTAAGTCATTTACTGTGATAGATGATGATCAATATGCAGTGACTTTTGAGAAACCAGCTAAACGCATCATCAGCCTGTCACCGCATGCAACCGAATTACTGTTTTCAGCAGGCGCTACAAATCAAATTATAGCCGCTGTTAATTACAGCGATCACCCACCTCAGGCTAAAACAATCCCTCGCATTGGCTCTTATAAAAAAATCGACCTTGAATCGGTTGTCAAATTCAAGCCTGATCTTATTATTGCATGGAATAGTGGTGGCCATGAGCAACAAATATCCGATTTAAAGAAACTGGGTTTTAAACTTTATTTTAGTGAGCCAAGGTCATTTGAAGATGTGGCCAGCAACATAATAAACATGGGGAAAATTCTGGGAACTACCGAAGTTGCAAATAGTAATGCCGCAATCTATTTAAAAGAACTTAAACGATTACACAAAAAATATAACAACTTAAAAAAACTAAATGTTTTTTACCAGGTTTGGAACAAGCCATTAATGAGTATTAATAATGGCCATCTGATTTCAAAAGTCATCCAGTTCTGTGGCGGTCATAATGTATTTGGAAACGTCACTATCCGTGCACCTAAAGTAGGGATTGAATCTGTCATTGAGAAAAACCCAGATGCTATTATTATCGGTATGAGTGAAGACAGGAAGGACTGGGTGGAACCCTGGTATAAGTGGCAATCAATTAATGCTGTAAAAAACAAACATGTTTATAGTGTCAACGCTGACCTTATCGTCAGACAAGGTCCCCGTATACTGCAAGGCACCAGTCTGGTTTGTGAAGCATTAGATAAGGTTAGAAATAGTTTATAACGCTGGTAAAGATCAGCATATTTAATCAGATAATCAACAGAGAGTAATTATTCAATATTTATATAAGCTAACGTTAATTACTCTCTGTGTATTGCAGGTAAATTAATGATCTAACCCGCTTTCATATCCTGCCCACAACACATAGGTGACTTAACCTTGCCGTGGCCATCTGGGCATTCTGATACATGCACTGTTTCACCGTCATCAGTTTGTATCGTATTATGCACAAGCTCCTTGTCGCACTTACCACAAGTCATTGTACCAATACTCATACCGCATACTTCACATGTATATACTGTCATAACGTCTCTCCTTGATGCTTTTTTATAGGGGGTAATTGATTATAGAAGCTTTAAATTTAGAACTACAAGTATTTATTCTTATTACTGTATCATTGGCAACATCATCGCGAATAATATTAGAAAAAAATAAGAAATTAATATGCCAAAAAATAGCCAGCCTAAACAAGCATTTAACAGACAATACCTTGATGAACGAGGTTTAAATATACAAGCAATTCTGAACATCAATGAGCTACCAGCGAACATTCAAGAGACCATTAGGCAGCCAGGTATTAATTACCCCAGTTTTACTCAGTTAATTCTTATTGGTCATCTTGGGCGGGACATGTGGCAACATGTTAATTCAAACGCAATGGCATCGGATAATCCCATCGATGAATACAGTGTAACTGCGGTACAGACATACTTTAAAAAATTTCATTCAGATAAGCATTATCATATTCTTTATCCAGCTAATGTAGCGATTGGCTTGCAGCAGTTAGGAACTATTGCCGGCTGGCACAATCCATCGCCATTTAAAGTGGGCATTAATACCGAGTGGGGCAGCTGGTTTGCTTATCGGGCAGTTGTCTTAGCGGATACTAATTTTGTACCTACTGATAAACTGGATGCAACGTCACCTTGCAATGCTTGTAAGACTCGAGAGTGTATCTCTTCATGTCCTGCTCAGGCATTAAATAGCGGGGAGTTGAATTTTAATGCCTGTATAGAATATCGAAAGCAGGAACAGTCGGTCTGTAGAAGCAGCTGTTTAGCCCGAATTAGTTGTCCGGTTGGTAGTGTCTATAAATATACTGATGAGCAAGTGAGATATCACTACAGTATTTCAATGAAAATGATTGAGAAATATTTTTAGGACTTGTTCTCTGACTTATTCAGCGATCTCCTTGAATTTTTTTCCAGCTATTTTCAAATACCAGAGCCTGAATATTTTCACGTTTAGCCCAGCCAGTTGTATCTAATAACGACTTATCATCAAATTTATCTACCGGACCAAGACAAGTATTGCAATTGGCTGATATCAGACTCTGTCTGGCCACCGCAAAAATCCATACAGCACGTCTTTCATGGATAACACGTGAGAGCGCCTTACGCTCATTTCACTGTATCGATGCTTGTTGTTAATCAAAGGGTTATGCCTATAATTCAACGCCATGCATGGCTTTAACACCGGCCCTGAATGCATGTTTGATATCACGCATTTCAGTCACGGTATCTGCAATTTCTATTAATTCATCTTTAGCACCACGACCCGTTAATACGACATGCTGCATTTCAGGTCTGCTCTGCAAATCCTTGATGACTTCATCCAGAGAGAGCAGACCATTTTTGATAGCAATATTAGCCTCATCAAGCACAATTAACTGATAGCTTTCATCATTTAGCATTTTAGCTGCGATATCCCAGGCGACCTGTGCCGACTGTTTATCCTGTTCAAAGTCCTGAGTTTCCCAGGTAAAACCATCACCCATGACATGGTAATCAACCTCATCAAAGCGCTTAAAAAATGCTTCTTCACCGGTAGAAAAAGAGCCTTTAATAAACTGAACAATACCAACTTTCATATCGTGGCCTAGCGCCCGCGCAACCATACCAAAAGCCGATGAGCTTTTGCCTTTACCATTACCGGTATGAATTAACAAAACACCGCGCTCTTCATTCGCTTGCGCAATCTTTTCGTCGATAATTTCTTTCTTACGCTGCATGCGTTTTAAATAACGCTGTTCTTTTGTGCTGGATGTAGTATCGGTCATAGATTTCACTTCTGCTAATGTTAGTCTGTTAGTCTGTTAGTCTGTTAGTCTGTAAGTTATAGGAAGTAGCTGTTCGTGGCTGTTGCCATTTAATGCGAGTGCTAATTCCTCCGGCCTTTTAACTTCACCAAGTGCTTCTACTGCCGCATTATCAAGCACCTCATAACCAGAGCTCTTATTAATATTAATTTTATGAATGACACCATCCGGCATAATGATAAAGCTTAAAACAACAAGTCCTTCCCAGTTTTTTCGTTGCGCCGATTTTGGATAATAAAAGTATTTTGAGAGTTCCTCCCTCAGAACAACAATGATAGCTTCCGTATTAATTTCTGCTTGCGCATCTTCTGCTTTTTTAATGACAGGAGTCGTTAATTCAATATCTTCAGATTCAGTAAGCTGTGATTCCAAGGCCTGAACATTTTTTGTTGATATATCTTGTGTGGTATTTAGATTACTTAATGAATCATTTTTATCAGTATTCAGAACAGAAGGTACTTTACTTATCGACTCATCTGTTTTCTCTGCTACGGATTTTCTAATAGCTGCCTGCTCAGGCTTTTCTATGATCCGCTGTCTAACAGTAGCTTTAGACTTTGTGATTTCAACACTAATGGCTGAACGTCCATGTTCAAGCGGTATCACAAGCTCATTTATTTGTTGCGAACCAATACCGATAACTGATAAATGTATCAGCGCAGATATTGCGATAAATAAATAGACTTTATTAGGCATTTAATCCCGTTACATTTTATAAGTTAGACTGACAAATACTGAACGACCTAATGTATTGTAAGTATTAAAACCGCCATTCAACAGATATTCTTCATCAAAGATATTTTTAATCTTTATATCTGTAGTTATATTCTTATTAATTTTACGGTTTAGCTTTAAATCAACAACAGTATAAGCATCAAGCGCAGTTGTGTTTGCGCTGTCTGTGTAACGTTTACCCTGATTTAGAACCGAAACAAATACACCGGTCTTACCATAATAACGAACTGCATTCATACTTATATTATATTGCGCACGGTTTTTGAGAATTTTTCCGTAATTAGTAGCATCTTTATTTATCGGTTCGATAAAGTTTGTTGAAAACTTAACTTTCCAGTCAGTTAGTTTCATGCTGGTACTGGCTTCAATACCATCAATTTCCGCTTTATTGATGTTAGTAGCTGATACAATCAGGTTATCTATTTTGGTATTGTAAACACTTAACTGAAGAATGCTCTTTTTAAATTTCTTCTTTAAACCGATTTCAATACTTTCTGACTCTTCCGGTAGTAAATTAGGATTACTATATCCAGGCCAGTATAACTGATTGAATGTTGGTGCTTTGAAGGCTGTACCAAAAGTAATAAACGTCTTAAGACTCTTGTTAACTTTATATCCGGCACTCAACGTACCTGTTACATGAGAGCCGAACTGTTCATTATCATCATTGCGAACACTGGTCTTGAATGAGGTGGCTCCAGCCTTAGACTTCCATGAAACAAAAGTCCCCTGATTATCACGTGTTTTATCATAGACAGTATAAGGTGTGGCTAGTACTGTATCTTCAACATAGTCTATTCCGGCAATCACAAGATTATTCTTTGATATTTGGAAATTATTTTGTAAGCTTATATTTGAGACTTCTGTCTGATAGGTATTATTCGTTGTATCTTCCCAGAAGTTATCACTAAAATCTTTGCTACTGCCTAGCAATACAACAGCATCCCAGATACCTTTAGGTGTTAATTTTAACTTTGTAGATATAGCTTGCTGCTCAAAATCCGCATAACAATTATCCGACTGAGAAAATGATGAATTATAACAATTATCATACAGAGTCGTACCTTCAGCGTTCAGTAATTTAAAATCTAAAGCAGCTACCTTATTAAATTTATAAGACAGATTAGTTGTTAGTGACTTTTTATCATAGCCATCATTATCATTAGCTGTTGTATGTTTAATCGCATCGATCCCGTCAGTACTAAAATGACTGGCATATAAGCTGTAACCAATTTTTTCTTTTTGGCCACTAAAACCAGCTTCAACTTTTGAAGTATTATTTGAGCCTTCCTCTATATTGAATTTTGCTGTTGATTTCTTCGAGCCCTTACGCGTAAAAATCTGTATCACACCACCAATAGCCTCAGATCCATATAAACTAGAAACAGGGCCGCGCACAATCTCAATTCTGTCAATCTGACTTAATGGGAGATGCTGAAATGCAGTAGAGCCGGTTGTTGCAGAATGTATTCTTATGCCATCAATTAATGTCAATGTATGTGTTGAATTTGTACCACGCATAAAGATACTGGTGTTTTTACCATACGGACCCGACTGAATAACATCAAAGCCTGAAACTGACATCAATAAGTCTTCAAGACTTGATGCATTACTTTCTTCAATATCTTTGCGAGTAATCAGCGTCGTAGATGATAAGGTATCATCAAGACTTTGCTCGTGACGACTTGCCGTAACAACAATAGGATCTATAGCTGTTTCTGCAAAAACAGATGTCGCTGGCAAACTTGCTATAGCAATGAATAGTGGTTTTGAAAATATGGAACGCATTGTTTCTCCGATGCACCGCCCGTGCAATGTATAAATGTACAGCAGGGGGCTGGAGATGAGGGAAGCACTCACCCCGAATCGCCCGCCGCAATTCTGGTTTAATTAAGCAGGCCGGTCTCCGGGCTTATGAGTGAACATGAGTAACATATTCAGGCCAATTACCTTCCCATGACGTCGTCACAGTGGTTATAACATTGGCTTTAACTCAATTACCGTTGCGGGGGCAGCGCTGGATTCGTTGTTTCAAACTCACCAGTTTCCCGTTTAACCCTTGCTTTTAAAAAAAGCAAGAGAACCTGCTAAATATGGCCGCAACTCTACGTCCTGACACGCACTAAGTCAAGAGCGCGACAAGAATATCACTGATTTGTTTTGTACTTCTTTAGGGAATATCGAGCTATTTCAATAATGTATGAAGTGATATGAATTATGCCGGGATATATATTTTTTTATCTGAATCCATCAATTCATTGATAGGGTGCTTAAATGTCCGGGTTAAGTTCTCAGCTGTTAAAACCTGATCAACTGGCCCTGATATTTCACCACCATCGCCGGTTAACATCAAAACGTGCGTGCAAAAACGTGCCGCAAGATTAATATCATGCAGGCTCATGATCAGAAGGTGATTATGTGTTTTAGCGTAATCAGCGAAATGTTTAAGCAGTTTAATTTGATAATGCAAATCAAGATGACTATTGGGCTCATCTAATAAAAATATTTCAGGATTCTGTGTTATCAGCGTCGCCAAGGTTACGCGCTGTCTTTCTCCACCCGATAAATTATTTACCGCTCGCTCAGTAAGCTCGGTTAACTCTACGACATCTAAAGCCGCTTTAGCTTTTTCTAAGTCTTTTTCATCTTCCCATTGCCAGTTAGAAATATAAGGGTGACGACCGGTTAAAACCGTATCAAGAACTGTTGAAGGAAACGGGTCCTCAGAATGTTGCAGCTGAATACCTATTTGTCTAGCGATATCTTTTCGTTTCATTTGCCTGATGTTTTCATTTTTTATAAAAACATCACCTTCATATTCTATTCTCAAATGACACAAGGTATGTAGTAATGTGGTTTTTCCAATGCCATTACAACCGAGTACTCCCCAGATCTGACCGGCCTCAAAAGAAATAGTCAGAGAATCACATACTTTTTTATTAGCAATAGAGATGCTCAAATTTTTTACTGATAATAAACTCATTTGACGGGATTCCTGTCAAAGTTCTTATTAAGCAAATACAGAAAGAAGGGGACACCGATAAAGGCTGTAATAACGCCAACCGGTAATTGTTGAGGCGCAATAATAGTACGTGCCAGTGTATCAGAAATTAATAACAAACTACCGCCAAGCAGGATAGATGAGGGTATTAGTATACGGTGATCACTACCTATAATAAGTCTCAGCATATGTGGCACTATCAAACCAATAAATCCAACGCTGCCTGCCTGAATTACTGCGAAAGCTGTTAAGACAGAAGCCAGTAGAAATAAACTGATACGCAGTGGTTTAACAGAAACACCTAAGGCTATTGCTTGCAGGTCACCTCTTGAAAGAATATTTAGCTGGCGTGCAATCAGCATGGTTACAATAAAGCCCGCAACAAGAACAATAAGACTTGCCGGCTCCGGCGTAATGTTATTGATGTCTCCCATCAACCAGAACAGCATTCCTCTTAATGGTTTGTCCGGAGCAGTTGATAATATAAAATTAATCATAGCCCCCCAGCCAGCCGCAATAACAACACCTGTTAAAAGCAAACGAGAGGGGTTCCAGCTTCCATTTCGATGTGACAAGCCAAACACTAGCAATATTGAAATCAGTGCACCCGCAAAAGCACTGCCCGAGATCCAGTAACCACTTAAGCCTGTCGCCATAGCAATTAATGCCGCAACAGATGAGCCACTTGAAACACCAAGTATATAGGGATCAGCCAGCGGGTTGCGTAATAAAACCTGCATTAACAGGCCCGCTAAAGAAAGCAAACTACCTGTTACAAATGCGATGTAAGCTCTGGGTGCTCGCAACTCCCAGATAATAGTTTGTGAAATATCATCATCAGATGAAAATAAAGCAATACTTATTTGCTCGAGCGAGAGACTAATGCTACCAATAGAAAAAGCCGCACTAAAACTTAGCGCAGCCAGAATAATAAGCGTAAAGATTAATGGAACTGCTTTTTGCATTAGGTAAAATTTTCAGATCAGATTATCCGTAATTATAAAGCAGCTGAAGATAAAGAATAGCACTAATAATAAATTAGTTACTACTGTTCTGTCTGATCGCAAAAATAATCTGATTTCTTAGTGTTTTTATAACGCTGATTTGCTCATGCTTACTGAGCTGAGTAGGGGCAATATTGTCCGCATATATGAAACCCATTGGCACTTTATTAACAACCACAGGATATATGATAAGGCTTTTTGTCATCATTTGCTCTCGATACCAGTCAGGAATCAGTGCAGAAACAGAAGGATCATTGATATTATCAACCACATAATCCTGGTGCTTTGTTAATGACATATTAAAGATATCTGCCTCGCGACGGATAGGAACTCTAAATGTTTTTAACAGCTCATCAATGTCCTGTCCAAAACCAAATCTTGCATCAACCGTTGCATCTTTACGATTAATCATGCAAAACATAACACGTGTGAAACTAAAGCCACTATACAAGGTCTCGATAACCATTATCATGGCATCATTAAGCGATGCGCCTTCAATAATTGAGTCACTAATTTCCTGCACACTGTTTAACAATTCAACATTACGTTTACCTGTCTCATTTGACATGGCAACGATTGTCGATTCATCAGAATCACCAGAGGGTTCTGAAATTGTTTTATCTACAGGCTTATCAGAAACCCATGATTCAATATTACGCACGAAAGGACTGTCAGAAACCTTTAGATTAAATATATCAGCATATTCATGCACGTGATTCACTGCTCTGGAAATAAACCCATTAAGCTGTTTTTGTGTCAGATCGATCGTACTTTCGTATTTTGAGAGAAGATTACTTATGGCACCCTTAATTGTATCTGGTTCATTTTTTTGTATGATATCGCAGAGCGTGTTTGAAAAGTTGGCTAACTGAGTATTTGTGTCTTCTTCGCTTCCTGCCTTACTGATAGTTGAGTCTTTAATATGCTTCATACTGCGCATAATTGGTACAGGCAAGTGCCAGGCTTTAGCCACACCGATACCCAGTTCCTCATAACTTAGCCCCAGAACTTCTGCAGAGGCCTGGCTTTCTTTTTCTTTTTTATTGTCTACTTTATTCAATATGAGTGTGGCTTCTTCTGGAAAATAAAACATAGACAAAAGACGACCAAAGTTATGAAACATTGAACAGATATAAGATTCTTCTTCATCTTCAACTCGTAATTCAACGCTTAGTTCGCGAGCAATGGAGCCGCTCATCATCGAGTTAATTGATGCTTCTTTTATCATTGCACTTTGCTGACTGTTCTGTAAATGGTCAAACAGCATAAGCCCCATCGCTGCCATTCGGACTTCTTTAAACCCGAGAATAACAACAGCACGAGAGACAGTACTAATGCGGCCACCATATTGGCCGTAAACCGGTGAGTTAACCAGCCTTAATAGTTTAGTGGATAGTGAATAGTTTCTAAGAATTTTGTTGGCCAAAATATTAGCTGAGGCATCACTGCGATCATTAGTACTGGAAGCTATTTCACTAATCTGCTGAGGCATGGCAGGGAAATCTTTTTTATGACGCATACGTCGCAGTAGAAACTGTAAAGTACTTTCTTTATCATCGTGATCAATTGAACT
>Ga0316207_10003085_pt1 | contig 15952 bp, 13 predicted proteins | sample 6weekpyrite_MG_FD_204943 | JGI IMG/M metagenome (GOLD analysis project Ga0316207, IMG submission 204943) | Microbial mat bacterial communities from mineral coupon in-situ incubated in ocean water Damariscotta River, Maine, United States -... | ecosystem: Environmental > Aquatic > Marine >... | reverse complement strand
CTTTTGACCAGATCACCTATCGAAACGATGCCGACCAGATGGTCTTCCTTGAACACGGGAAGGTGCCGCACTTTCTTGTCAGACATTACGGCCATGCATTCTTCAACCGATTGCTCTGGCACCGCACAGACAACGCGCGTTGACATGATCTCTCCGACCTTTGTCAGGGGCGATGATCTGCCTTTCAGAAACACGTTTCGGGCGTAATGCCGTTCTGTAATGATACCGACCAGCTTGCCCTGATCCAATACGACAAGTGAACCGACATTGTTGTCCGCCATTTTCCTGATGGCATCCAGCATGCTGTTCCCCGGTCCAACAGCCAGAACTTCAGAGCCTTTTTCATTGAGTAATTGCTGAACTGTCACCATTGCCCGTGCCTTTCTTCAAGAACTGAATTTCGCCACACTGTCACGCTAACACTTCATGCCAGCCATGCTGATGACGCAGATCAATCCGTGAGTGGGCAAATGAGCAGCGATCTCACCCAATTATTTGATTTAAAATCGTTTTCCGGCAATTGTTTGATGTCTGCGCCTATCGGACAGAGAGCCAGCGAGACAAGCTGGCCACGGTTCATGCAATGGGCCACGGTCGTGGTGGCATCCGGTTTAGACGCAGATCAACGGCGCGGGTAGAGCGGGATCTCCCCTCAGGGCGCGCCGGAGTTGCTGATTGACTGTGCCAAAGCTCTCGTTGGTGCCAGCCGCAGCTACAATACGTTGATTCGCTCGTCAGCAACGTCGGTTACGGCGAATGGAAGCTTTGCTAACGCCGATCTTGTTTAGGTTTGTACAGAATCTCTGGAGTTTCTCATTCAACAATCGGGCAATTTCCTCGACGTTTTCTGAATTCAACGCTCAAGGCGGTTCCGGCTGAATGTCCCCTCTGCCGACAGCCAGGGCAAACGGCACGACGGAAAAAGGCGTTGGCAGAAATAGAACAGACGAAATCCAAAATGTTTTGAGATTATCGATGTTACGTCCGACCAAGCTGTGAATTGCCAGGGAACTTCTGTTTGGTTCAAAATCAACGAAACAACCACTGGCTGGAACTGACGGGATCAACAGTGACCATTGAAACTTTACGGTCCGGTAGGTTATTGATTTCATTGGTCGGAGTGAGAGGATTCGAACCTCCGACCCCTGCCTCCCGAAGGATCGGGCCTGACCTTAAGTCACTGTAATCATTGTGATACGCTGTCATTTATCTGCTCCTTTGTTCATGTTTGTGCCGATCTATTTCCGGAAGTGATCCGGACATCAGATTGCATCCGCTGCTCCGCGCTGATGATCCGGGTGGTGGTGCCCGTAGTTTTTCTCAAGCGTCTCGAGCGTCATCCCGAGAAAACCGCAGGCGTCCCATTTTGGCGCGCCTTTCTGCATGAGCCACGTGGCACAGGTGTGCCGCAGGGTGTGTGGGACAACCTTCCGGCCCCCGTCATTCTCTAGTCCAGCCGCCAAAACGGCTGTTCGGAACGCTCGCTTGATGTTCTGCAAGGACTTGCCACGATGGGTGACAACGAATTCATCTTCAGGAAATCGCAGACGCCTGCGCAACAGGTATTTCCGCAGGCGGGCGGGCAACCTCGAACTCGGGCGCTCCTTCTTGGTGCGTCGTCGTCCAACCGGGTTCCAATAGATAATGTTGCTGTCGAAATCGATATCCGACCAGCGCAAGGACAAGATGGCTTCTTTCCGCTGGCCAGTCAGCACACCGATCCGGAGAAATAGGGTCAGGTGTTCGGTCTTCGACTCCGTTGGCGTGCCTTCCATCAAAGGGGCATCGAAGCTCCGGGAGGCACGGATCAGCTTTATCGCCTCATCGCAAGTCAGAAACCGAATTCTGCCTTCAGGCTTTGGTGGAAGTCGGATCGTTATCTTGCGCGTTATCAACTGATCTTCTTCGGCACGACGGATAGCGGTGGACAACAGACTGAGTTCTCGCCTCAGCGTACCGTCCTTGAGACCCTTATCACCTCGGCTTTTCCTGCGTTTCTGACCGTATTCCGTGATGAGTGCGTCGTTGATATCGCCCACCGAATATCCATCGAAAAAGCGGATGATCGGCTTGGCCGCATTGGCCAAGCGTTCTGGATCGGTGACATCATCAAGCCGCTTCGCCAAGTAATGCGAAATCGCGTCGGCAACATAGAACTCATGCGGGTCGACGGCGCGATCCGGCCTGAAGCGTCTTAGCTTCCACTCCGCGAAGTAGAGTTCTGCCTGGTCGCGATCCCCAGTGCCAGTTGAGTGCTCGCGGCTGCGTCCCCCTTCGGTCCAGTAGATGTACCAATTGCCCTCGGACGGGCGCTTGCGGTCGCGCTCGAGGCGCGGCGGGGATGGTCTTCTTGGCATGCTTTCACCGTAAAATTGTCAACGTACCGTTCCCACGCGCCGGAAGGGATTTTCGGATTCCGGCGTCCTGGTGCGGTGTAGATATGGTCCAGCATGTCCTCACGGATTAGGTAGCGCACGTTGGACACTGGGATTCCAACGCGCTCGGCCAGTTCTTTCGGGGTTTCCAATAGCTTTTGCACGCTTTGCCTCCTCAATCTATGTGCTCACGAAACGAGGCAAACGATTTCATTTTGCGTTCAGAATGAAACAAACATACACTGAATTAACGTGAATCGAGCGCATTGCCGCGATTTATGGTCATATGTGATTCATATAACCAGTATCGTAGTCAATGCAACCATAAAGAAGGTTGTCAATGTCAGTTCCCGGCTTGGGATACCGCCTTGCGGCTGTGCGAAATATGGCAAGCCTCTCCCAAGAGGAGATGGCGCAGCGCCTCGGCACTAGCCGAAGCGCATACCAATACTATGAGCGCGGCCAACGAGATTTGACGGCTTCCCTGCTACTGAAAGTCTACGAGGAATTCGACGTCGACCCTCTCTGGATGCTTGAGGGCGACACCACGGACGGCAAGAACCGCAGGCACGAACAGGTCGCTACGGCCAATCGAAAGATCGGCATCGCCGTCGAGCGCCGGATCATTGATCGCGGGCTGACTGTGACCCCCGAAAAGAAATGGGACGCCATCGATTTCCTTTTCGATGAGTTCCTAAACACCGATTCACTTGCCGCAGACGGCGAAGAACCCGACACCACGAGAATTGACAGCGTTTTGAGGTTGGTAAGCTGATGCTGGACGAAAAACTCCCCGACGTCGTGACAAAACTGCGCCCCCGAAAGCTGCGGCTCAGCAAGGATGCGGAACGCCTGCTTGCAGGCGTTACGAATGCAGAAGCCGACCCGAAGCGCCAACAACAGGCCAATGGACTGCGTCCAAACGCTGATAGTGTCAACGCGGCGCGATGCGCCGGTTGCGGTCAAATCGAATACATCACGCGCGAATACTGCCGCTGCGGTCACTACCTAGCTGGCCAGATTGAAGATGAGTTTCTGGACTGGGAGCAAAACTTGGCCGCGAGACATGAGCGCATTGCTGAAGAAGCCGAGCTACGGTTGAAGCCGGTCAGATGGGTGGCTTCAATCGCATTTCCGTTCTTCCTTTGGCCACCCCTTCAGCTCCTGCTCCATGGCGACAGCATGCCAATTGCCACCTGGCTGTGGGTTGTTCCCGGCGTGGCCGTCTTGGGACTGTTTGCCCTGGCGGAAAAGTTCATCACCGCAAAACGCGACGCCAGCGCCCTAGAGGTCCAAACAGCTTCGTTCGAAAGCTTTCTGATCGAGCGACCACTGTTGCGCTACGGCGCTAGTGTCCAGACGGAGGCGAAATGAACGGCCTCAGCGAACGAGATATTTGCAGCAAGTTCGTCACCCCGGCTCTTGTGGCTGCGGGTTGGAATCTGAACTCCCAAATCCGCGAGGAAGTCAGTCTGACGGCGGGCCGCATTATCGTTCGCGGCAAGTTGACCGCGCGAGGCCAACAGAAGCGCGCAGACTACGTTCTCTACCACAAGCCCAACATTCCGATTGCTGTAATCGAAGCGAAAGATGGAACACATTCGGTTGGCGCGGGAATGCAACAGGCGCTTGATTACGCCGAGATGATCGACGTGCCGTTCGCCCTTTCGACCAACGGAAAAAGCGTCCTGATACATGATAAATCGGCTTCGGACGGCAAGGTCGAACGTGAAATCTCACTCCGAGAAATGCCTTCGCCCGAGCAACTCTGGCAACGATACGTCGCCTGGAAAGGTATCAAGTCTGTCCAAAACCCGGTCGTCAATCAGGACTATTTTGACGACGGTTCAGGCAAGACGCCGCGCTACTATCAGACACTTGCGGTCAACCGCGTGGTCGAGGAAACGGTAAAAGGGCGCCCTCGTCTTCTGCTTGTAATGGCAACCGGCACGGGTAAGACATACACCGCCTTCCAGATCATCTGGCGCCTCTGGAAAGCTGGAGCCAAGAAGCGGATTTTGTTTCTCGCGGATCGAAATATCCTCGTGGATCAGACCAAGACGAACGACTTCAAGCCTTTCGGCGGCGCGATGACCAAGATCAGCAATCGCCAGGCTGACAAATCCTACGAAATCTACCTATCACTTTACCAGGCGGTCACCGGAACCGACGAAGCTGCAAATATCTATAGGCAGTTTTCGCGCGACTTCTTCGATCTTGTCATTATTGACGAGTGCCATCGTGGAAGCGCCGCCGCAGATTCAGCCTGGCGCGAAATCCTTGAGTATTTCTCCAGCGCGACACAGATCGGTATGACGGCTACGCCGAAGGAAACTAAGGATGTTTCCAACATCGACTACTTTGGCGAGCCGGTCTACACATACTCACTACGCCAAGGTATCGAGGACGGCTTCCTAGCTCCCTACAAGGTCATCCGATACGATTTTGACAAAGACCTGACGGGGTACCGCCCCGAAACAGGCACGCATGATAGATACGGCCACGAGATCGAGGATCGCATCTACAACCAGCGCGATTTCGACCGGACCTTGGTCCTGGACGAGCGCACCAAGTTGGTTGCGGCCAAGATCACCGAACTACTCAAAGCAACGAACCAGTTCGACAAAACAATCGTCTTCTGTGAAGATACGGAACACGCTGAACGTATGCGCCAAGCGCTCGCCAACGCGAACGCCGATCTGGTCTCAGAAAACCATCGCTATGTCATGCGGATCACCGGCGATGATGCGCTTGGCAAGGCCGAGCTGGACAACTTCATCGACCCCAAGTCGCGCTATCCAGTCATCGCTACGACATCAAAGCTTCTGACAACTGGCGTCGATGCAAAGACCTGCAAGTTGATCGTGCTCGACCAAAGAATTCAGTCCATGACCGAATTCAAGCAGATCATCGGGCGAGGCACGCGCATCGATGAGGAGCACGGCAAACAGTATTTCACAATCATGGATTTCAAACGGGCGACCGAACTGTTTGCCGACCCCGACTTCGACGGCGATCCGGTACAGGTATACGAGCCGGGCGCCGATGATCCACCGCAGCCACCTGATGACGAAGACGTGACGGTCACGCAAGGCGGCGATGACGGCTCCGATCAGCAAGAGATCACCGGAGGCGTGCTGGGTGATCCGTTCGGCGATGATCCGCAGCCGCGCAAATTCTATGTCGATGGCGTAGAGGTAAGCGTGCTGTCCAAACGCGTTCAGTATCTCGGGCCTGACGGAAAACTGATCACGGAATCGCTGCGTTCTTACGCGAAAAAGACCTTGCAAAAGGACTACAAGACGCTGGGCGAGTTCCTTCGCCGCTGGACTGATGCCGAGAAGAAGCAAGCAATCATCGAAGAACTGGAATCGCTCGGTGTTTTGTTGGATGGCCTTCGCGAAGAAGTGAAGAACGGCGAGACCTTCAGCGCTTTTGACCTCCTGTGTCATGTGGCCTATGGCCAGCCACCGCTCACCCGCCAGGAACGGGCTGAGCAAGTCAAGAAGCGCAACTATTTTGCCAAATTCGAGGGCAAGGCGCGTGCGGTGCTGGAGGCGCTACTCGACAAGTATGCCGATGAGGATTTCGGGCCACTGGAAAACGCCAAGGTCTTGCAACTCAAACCCTTCGACGAGATCGGCACGCCGGTCGAAATCGTGAAGGGTGTCTTCGGCGGCAAATCAGAATATGAGACGGCGGTCAAAGAACTGCAGCAAGAACTGTATCGCGAGGGGGCGTAGGGCGTGTCGAACGTATCGGGAGTAATTAAGTCCATTCAAGACATCATGCGCAAGGATGCGGGTGTCGATGGTGACGCACAGCGCATCGGCCAGCTGGTCTGGATGTTTTTCCTGAAAATCTTGGATGACCAGGAAGAATCCCTGATGCTGCTCAGCGACGACTACAATTCGCCGATCCCGGAGCATCTGCGGTGGTCGTCCTGGGCAACAGACCCGGAAGGCATCACCGGCGATGCGTTGCTGGATTTCGTCAACAATCAGCTCTTCCCCAAGCTTAAAAACCTGCCAATCGAAGGTGAGGAGCGCAACCGCGCAATTGTCATCCGCACCGCCTTCGAGGATGCCTACAATTACATGAAAAACGGCACATTGATCCGGCAGGTGGTCAACAAGATCAACGAGATCGACTTCAACAGCACCGGCGACAAGCATGCTTTCGGCGATGTCTACGAGCAAATCCTGAAGGACCTGCAAAGCGCGGGCAATGCTGGCGAGTTCTACACCCCCCGCGCCGTCACCCAGTTCATGGTCGATATGCTGGACCCGAAACTGAACGAGATGGTGCTCGATCCGGCATGTGGTACGGGCGGATTTTTGGCCCATGTGATGGACCACAAGTCAGATCATTACGTGCAATCGACAGACGACGCCGAGACCGTCCAGAAGACCATCTTTGGCGTTGAGAAGAAGGCGCTGCCGCATCTGCTCTGCGTGACCAACATGATGCTGCACGGCATCGAGGCGCCGACCAACATCGCGCATGACAACACTCTCTCCACGCCACTCAAGGACCACAAGTGGCGCGGCAAGGTCGATGTCATCGTCACCAACCCACCCTTTGGCGGCATGGAGGAGGATGGCATCGAGAAAAACGTGCCGCAGGCCTTCCAGACCCGTGAGACGGCAGACCTGTTTCTGGTTCTGATCATCGAATTGTTGAAGGAAGGTGGGCGAGCTGCCGTGGTCCTGCCCGATGGCACGCTGTTCGGCGAAGGCATTAAGACGCGCATCAAGGAAAAGCTGATGGCGGAGTGCAATCTGCATACCATCGTCCGCCTGCCGAATGGCGTCTTCAACCCATATACGGGCATCAAGACGAACCTGCTGTTTTTTGAAAAATGCGAGCTCGACGGAGACAAGAAACCGAAGAATCCGACAACCGAAGTCTGGTTTTATGAGCACCCCTATCCCGAGGGCTACAAGAGCTATTCCAAGACCAAGCCGATGCGCATCGAGGAGTTCGAGGGCGAGGGCAGCGAGAAGGCCTGGTGGGGCGATCTGAAGACGCAGGCTGACCGCAACGAGAACGACCGAGCCTGGAAGGTGGGTGCGGAAGAGATCAAGGCCAATGGGTACAATCTCGACATATCCAACCCGCACCGCAAGGACGAGGGTCACGGGGACCCGGCAGAACTGCTCGAAGCGTGGGAGAAGAACCGCAAGGCGCTGGCCGCCACACAAGAACAACTGAAAACTGTGCTCGCTGAGGCGCTCACCAAGTCGTCGGCGGCGTAATGTATACGGAGACCTTTCTTAAAGAGTTTGGGCCGCTCGCCAGTGGTCCCGGTGGGACCAAGAAACTGCGAGAACTCGTGCAGCAACTAGCGGTGCGGGGCAAGCTCGTACCTCAGATTACAGGTGAGATTTTCTCAGAGAAAGAACTTCAAACCGCATCCGAGTTCATCGGGCAGATTCGTGGAAGCAGATACAAGAAGATCAAGCTCTCAAAAGCGTTCGACGAGCTTCCAACGGGTTGGAGGGCCACTCCACTTGGCAACGTCATTGAGCTGGTAAATGGTCGAGCCTTCAAACCAACAGACTGGACCAAAGATGGGCTAAAGATCGTTCGCATTCAGAACCTGAATAATCCGTCCGCTCGATACAACCGCTATAGCGGCGAAGTTCGTGATAGATTTCTCATCGACGATGGAAACCTACTAGTCAGTTGGTCTGGCACGCCGGGTACGTCCTTTGGTGCATTCATTTGGCGCGGTGGAAAGGCGATACTGAATCAGCACATTTTTCGCGCAGATTTCAGTGAGGCTGCTCTACATGCGCCTTACATTCGGCTCGCAGTTGACGCCATCATGAATGATCTAATCTCAGATGCTGTAGGGGCGGCTGGCTTGAAACATGTCCGACGTCGACAGATCGAGCAGTCGCCTCTTTGCCTGCCTCCGTTAGCTGAGCAAAAGCGGATAATCACCAAAGTTGATGAGTTGATGGCACTATGCGATGAGCTGGAGTTGCAGCAGGCAGAAGAAAGCGGGCTAAAACGTGCAACCGCCGCCTCCGCCCTGCATCACTTGACCGAAGCCAAAACACTTGAAGAAACCGCCGACCAATGGTCGCTCCTCGCCCCCAGTATTGGCGAGTTGTTCGACGATCTGGAAACGATCACAGGGCTGCGGGCGACCATCCGAATTCTTGGAGTTCAAGGGAAACTCGGCACCCAAGTTCAGAGTGATGAACCGACAGCCACTTTGCTTGACGGAGTCGGACGACTGCCGCCGCCAGCGCGATACGCAAAGCGCAGCACGGAACAGATCCCCGGCAGTTGCGGCCTGTCAATCAATGTGCCTACGTTGCCGATCCCAAGCGCGTGGGAATGGGTGCCCTTGATTGAGGTGGCCAGGATCGAAAGCGGTCATACTCCGAGCCGGAGCCGTCCGGATTGGTGGGGCGGTGATATTGCTTGGATGGGGCTTGTCGATGCGCGGCATCACGACGACGGGATCATCTACGATACGATCCAGAAAACAAACCCAGACGGAATTGAGAATTCGGCGGCTCGGGTATTGCCCGCTGGGACGGTATGTTTCAGCCGAACGGCGTCTGTCGGGTACGTTGTGATCATGGGGAAGCCCATGGCGACAAGCCAAGACTTCGTAAACTGGGTCCCCACTGAAGCAGTAACGTCCGAATGGCTGCAATTGGTAATGGTTGCTGAACGCGGTTCGATTGACAAGTTCAGCAAGGGGGCTGTGCACCAAACGATTTACTATCCAGCATGGCTTTCAATGCACATCGCTCTGCCTCCGCTCGCTGAACAGAAGCGCATTGTCGCCAAGGTCGATGAGTTGATGTCGTTGTGCGACCGGCTTGAGGATCAGGTGCGTGAAGGCGAGCGGTTGAACGCTGAGCTAATGGCCTCGCTGGTCCATGCCCTGACTGAGACTGACCCCGATGGCGGCGGCACTGCGCAGCCTGGAAGCTCGTCTAGGCACACGACCGAAGTCGAGGCGCCGGATCAGGCCAATCGTGGTAAACCCGAAACACCCGAGGCTAAAGGTTTTGTTGCCCCCCGCAACCCCGAGCCAGAAGGCCAGGCCGCTCCGGATCGGGTACCAAGCGTAGATACCAAGTTCCAAGAGGCCGTGCTGGTCGCAGCCATCGTCAACACGTTCTTCCAGTCTGGTGGTGAACCCATCGGTAATTTCCGCCTTCAAAAGGCCGTCTATTTCGCCCGCCGCAAGATGGGCGAGCATGTGGGCGAGATGGCCTACCTCAAGAAGGCTGCAGGCCCCTACAACCCGTCCATGAAGTATTCCGGCGGCATCGCCATCGCCAAGCAGAAGAACTGGCTGCGCGAGGCGCGAGGCCGCTTCGGCTTCGGCCACGTGCCGGGACCGGACTCTGGCGAGGCGGGCGAATGGATCGACACCTACGGCTATGGCGCTCCAGCTCGCTGGGTGGCCGAGCATTTTCGCTTCAAGAAGAACGAGGAATGGGAAACGCTTGCGACCGTCGACTATGCCATCGAGCATCTGCAGACGCACGGCATCGAACCCGATGCCACGCAAATCCTACAATACATCGCCAGCGATTCCGAATGGTGTCCGAAGATCGAAAAGCTGGGGCTGACCGAGATGTCAGTCGGGACTGCGATGCTTGAAGTGCAGGCGCTGTTCAACACGCCAGCCGAGGGTGGCGCAGCGTGATTATTTCACCCCTGGAGCATGCGCACGACTTTCAGAAAGTCTTTGGGCTTTCGAGACTGGAGACAACCATTGACAAGGCGGAATCCGCGCTGGAGACTCTGGAACCGGAGTCAATCGACTACTGCAAATGTGTCATCGAGATCATCTGCAAGCACATCCTCTCAGAGCGAGGGGTACCATACGAGGACCTTAAGCTGCCCAAGCTCGTCAAGCAGGCCCTGGCGTCCTGTGGTTTCGAAAATGACGGGATTGCAGGTAATCTGTCCGGGATCGTTGGCGCTCTGGCAGAAATCCGCAACCGAACCAGCATCGCAGGGCATGGCCAGCACGATAGCCAGGAAATGCCATCGCAAACGGATATCCGCATCTTCGTCTCGATTTTCGAGAGCGTCATCAGCCTTCTGTGGCATGCCTTCAAAAAGTTCAACATCGACCTGACCCTGACAAAGCTGCGCTTCGACATGATCGAACAACGCCTGGAGCTTGCCACGTTCAACGAGTCTTTGGACCTGATGACATCGATAGCCTACGATCAGGATGAAGGGCGTATCTATAATAACGGCAAGGAAGTGAGGCCATCTGAGCTTCTGTTCATTTTTGACCGAAATTCCTACTCAGAGGAGCTTAAGAAGTTCCAGATTTCCGAGGTCGATTCTAAAGCTGAAGAGGATGTAGAAAACGCCTGATGATGACCAATCTTCCCGAAAGCAATGTGACTTGTGCGAATGCTAATTTCTTGTGCAGCAAAAACTTAAGCAGCACGATAGGAGTGAGCGTATAACGCCAAGGATCGATTGACGGCCGATCAAAGAACAAGAATGGAAATGATCATGACCGATCCGAATAACGCTGAAGCTAAAACTTTGAGGTTCATAGAAGACTTCGTGCAGCAGCACTGGGACGAGCTAGGTTCTGTATGTTACTTGAGCAACCTTGGCTTCAGGCTGAAAAACGATCTACCCGAAAGCCAGAAGGTTGTTGCTGATGGCCTTCACGAATTTCTTCGACGAAACCCAATAGTCAGAGTGGTCCAGCATCCTGAGATTTCTCAAAAGATCGGTGCAGTTCCATTATCCGTTGCGGTTCCTGACCAGATAGAAGATTTGTTTTCGAAGAAGGTAAGCTCAAGTTCCGATAAGAAATGGGGGTCATATGAGCAGGTCTTCTGGGACGCGTTCATTAAGCCGATCGACGGCGAGGTCCGTTTTGTTTGCCTTGATGACACGGGAATCGAAGTATCGGATGGGCAGGCTTCTGATAAGAAAGAGGATTGTTACGAAATCACCTCGCAAGACCAAACAAAAGACCTTGCGGGGGCGACCATTTCAGAACGCGTAGCGGCAACGCATGAAGCGATTAGCGCTTGGTTGGAAAAGAACTCCCTCCAGCAAGAAGCGTTCTCGGCGCCCAAGAAGAACCTTCGACGACGCGGTGGTGATCGACTGGATGATTTCTTCAATGTGTTTGGGGGCTTGTCAGAAGAAGAATTGTCGCGAATCGCTATACCTTTGGACATCCTTTTCAAGCTAAGCGCAAAGAAGTGACTCTTGAACACTACATAGTTTTTATCGGAGCGAATGCGGCGTTATCGACGGAGCTCGGCTCTATGAAGGCTCGTATAGAGGGTGCTTGTGTTGTCGCTCCAGCGGTGAAAAAGAAGCAAGTTGGCGCGACGCAATCTGCAATCTCACTGGCAATGGATTCGCTCGTGGAGGAGCTGGCAAATGCTAAGAGCCATTCCGAGCCAGCTCGCTTATCGCTGTGGCTATACGAGCCCGAGGAAGCCGATCAGTTCCGGGAGGTCTGGAGCGCATTTGGGCATTCTGCATGGGTTGAATTTGTTCCAAGGTCGTTCGTAAACAAGATGCGGCCGACAAGAGAGTACGTTGAAAAGCGGATCAATGCAGTTCGCCCATTGCTTCATGAAGTCTCGACCGCTGCTTATGCAAACAGAAAGACCTCGCCACTGCCCCTACCGCTTCGAAATTTCAGTTCGCCGATAACTAAGGAACTCAGGACCTATTGGTATAATGACCTAGATGCGGGAAAATTATCAAAACAAATCAAGTCATTAAAGATGCGCTTTCGTCAGACGAGAGACAAGACCCTCGGTGGGTATGAGGATGACAAGGCGTTGATCTTCAAACCCGCCAAAGACAATGAGTGCCACGGTATTGCTCATCCAACTGGGACCGGCGGCAAGGCTTTCGCATGCGGTCGATTTCGTTATGGTGTCGCGTTATTCCCTGGCTTTCACTACGATGTGACGGCCGCAAAATCGCCAACGCTAAAGATTGATCTCAAGACTTCGGCTGGGGCGGTTCGCTCTTTGAAAGGCGAGAAGCGAAGCTACATCAACATTTTCCCAAACGATCACTTGCTGCCTGAAAAATAAAAAACGGAGTATGAAACCATACTCCGTTTGGAATTACTCTGAGTTCCTTGCCACGGATTCAACTACCCAGTAGTTGATCGCCGAGTGCAGCAATCCAGCTTTTTGATCATAGCTGGCGCGGCACTTACGCAGTCCCCTCTAACTCGTTCAACTCAGAATCACGGTTAGAGCTTTCCGCCGGATAAGGCTGTTGAGGACCTTATATGCTAAAAACTAAGGGAAAGTCAATGTCGAGGCTCGGCTCCACACCGGTCGTTAGTCCTACCCTCAAGCGCTCCGTTGGACTCCTACGTAGGTAGTTTGGTGAAGCATTTCAATGCGTCAGCCCTTGATCCATGTCCCGCTCCCGCGCCTCTAGCTCTGTCTCAGCCTCTCTTCGGCGGCCCTCGCTAAGGTCAAGCTCTCGTTCAATTTCGCGTCCAGCGCGTTGTAGGTGGCCTCTTCGCTCAGCAAGCCACGCAACGCCTGCATTGACGCGATCTGCGAGCGTATGAGCAACGTCGCGCAGGCCGCGATACCATCCAACTGGGTTTGCAGCCTCTTCGTCGAGCGCGCTTCCAAGCCGCTCAATTCCGCGGCTGAGGTTTCGCAGGCCGTCACCAACCGCTCGACGCAGGCGAGCAAGTCGCGCTCCAAGGCTGTCAGGGGCGTTGTCATTCATCTCTCCTCGATTTTGATGCAGATCACCGGCGTCCCGGCCAGCGTGCATGTCTTCAGCTCGGTCCTTTCCGGGTCCAGCGTCAGCCAGGTCTGCTCCCCCTGCTCGATCCGCGTCAGGCCCAGCTCTGCCATCTCCGAGCGTGTCAGTAGCGCTGTCCAGAACCAGCTCGCGGCCATCATCGAGGCGATCCCCGTCACGACTATCCCCGAGATCACGTAGGGAGAGATCGTCAGCCAGCGCCTGATCTGTTCGGTCCGCGTCTCGAACAAGTTCCTGTTCTCGGTCAGGAAGTGGCGCGTATCGTTCTCGATGGTACGCCGCGCGTCGCTCGCAATACCCGTCAAATCGGTCCTGAAGCTCTCCAGCTGGGATGCCATCGAGGCGGCGTAGTCCTAGCGTATCGTGTCCAGCTCCGCGTTCAATTTCTCGCTCAGCCGGGTCGGCTTGCCAGTCTTCATGGAAAATTTCTCCTTTCAGGCGCCAGCGTTCGCCGGTCTCGGGGTCCTGGGCTGTCAGGTAGGCCTTGCCCGTGCGGGGCAGGTCGAAACCCGCTTCGGTGAGCGCCTCGACCATGCTAGAGCGATCCTCGATCAGACCCATCGATATCTGATCGAGGATCCACGCATGCAACTCGTCCCGGCCCTGGGCGCGGGTCGGGGCCTCGATGGTGTCGCGCACGTCCTGAGTACGCTCCAGCTCCATCGGGTCGGCCCAACCGTGGCGCTGGTTCATCAGATCACGCAGGCTGTCAAAGGCGTCCTGGTAGCCCGGCGGTGCGATGTTGAGGCTGCGCCCTGTGGTCAGCTCAAGGCGCGGGGTGCAGAAATGCAGTTCAACCCGATCCTCGTGGCTGTGACGGACCCAGAGCATGTCGTATTGCTCGCCGTCCAGCCCGGCGAAGGCAAGCTGTTCGAAGGCGTCCATCACCTCGGCCTGCTGCGCCTCGCTGGGTGCATCCTCGGCGGCAAAGCTGATTACGCCCGCGCGGTAGGTCCACTGGTGGCGACTGGCGTCGATCAGCGCTTCGATGCGGCGAGGATCGCCGCGCAGCACTTCGGGCAGCGGATCGCGCGTCACTGTCAGTGGCTGGCCATCGGCATCTCGGATCAGGTCGCGATTGCCGTCATAGGCCAGCACGCGCTCGGCCACGAGGTAGCCGACCGGTCCCGCACCCGCGCCCTTGCCGTTGGGGAAGAACTTGATCAGCACTGCCGCGCCTCATCGAGGAGCTGGGCGAGCTGGCGTTCGATCACCAGCAGGCGGCGCGCAACCGTCAGGCTATCGAGGTCGGTGCGCCCCACCAGCATCGCGCGGTTCAGCCAGCGCGCGATCTGGTTGAGGTTGCCACCGATGCGCCCGACCGCCAGCACCAGCGCGGGGTCGACGCGCGGCACGGGCTTGCGGCGGCGGGCCTCGGTGAGACCAAGCGCCTCCCGCAACAGCGTCGCGGCGGGCAGACCTGCGGCCTCGGCCTTGGCGCGCAACTCGGCCTTCTCGGCCGCCGAGCAACGGAAGACGAAGGTCTCCGTCATCGGCTCCTTTGCGCGGGCTTTTCCCGCGCCGGTGGGGTTCGAAGGGGAGGCTTGCCGCCCCTCGCAAGGTCCCGTGTCAGAAGCGCCAGCGTATGACATGGGTCGCCTTGCTGTTTGCTCAGATCGCATGGCGGTGCTCCGCGTTTGCGGACGTCTCGCGGATCAATTCTCTGAGCAAATGTAGCTGATCCTGCCACTCTGCGCTGCCGACTGGGGCAGGTGTCCGAGCCGGAAGCCAGAAGCCCAGATGATGCTCGTGCGGTGACAGGGGCAGGCTGCGTTCCAACGTCGTCATGCCTTCCCGGTCCAACCGCGTGTCCCAGTCCCGGACAAAGCAGATACCCCTCGGGACAAACACCAGGTCCGGGCGCGTTCCGCCGGATTGCCCTTCATCGGGCAAATCCGGCGCGGACGTGCGCCCTCGTTCTTTTCTAAGTTCTTGTTCTCTGTTCGGGGGGCGATCCTGTCCCCCTTTCGCGGACAGGTCTGTCCCGCTTTGCGGACAGGATTGTCCCCCTTTGGCGCGGCTAAGCGGGACAACCTTGTCCCCCTCCCGGCGGCGATCCGTGGCCCGCTTCAGGGCCGCTTCGGTCGGACGATAGCGCGACGAGTTCCCCTTGTTGGTCCCGCGCTCGATGGTCATGTAGCCCGCCGCCTCGACCTTGTTCAGCGCCCGCTTGACCGACTTGGCATGCTTGCCAATGGCTGCGCCAATGGTCTCGAAAGATGGGCGGCTCTCGCCGGTCTCATGATCGGCATGCGCCAGAGCCAGATAGAGGGCGACACGCAGGGCGTTGTCGTCCAGCTCGTGGTCCGTGACCATCTCCAACAGGTATTGCAGCTTGATCTTGCAGAACGGCAGAAGCTCAGACATTGGCCCCTCCCGCGATTGCGATCATGGGCGCGATCTGGTACCCAAATAGAGCAAACTTTTCGATTTGGCCGTTGACGCGGGTGCCAGCCCGGTCAGCGGCCTTTCGGTTTCTTGGGCGAAGAGACTCGGGGAAACCCGTCTGAAAAGCCGCAAAATCCGGATCAAATCCGGACCGGCCCTGAACAGGTCCCACAACAACATGCGCTAAATATCTGGAATTATTGGTCGGAGTGGCGAGATTCGAACTCACGACCCCTGCCTCCCGAAGACAGTGCTCTACCAGGCTGAGCTACACTCCGAATTCTTTTTTTCAACAAATTAGTCCAGCCGAATGCACTTGCGGGATCTGTAACCTGCACTTAACTGGCCTAAAACTCGATACTACGTCACTTAGCGGGTCTATCGTTTCTTTGCCCAATCTTGTCAAGCGA
>Ga0316207_10003084_pt1 | contig 15952 bp, 14 predicted proteins | sample 6weekpyrite_MG_FD_204943 | JGI IMG/M metagenome (GOLD analysis project Ga0316207, IMG submission 204943) | Microbial mat bacterial communities from mineral coupon in-situ incubated in ocean water Damariscotta River, Maine, United States -... | ecosystem: Environmental > Aquatic > Marine >... | reverse complement strand
TATACGATCATTATCTGTATCAAAATTTCCTGCAGCAGTAACAATGAGGATGTCTTCTTTTAAGAGCTCTACAATACCTAATCGTTCCATTTCAGAAAACTGTGGTCCACCCCAGGAAATATTAATGATATCGACATTTTGCTGTATCGCATAATTAAACGCTCTCAATTCATACGAGACACTGTAGTTGCATCCAATTCTAATCGGAATAATCGAAGCATTATCCCCGGCTCCATCAATGCCAATTGAATTGTTAGATACCGCGCCCACAACACCCGCCACCAGAGTGCCGTGTGACTCTATATAAAAAGGATCATTTGGTGGATAAGTAGGTATATTAGTCCCTGGATTTACACAGATTTCTGGGGATGGATCATTTCCCCCATCAATCGCATCATAAGGCAATACAATATTTGCGTTTAAATCCTCATGATTTATGGCAAAAGCATCATCAATAACCGCCACTTTCACTTTGTTTTGCTTTCGATACGCTGTTTCATCGATAGTCCAAAGTTTTGGCAAATTTAAATCATTTAAACGAGATTCGTTCTGCGGGTAATCCACTGCTTGTGTTGAAATTATTCGAGGATATCGACGGTAATTGGGTTCTACCAGGGCAACATTTGGATCTGATTGCAGCGCTGCAATGGTTTTTTGTAAATTTTGTGAATTATCCAGCTCCCACAATTCGATACCAAGTGCTTTATATCGAGCTTTACTGCGCGCTTTAAATCGACCGGCTTTCGCTCGCACTTTATTTGATGCTAACGGTTGCTTGAATTTAACCAGTAATTCACCAGGTACAACATCAGCGCTAAGAAATGATTTTTTAGTGGGTACAACAACATTTGAATTTGCGGCAAGACTATTCGTTAAGAATAATAAGCAACAAATGTAAGGTATCAAACAACTTTGAATTCGAAAAAGTGATTTCACATTAATTTTTGACTGTACTTGGCGTAATAGTATATTTTTGACTCACAAAATCGATGTTTTGTTCAGGTAATTTGACTCATATTAAGGGATTTAAGCTGAACTTTTCATGAAGTATTCACATTTAACGAAAAAACCCCCTGAATTTATCAAAATCAGGGGGTTTTTAAAAAAATTCTTAGGTTTTAGAAACGAAATCCCAATTTTCCAGTAAAGGTCTTTGCATCTCCCGTTTGATCCATTTCTGCAACAACATTCATCAAACCCATATTAATATTTAAACCAACAAAATATTTAAATTGTGATGGATCAGCGCTAGCGCTAACCGTATTTCCTGCTTCTGAATAAGACAATTCACCACTGGTCCAAACATTACCAATACCACCATAAGGCGTAAGCATCAAAAAACCTTTGGATACCGTTAATTCAATGCCTTTGGTGCTTAAATCAACTTCGTCCACACCCATTAATTGTGTATACGTTCCACGAACAGCAATTGCCGGCATTGCGACATTTCCGCTAACAAAACTGTAACGCACTTCACCACCAATATAAGAAAGATCAGCCATGGGTAATGTAGAGTAAACCAAACCTAAATCAATACCAAACGGCAAACCTTTGTGCGCATGGATTTTAGGAAAGGGTAAATAATCTAAATCAGTGTCACCAATCGCCGAACCCCAGGTTTCAATTCCTTCAAGACTGGTAAAAGAAGCTTCAACACCAATATCAAAACCCGTTATTCCTAATGGCTCTGCTGGAGAAACAGCTTTATAGCTTAATGCGGATCCGAGATCTTTTGTAAATGCTTCAAACGTTGCATCCGTCAATTTGGTTGCGTCTAAACTATCAATCGCCCACGAAGAACCTGCAGCCAAAGATAATACCGTCCCAGTGACCAGGGATTTGAATAATTTCATACAGTCGCTCTCCTGTTTTACATAGCCTAGCAATTTAGATTCAAACAATATACTTTATTAAAACAACAACACTATATTCACGCGGGAGTTTAACATTTAATTGAATTAAACAATGCGAAAATATTCACAAAATAGAAAAACTTTCAGATCCATCAACTTATCCACGACTTAATCATAAATTTTGAGGTTTATTTAATCAAAATTCGTACCGTTAAAGAAATTTTGATCTAAATAAGTCTTTCTACCCCTTCATTTAGCACTGTTTTTTTTCGTTTTAAATTAATCTACACTCGACAATGGTTATTTGATCAAGACGAACTCAAGGAGAAAAAATGTTTAAAAAAACAATAATCGCAACATTTGCCTGTATGATAATTTCAGCAAATGGTTTTGCTGCAACGCCCATAGCATCTGACGCCAGTGTTTTTATTATTTCACCGGAAGATGGAGCTGTCGTTTCTTCACCAGTAACAGTAATGTTTGGTTTGTCTGGCGCCGGGGTAGCGCCTGCAGGCGTTGACAAAAAGAACACTGGACACCATCACTTAATTATCAATGCTGCAACACCTGATTTAACTAAAGGTATTGCCAAAGATGCAAATCACAAACATTTTGGTGGCGGCCAAACACAAGCAACTATTAATTTAAAACCCGGAAAACACACTTTACAGCTTGTCCTCGGTGATAAAGGTCATGTTCCACATAATCCTCCGGTTGTATCAAAAACAATTGAAATTACCGTAAAATAACTTTTTAAAGGTAATAAGATTTAACGAAAAAGCCGTGTTAAAATAATACGGCTTTTTTTATTTTTTTAAATGTACAAACAATAAGCTAAAAATGTGAACAACATCACACATTTATTGTCCAAATCATAATTCACGAAAACAAATAAAACTCCGGTTGGCCGATATATAATAGTAAGTATGCAAAATTTCGATAATAAATCCAGCTCGCCCTTACTCATCATTTGCTTTAGCTTGTTTCTCATCACAAGTTTTTCTATTTCCGCTGCACCTAATATTACGTTTACTTATGGTGATGAAAGTTTTGAGCAAATTACGGTTCCTGAAATCAATGGATTGCTGGAAATTAAAGCGACTTTGTCTGAAATGCAAGACACCGATGTGTCTTTTAGTTTTGCCTATTTTGATGGCACAGCCACACAAGAAGACTTTGGTTTCCCTGAAGCAATAACTGGAGACAGATCAGGGCTCACAAAAGGTGCAACCGTCGTAATTGAGGCTGGAAAAACTAGTGTTCCATTTAAGATAGTACAAATACTGGATGACGTTTTTGACGAACCTGAAGAAACTTTACGCTTTACTTTATCTTCTTCCGATGCACTAATAAGCCAAAATTTAATCACCGTTTCAATTGTCGATGATGAACTACCGCCAGAAATAATACTGTCAGCCCCAGGATTAAATCGTGAACCTGGTGGTGGTTTTAGCGCAGCGATAAATGAAGACGATGGTGGTGTCCCCTTAAAACTTTCCTTGGTTGATAATGGGAATCAAAGCAGTAGTGTTATCAATATTCGTTATAGTATTCAGCAAAAAGAGGGGCTCAGTGAAGTACCAGATTATATTGCTCCTGGAATTTCAACTTCTGATACCGAAGGTAGTATCGAATTTCTGGCTAAAACCACGGAACAAGAATTTACCTTTGAAATTTTATCAGATGCTATACCAGAAAACCAAGAAACGATCACATTCACCCTAATTGATGCAGATAATGCGACTATTCATCAAACCCATAACAATATTACCATTACCGTAAATGATGATGATGCAAATGCTGGGGCAATTAATGATACTGGCGTAACGACCTGCTATAACGATCTCAAATCTCCTATTCCTTGTGATGGAAGCACCGGTTTTCCAGGTTTCGACCAAGACGGCAACCAATTTTCCAATAACGACTTCATCAAGCTCAACGAAAACGGTGAAATACTCAGTTCAACCGCGAGTAATGCAGCTTGTGTTTATGATAGAAACACCAACCTTGTCTGGGAAATTAAGACAGATCAACATCAATATAGCTGGTTGAACAAGATATCCAGTGTTAATGGGGGCGATGAAGGATTTGAAGGCTCAGCTGGCGACTTCTCAGTGACATGTGGTGAAGGAAACGGACCTTGCAATACTGATCGTTATGCTGATGTCTTAAATGCCTCAAGAAGCGGGAATAATGTTGGCTTATGTAACATTACTAACTGGCGTTTACCAAAGTTAAGGGAATTAATGTCCATTATGGACTTTGAACCCACGAATGAATCAGTGCTCATCGATGAACAGTTTTTTAATGTAGCAAGAAATCGTAATCCCGGTACAATCGCTGCATTTTACTGGACAGCAACACCCGCTGCGGTTAATAGAGAGCATGCCTGGTGCGTTTATTTCGGCAAAATACAAAATAATCAGAATCACATAAGCCAGTGTAAAAAAACTGAGTCTTATCCCGTTCGAATGGTTTCTACTTGTAACCCTACACATCCGGATCGACCATGTTAAGCTTATACCACTCTTTAGTGTTTTTTAGTTTGTTATGGTTAATTCCCATCGCAAATGCACAAGTCTGTATGAAAAAAGTGACGCCTCAAACCGTATCAGCGGGTAATTTTGATCTATCCATACCTGGACAGGCACTAAATAAACTTTCTGGTATAAATTGGGATCGATGTGTTTATGGACAAAGCTGGAATAGTAACAAATCGACCTGTGTAGGCAGTCCCATCAAATTAAATTGGCAAGAAGCATTGCAAACGGCATTCGACAATAATAAACGATTGCCAGATATTAAAGAACTCAACACCCTATTAGATTTGCAGTGCATTATGCCACCCGTCAATCTTACTATTTTTCCTAATACACCTGGATCCAGATTTAATGGCCTATGGTCTTCCACACCGTATATTGTCAACGATAAAACGAGCAAAACGAGTGCTTGGTATGTAGATTTAGGATTTGGGTTTGCAAATTATAGAAAGGTCGATCTTAAAAACTTTGCACGATTTATTAATAAATAAATCTAATAATCTAATATAGCGTTTAACTCAACCGGCTTTTGTAACGCATAACCTTGTGCGTAATCAACACCAATTGTTTTAAGCTCACTAATAACTGCCTCTGATTCAGCATACTCGGCAATAATATTTATTCCCATGGTATGCCCTATTTCTTTGATCGCTACAACCATAGCTCGATCTACAGCATTCGTTACAATATCTCGAACAAAGCTACCATCTATTTTTAAGTAATCAATTGGCAATTTTTGCAAATAAGAAAATGAAGATAAACCGCTACCAAAATCATCTAACGCAAACCAACAACCTTTAGATTTCAGCGCTTTGATAAATTTGATTGCTTGATTTATATTATGTATAGCCGCAGTCTCTGTAATTTCAAAACAAATACTACTCGGATCTACAGAAAACTCGTTCAATTGCGATTCAACATAATCCTGCAACCCATCGTCATTCAACGAATTTCCTGACAAATTAATTGCAATCCGAGTATTCTTTTTTCCCAAATGGCCTAAAGCAAACTGTTCTAAAGCATTTTTTATCACCCAGCGATCCACTTCTGCCATTAATCCATACCGTTCTGCTGCAGGAATAAAGGAACCTGGCATAATTAATTCGCCGTTATCATCAACTAAACGCACGAGTATTTCATAACTAGAGATTCGTCTTTCCCCTTGTTTGATGGAGTAAATCGGCTGACAGAACAAGCGAAATTGATCCTTTTCTAATGCGTTAGATAATCCCGCCGCACGAAGAATTTCAGAATATTTTTGCGCGGGTTCATTATTGCTGTCATCAAATATATGACTCCGGTTGCGACCTTGCTCTTTTGCTGTATAACAGGCAAGGTCGGCACGACTCAATAAATGCTCTGACGAGGTAATATTTTTTGTTATGGGCGCTATACCAACACTTAATCCAACAGTAAAAATATCATCCTGCCAAACAAATCGATAGTTACGCAATTCATATATTAAAGTTTCAACAATTTCATTCGCTCTATTTATTGGGCAATTCTCTAATATTAACCCAAATTCATCACCACCAATTCGAGCTAAAGTATCTCGACTACGAATATTTTCTTTAATAAGTTGTGAGATTTGCTTTAATAATTCATCACCCGCTCGATGACCAGCAGTATCATTAACCACTTTAAACTGATCTAGATCCAAATAACATAAAACATGTTGGTTAGTCACGTTAGAGCTGCTCTTAATGGCACGAGTTAAACGCTGTTCAAATTCCCTTCTATTCACTAAACCTGTTAAAACATCGTGTGTCGCTTGATAAGATAAATCATGTGCAAGCTTCCTTTGATTTGAAACATCTTTAAACGCTAAAATTAAACCTGAAACATCATCTGCTTCATCTTTTATCATAGCTGTGGTTAGCTCTATACTATACTGATGCCCCTTACGACTTCTCAACGCTAAATTATCGTTAATATTAATTGTTTCCTGGCGGCGCAAACATAATGCTATTGGATTTATTATTTGTTCTAAACTTTGTTCATTAATCAGTTTCAACACCATATCAATTGGCTGACCTTTCGCTAAAGACTGTTGCCAATCCGTTAGGCTCTCTGCAATTGGATTAAGGTATTGTATATGTCCATCTTTATCCATAGTAATAACAGCTTCACCAATAGATTGTAACGTCACTAAAGCTTGCTCTTTTTCTTGATAAAGTGCTTGTTCTGTTTTTTTTCGTTCAGTGATATCTTCTAGTGCCAACAAAATATGTTTATCTTGTTTGTCACTCACATTCAGATTTCTCGCATTCAAAATCAGAGTTTTGCTACCAAATTCCTCTGTTTCAAAACATACTTCACGATCAATAAGTTCTTGCCCGGAAAATATTAAATTACATAGGTCTGCTTTCAAGTCTGGTATTCGAATGATTATTTTTTCAAAATAATGATTATCGACCTGCTCCTCATCTACGTTAAACATGTTGTATGAAAACTTATTAACCAAAACGACATTAAAATTATGATCCAATACAAACAAAGGCTGTCTTACTGTTTCTACGATACTTTCTGCATATAACCTAACGGCATTATTAACTTTTCTGCGTTCTAATTTGCGAAGCTTTTCATCATAACTAATAGCATTCTTTATCGCTGGAACAAAGTCTGTCTCAATTTTCGACTTTTCTATAAAGTCAAAAGCGCCGGCTTTAAACGCTTGAATTGAAACTGAAACATCATGAGTTGAACTCGAAAAAACTATGGGAATTTGATAACCGTTGTTTATCATAAATTGTTGTAATTCAATACCGGACATTCCCGATAAAAATACATCCAACACTAAACATCCTGCCATTCCTCGCTGATAAAAAGCTAAAAATGATTCTGCAGAATTAAATATTTTAATTTGAAGGTCTAAAGAATTCGGTAAAACCGACAAATAGGAACGGATATCTGAGTCATCATCAACAATAAATACGGTAGGAGAAGTAAAATTCATCAATCCACTCGATTTCTAGAAAAAAGAATAGGAATTACTAATTTCTATAAGCGGGTTGTTTGACCAAAAACTTGAGGATAATTTTTGATCATTTTACAGCGATGACTTTTAATCTTTTTGTGTTTAATCAGCAATAAAACAAAAAAAACAGGCTATTGCGTAAAAAATGATATCTTGTTGTTTTTATTCGAATTAATACTATCGTTTAACTTAACCAACTAACCTTACACTCCTTGCTGTTTTGTAATACCCATGATTTAACAGAATCAACTTCGTCTTTTGCTTTTACCGTAGATACATACGCCGATACTTGTGACAAGTTTTCATTTTTAGATACGACATCTATTACTAAATAAGCATCATGTTCTGCCATAGCATAGACTTCTTCAACGGTAATATTAGCAGTTTTCTTACCATTATCACGATTACCTACGACCGTAATCTGGCGTACTTGTGGTTTATCAAGATAACATTTTCTGGTTTGTGCTAATAATTGAGAAAATACCTGTTGATACGGCCGTTTTATCTCAAAATCTACCGTATGTTTTGAATTCTGACGCAATTGATCTTTGGTGATCGGTGCCACACATGCACTTAAGCCAAGAAAACAAGCTACTAATATCAGTACCCTCATGTCATGCCCTTTATAAAAATGTTAAAATGCTGGTTATTCAACTCACATTGATTTAACGACTACCGCATCAATTATGCTCACTTACAATGATCAGGATGTTTCAGTCTCGAGAATACAACGATTTACTAGTGCGACCAAATGTAAACTGAGCCTTTTTTCATTGTATTCTTACAAGTCAATAGCAATCTGAAGAATTAGAGACAGTTAATAGTAATATCATAATTCAATATATTAAGAATGACCATTATGTTTGATGTTTACCCAGAGAAATACCCTGAATTACTCGCAACAAAAGTGACAAAACTACAAGATTTGTTCAACAATTGGCCTACACCAAAAATGGATGTTCTTGAGTCTCCTCCCAAACACTTCCGCATGCGCGCTGAGTTTCGTATTTGGCATACTAAAGAAAAAATCAATTATGTCATGTTCAGCAAAGATGATAAACGTGAACCCATTGTTCTGAATGATTTCCCAAGAGCACACGAAGCCATATCAGATTTAATGCAACCATTATTATCAATTATCGAAAAAGATGAAGTGTTAAAAACGCGCTTATTTCAAATTGATTTCTTATGCAGTTTATCCGGTGACACACTTGTAACATTGATTTACCATAAAAAACTGACAGACGAATGGCTAGAAAAAGCGAAGAACTTAGAAAAATCATTTTCAATAAAACTAATCGGTCGTGCGCGAAAGCAAAAAGAAACACTTTCAGAAGACTATATTCTGGAAAAACTCACAGTTAATGGTAGACAAATTACATACCAACAAGTTGAAAACAGTTTTACACAGCCTAATGCCGTTATTTGTGAGAAAATGCTCGATTGGGCTGTGAGTAATACTCGCGATTGTGGTGGTGATTTACTCGAACTTTATTGTGGTAACGGAAATTTTACTTTAGCCCTTGCACAAAATTTTAATCACGTACTTGCAACAGAAGTATCTAAAACGTCAGTAAGATCTGCATTATTTAATATAGCACTCAATAATATCAAAAACATCGATCTTATACGTATGTCTAGTGAAGAAATTACTCAGGCACTCAATAAAGAACGTGAATTTCGACGCTTAGCCAACATTCAACTCGAAAAATATCAATTTAGCACTTTATTTGTAGATCCACCCCGGGCTGGATTAGACGAACAAACCGTAAAATTAGCCAATCAGTTTGAAAACATAATTTATATTTCATGCAATCCTCATTCGCTTATGGAAAACCTGAAACAATTGCAAGGCTATAAAATTGAGAAATTGGCTTTATTTGATCAATTTCCCTACACCGATCATGTGGAATGTGGCGTAGTTCTCAAAAAATAAATATTTACTCAATACCAAGCTGTACACATTGATTTTGTGGCAATCGAAGCCAAATATTCTTTGGTCTTAGAATTTTTTTTGTTAGCTCTGTTGTATTGCTTGCTTGAACAAGACAAAACTGAATTACGCCTTGATTGACAGCTGTTTCGTAAATAAATTGATCACCTGCTTTTTCTAAAAGTTTATGTTCTCCAGGTGGAATTCTAGCATCTTGAAATAATAATTGGGGTATTTTGTTATTCACTGATGCCAGTAAAGCAACATGAACAGGCACATTACTGGACAATTCAAACGCTAATTTCGTACCTTTTTTCGCTGATGTAATCGGGGTTCTACTCTTATCTTTATACTTGAACACTACTAAATTCGCCATTGTCTTTCGTTCAACAGGTCGTTCAGCTTCCATCACATCTTTCATGGTAGGATTTTTACTAACAACATAATAAGATAAGCCAAGCATTATTGTGACACCGAACAAGATAATCGGCGTGCTTTTCTTTATCAATTTACGATTATTTGCGGCATCTTTTTTAAAGTCATTCAATATAAATTCCAAATGATCGAATTGTAATAAGCATAAATAACTTAACATGTAGGTGGAATGTTTAATTAAGTATAACATTCACCTTACAATATACCAATTAAGATGGATTATTTAAATTCGTGGAATTGGATTAACCATGCCGCTGAACAGGGACCTTACTGCTTCCTAATATATCTTGTATTGGTTGAGGACGATGTATGCAGTAACCTTGACCAAAATCGATAGTCATTTCGCGCAGTTTATTTAATGTCGCTTCATCTTCAACAAATTCTGCAATAGTTCGTAAATTCATAATATGACCTATTTGATTTATTGATTCCACCATTGCCATATCAATCGGATCATTCAGCATATCTTTAACAAAACTACCATCTATCTTTAGATAATCTACCGGTAATTTTTTGAGATAAGTAAAAGAGCTTAATCCGCTACCGAAATCATCCAACGCGAATTGACATCCCATGGATTTAAGTTTGACCATAAAGTCAATGGCGCGACTTAAGTTCTTAACCGCGGCGGTTTCTGTTATTTCAAAACAAACTAAGCTTGGCGGAATCGCTGTTCGGTTAAATTGTGCAATGATAAAATCAAGAAAATCATCGTCACATAAAGACTGACCGGATAAATTAATTGTCCAGAATTGTTCATTATCCAGGTTTTTCAAATGAAACTGTTGTAATTGTTCAAAGGCTGATTTAATTACCCATCGATCAATACTTGGCATTAAATGATATCGTTCTGCTGCTGGTATAAATGCCATAGGGGGAATATGTGAGCCATCGGAGCGAACCATACGTACCAAAGTTTCGTAGTGAATTCCTTTTTCACTATCATCATTCAAATCCAGTATTTTCTGGCCATATAAAATGAAGCCATCGTTTTCTAAAGCTTCCCTGATCAACGGCAACCATTGCATTTCGCCGCGTCTTTGCGCAAGAATGCTGTCAGTGGCCTTATACACATGTATACGATTTCTTCCTGAATCTTTTGCAACATAACAAGCAGAATCAGCGGCACCAATTAAATCAGTAATCGTCCCACTACTTGGTGTGATAACAACCATACCAAAACTTGCACCGACCACAAATGATTTATCTTCCCACACAAATCGAAATTCGTTTATGCACTCTAGCATCGTATTTGCTAATTTTACCGCACCTTCCATACTGCAATCATCAAGTAAAAGTGCAAATTCATCACCACCCAAACGTGCGAAGGTATCAGATTTTCTAATCCTTGTAGATAAATTACAAACTAATTGTTTGAGTAGTTCATCACCCGCCACATGACCACAGGTATCATTTACTACTTTAAATTGATCCAGATCAAAAAAACATAAAACATGGTTACTGCCATCATGTCTTGCGCTTTGTAGTGCGTTTTCAAGCCTTTCTTCAAATTCATGTCGGTTAATTAGCCCCGTTAGTGCATCATGTGTTGCCTGATGAGACATTTGTTTTGCCATATCTTGAATCGCTGTTAAATTACGGAATACCAATACAGCGCCGGTTACCTCATTTATACTGTTTAAAATTGGACTGGAAGTATATTCAATATCGTAACTAAATCCATCCTTGTTATTCACAATGGTATTGGATGTGGTATTGACAACACGACGCTGTTTTATGGCAATCGACACAGGATTAATCAGCTGTTGATCGCTGTTTTCATCCACTAGATTAAACACATCAAGCAAAGGAAGACCCCTTGCATTCTTATTTTTCCAACCCGTTAAGGATTCAGCAGCTGGATTTAAGTAATTAATCTGACCTGAAGAGTCAGTTGTAATCACACCTTCACCGATAGCCTGCAAAGTAAAATGAGCGAGTTCCTTTTCTAAAAATAGTGTTGTTTCGGCTTTGTGAGTACGTCGAGTAACCACTACTGCGACAAACAAACCAAGACAAAGTGCTCCAATACTTAACAATACCATCAAGGCTCGTGCTTGCTCGTATGCTGAAGTAGAAATTGAAACGGCTTCTTCCACTTGCAATTGTTGTAATGCCATAAATTTGTTTAATTGGTCAAAAACAGCATCCTGCCCTGGAACAGCATAATCTAGCAAAATTTGGCTGGCTTTTTCTCGTTCATCAAGCATGGCAAGATCTATGACTTCAGCTTGATGAGCAATTGTAGATAATGTTAACTCCATCTGTTTTTCTAGCGTATTTTCCTCTTCTTCATTAAGACCCATTTCAATTAGTTTTTTTCGAATAGTCAGAAATTGAAACCCTAAACTATTAAATCTCATATATTCATCATCCCTATCAAAGGGATCTGGCAATGTAATCAATCGATACAAAATAATCGTTCGTTCACGTGCAAGAAAACGCATTTTTGTGATAAGCGCAGTTTTTTGATCATGCACTTCAACGATTTCTTTAAGACGAGATTGAATGTTAGCCATATTACCCAGACCAACAAATACTAGTGCTATCATCATGATCAGAGGTATGGCAAAACCCAATGGCAGCCGATATTTTTTATTATTTGTTCCCAATTAAAACTACTCCGTTACTGCTAATTTCTTTTTTTAACATCCATTACAACTAATTACACTCATTCCAATATATTGAGCATTGAATGCTAACTATTTAACGGCTATTTATAGGGAATTTTTACTTTGTTTATACTGATATAAAATTAATGTTATGCGCTAATTTATACTTTGTCTTATTCCAAAGGTAAGCAATTGAGCCATTTGAAAATTGAGAACATTCTCAATCATTTAATGGATTAACCTTTCTACGTAAAAATTTATTTTTTCCATGTTTATTCTTTTGATCTAAGCGTTTTTTTTGACTATTTTTACTGGGTTTTGTGGCAATACGTTTCTTGCGTGGCAAAGTGGCATTCAAGATAATTTCACGTAATCGCGCTAAAGCCTGCGCTTTATTTGTTTCCTGACTACGGGTATTTTGAGCTTTAATGACGATAATACCCTCTTTAGTAATCCGTTGGTCGTTACTATTGAATAGCCGACACTTGATCAACTCCGGTAAACATGAAGCATTAATATCAAATCTAAGGTGGATGGCGGTAGATACCTTATTGACGTTTTGACCGCCTGCACCCTGAGCTCGAATTGCACTGATTTGGATTTCATAATCTGGAATACAGATATGATGATTTATTCTAAGCAAAATACTTCCTAAGTTGATTTCTTATCTTCATAAATCGATTTTACCATACTTAAAAAAATTGCAGCGGTAATACCGCCAGAGCCGAAAATCATACACATCACCACAATTTGATACCTAACAGCGATGAGTGGTGAAACCCCTGATAATATTTGCCCTGTCATCATACCCGGCAAAGAAACCAATCCTACAGCAAATAGTGAATTAACTATTGGAATTAAAGAAGCCTGAAAAGCAATTTTCTTCGCTTCTTCATAATCTAGGTTTCGATTGAGTTCAGCCTCCAACCGTTCTACAGCCAAACTAATACTGTTCATCGCATTCGCAAATATCATTCCTGCAATCGGTATCATATAATTCGGCTTATACCAGGGTGACAACTCCAATACAAATTGGCTAATAAATACTAAAATTAGGCCACCACCCACAAGTATTGAAATGATTGCTTTAGAGAATAAAACAGAAAATTTTTGATGGCTGGTACGCAGAGCTATCCAACTCGCAGACAACACCATAATCATAATCACAATTAATACAATCCATGCATTTTCTGCGGCAAAAATGAATGCCAAAATGTATCCAACTAACAGTAACTGTGTAACCATTCTAAAAATGGCATATACCCCATTCCCGGGTGATAAACGCCAGTGGTACAATATGCCGATAACAATAAAAGCTGGCAAAAAAGCAAGCGCTAAATGAATATATGAAATGGATTGAATTGACTCTTGCATAGCTCACTATTTCCAATTTTGTTCATTCTATAAACAGGTGGATATACGAAAACAGATACTTAAGGTATAATCTGAAGCCTTTAAAAACGGTACTTTACGAGAATAACAAACAAAATGCATAAACAACCATCTAATTTTTCACATTCCAGCATTCCAGTGACTGGTGTATTAATTACAAACCTAGGTACACCCGACGCAGCCACTCCTCAAGCATTAAAACGATATCTTAAAGAGTTTTTATGGGATCCTCGTGTTGTAGAAATCCCTCGCCCTGTGTGGTGGATTATACTAAACGCATTTGTCTTAACGACACGACCAGCAAAATCTGCTGAAGCTTACAAAAAAGTTTGGACAGAAGATGGCTCTCCTTTATTGAGTATCTCAAAACAACAACAAAAAGCCCTACAAACTTCACTAGAAAATCAATTTAACGGCCCAATAAAAGTTGCATTGGGTATGCGTTATGGAAATCCATCAATTAAATCCGCATTGGATGAATTACGTGAAGCGAACGTACAAAAAATAGTGATATTGCCACTCTATCCACAACATTCAGCAGCAACTACTGCCTCTACTTTTGATGCTATCGCAAAAACATTTGAAGATTGGCGATATGTTCCTGAAACTCGCTTTATCAATCACTACCATGATGATGAAGGTTACATAAATGCTGCCGCTAATAGTATTAAACAATTTTGGAATGAAAACGGTAAAGCAGAGAAATTACTTTTTTCATTTCACGGAATGCCAAAGCGAACTTTAGGTGCAGGTGATCCCTATTTTTGTCATTGTCAGAAAACGGCACGTCTCATCACCGAAAAGTTAAACTTACAAAAAGATGAATGGATTGTTTCTTTCCAATCACGTTTTGGAAAAGAGGAATGGCTAAAACCTTATGCGAGTGAAACATTAGAAGAATTAGGTAAACAAGGCCAGAAAAGTGTTGATGTTGTTTGCCCTGGATTTTCAGCTGACTGCTTAGAAACGCTTGAAGAAATGGTTGATGAAAATAAAGAAGTATTTGTAAAAGCAGGTGGTGGCCAATATCGATATATTCCCGCTTTAAACGACTCAGAAGAACATATAACTGCTTTAACAAATCTGCTACTAAACAATATGCAAGGCTGGCCTGGGGTTTCGGATTGGAACGATGAAGAAGCTCAACAAGTCGCCAAATTTCGCACTGAACAAGCAGTATCAATGGGGGCTAAAAAATAATTTATCCCCCATTTCTGGGCTCGATCTAAGCAAGACATAATTTAGCTATCGTAAGATACGAACCAATGCACATCATTAAAGTCTAATTAAGGTTAGAATTTTGTGCATGACTTCCAACTTATTGAGACAATTTGATGCTTTTTGCGACTTTAAAACAATATATTTTTAAATCCAAAACAGGCAAAGTCATCGGTGGTGCCTATGCCATCTATTTGGTGGTTTTAATGATAGGAAGTGCTCAAATTGGACTTCAATTAGGTGCCGAACTCACCTTGGTTCCAGAAGAACAGAGAATGGAATATATCTCATCATTTCTATCAAAAAACTTCTAAATTTAATTTCCAGCAATTCTTAGTACCTCAGATCTTCCTCTTTTCAAAAAACTCTCAACCCTTTGATAACAATAAATTAATTTCATTGTCAAACTTATAATATAAGTATTTTATTATTTTATAATGCTCATTAAATATTCCCATGACTAATGTAAGGTTTAATTCATCGCTCAGCGTTTAAATATAATCAAAAGAAGAAGAAAAAAAGAGAAAAAAAAGACAGATTTTAAATAACCTTTTCTATTAACCATTCAACTATATAAAGGAGAAACATCATGGGCGGAATGGGCGGAGGAATGGGTGGTATGGGCGGCGGCATGGGCGGCGGTGGAATGGGCGGCATGGGCGGTGGCATGGGAATGTAACCCCCTAACTAAAAAGTTAAGTCCAAAACAAAAGCTGTAATCCATGTAAGAATCCTAAAAACCCTCAATAAAGGAACCCTCGCAACCTTCTTGTGGGGGTTCTGTTAGTCTTTTACATCAAAATATGTACTCTCTGACTGAAACAATCCCATCTATATTATTCTAACTTGCTAAAGTAAAGGTTTAGTAAGAGCAAGACCAATAGGAAGTGTCTTATCACAAGCCCACAATAGATATAAAACCATTCTTGCGGCTATCTGCAATAAAGATCGTAGCGATAGATATTATAACAATATCTCAATCATATAAGACT
>Ga0316207_10003083_pt1 | contig 15954 bp, 15 predicted proteins | sample 6weekpyrite_MG_FD_204943 | JGI IMG/M metagenome (GOLD analysis project Ga0316207, IMG submission 204943) | Microbial mat bacterial communities from mineral coupon in-situ incubated in ocean water Damariscotta River, Maine, United States -... | ecosystem: Environmental > Aquatic > Marine >... | reverse complement strand
TTATACAAAACGCAAGTAATTAACAATAAACAATTATTTAATGAGCTATTATTTGCAGTATTTTACTTGCATGAATTTTTCCTATATCCATAGATTCTTGATATCACTATTATCCACAGCTCTTCATAGTTCATGTTTATTTTTTGAAGAACACATAAGTCAGTTTGTGTTTTATACACATAATATAATAATTCACATACATTGATAATAATATTACTTGTTACTAAAGCTTTCTTTACAGAAGCCACAGTCGCATCTAAAAGACATATATTACCTTAACAGTGAATAACACTATTATCTGGAATACTTATGTTTTACTACTAAGAATTCTATAAACACATTCTGATTTTTATCCATAAAAATAAAATTAAATGTATAAATTGGAGTCGAATAAATATGATTAAAAAAAATATATTATCAGCTGTAATAGTATTATTTACATTCTTTTCAAACGTAAGCAGTGCAGTGCCTTTAGTTACAGGACAGCCAGTAGATGTTCAGCATCTAGGTATAATTGACTGGCCACAGGATGAAGCTGTCGTCGAGCCCTACTTAACTCAGGCAGCAGCGAATGACCTTAATGATTTACACGGCGATGTCGCCTGTGATGTCATTATTTCCACACCTGGCAACTACCATATGGCCCTGAAGGATGCAATGAAAGGCCGCCCCGATCTGGGGCATATTGGTTTACAGACTCAGGTACAGTTAAACGCACCAGCTGGTACTAGAATTTCTGTTTGCTGGTCTACTTCCCCCCCTGTAGCAGTTGAACAAATTGCTAATAGAACTCTTCAATTTAAAAACCTTCACCTTGAGGGACGCCCTACCCTGGCAGTTGGTCCCAACGGTGTTATGGACCAGTTAATTCTGGATGATTCGGTTAACCTTCCATCAGTGGCACCGCTTTTAACTAATAAGGGTAATGTAATTTTAATTCGCGCTGAAAAAGCAGGCTTAATTAATAATGTTTGCGACCTGGGTGGCACTACTCGTGTTGTTACACCAAACCCCGTATTGGAACCAGGGTCATTTTCAAATTTTTCTGCAACCATATTTGATGTTGCCAACCTTAATAGCCTGAGTTGCGATGCGACTGCATTATTTAATAGCATATTTAGCCAGGATATATCACTTTTTGATTTAACTGCACTTGATAATCCATACGATATTAATGCCATAATGTCTGTTTTTGGAAGGGGCACTAGCCCTCAGGGTAATGGCGCAAAGTGGGTAGCTTCTTCTCGTATTATGCACCGTGACATCCCATATGCCCTGTGTAATGACCAGGCGGATGCCGCTGTTATTTTTTACCATCAGGCGACTTACCTGAAAAAGACACTGGCTTCCAGTGGTTGCGACCTTAAGATTGTACCTATGGGCGGTACAGTCGCTAATCCGCAGCCCGTGCCTGGTAATAAAGTAGGTGCGCTTAAAATTGCCAAGGTAAAAGGTAATTTTGCCCCGGAAATAAAAAGTGCTAGAACCTTAATCCATGATTTTTTAACCACAAGCCCGATATGGGGACAGATTTTAGCTGATCATGGTATGACACAATAAAAAATCCATAAAAATAGATTAATCAAAAGCCGGAACGAAATAATTACTTTGATCACGATAGTATATTATTTCGTTCCACCCCTTCTGCAGCTTTCAGAGACCGATTAAATACTGGCTATAAAGGCATGAAAGATTTAAAAACACAACTAGCAGCTCATCAATTCCTGGTATGGGCGAATTACAGCATAAATAGCTAGCTTAAGTCATCGGATTACTATTTACAGGCTTGAGTGGAAAATCCTTACAGAAATTGGAGACTTCGGATATTGAGTTTAGCTGTAATGAAGTCCACCCTATACTGTACACATCAAATATTAACCAGTTGCTGCCATGATGACTGGTTCATGCACAAATGGATCTGATTATGAAACCTTATTCTAAGGATACCCAGCGCGAATTTAATCTTAATAATCTGATTAATTATGCTTATAAGCGCTATATCGAAAATATACAGACAATAGAACTTATGCAACAGGCTACAACCCATAAACAAAAAGAAGAAATTGCATTAGTTGCCCTGCTCGATGTTAAAGACGATTTAAATATAAACTTAAGTTTTACAGGCCCTTACCGTAACATTAATAATTTACAGCAATTGAGAACAGAAATTCTGCAAGCAATAAAAGCATCACGCTGAGATAATTTAATACGCACTTTAACATCTCGTATTCGTCTAAGCACTGTTGATATAATTGAACGAATCTAAACAGGTTATTTAGAGGCCGGTTAATTAACGCAATTAACTCGACCAGTTTCAGCGCTGGCAGCTAACCTAAACCCGAGCACCCAGAAATTGATTCGCTGATTCCGTCAAAAACAGTCGTTTCAATTAACTCAGTGATTTAACGTTGTCCTGACAGCCTCATCTCATTTAAGACCCTGTGCTCGGTGTTTACTCTTTAACCCATCAATCAATAAGCTAACATCTCAACTCTGGTGATTTCCAGCCGTTATACCACCATCAATCAGAAGGGTTTGTCCTGTAACAAAACGTCCTCCTTGCCCTGCCAGATGGAGAACCCACGATGTGATGTCTTGCACATTACCCAACTTTCGCAGCGGGTGCAGATTAGCCAGTTCATCTAATTGATCTCGATCCATTAAGCCATCATATAAGGGCGTATCAATAACAGCTGGTGCAATCGTATTAACTCTAATATTATTTTTGGCGAATTCAATCGCAAGATGACGGGTTAAAGTATGTACACCACCTTTAGCGACCTGTGAAGCGGAGCATGGTGTTGCTTCAAGTGGGTGCTCAACCCACATTGAACCTATATTAAGGATACATCCATCTCCCTGATCAATCATTGATGGAACCACGGCCTGGGATGCAAAGTAACTCCCTTTAAGCGCTGTGTTGTAATACATATCCAGATCATCTTCTGTTGCTTCTAAAAATGGTTTGGGAATAAAAACACCCGCATTGTTAACAAGCACATCTATAGAACCAAAATGATTGAGTGCCGCACTGGCCAGGGCTTTACTCGTTGACAGCAACCCGATATCACCCGCAACGACTTGAATCCGAGAGCGATGGTCATTGTGCGCATTTACGAAGGCCTCTAACTTGTCTTTATTACGCGAGTTAATAACAATATTTGCACCATTATCTAAAAATTCTTTAGCAATTGCATTGCCTATTCCAGATGATGCGCCAGTAATTATGACCGTCTTACCTGTATACATATTTATCTCCTATTGAAATTAGATTTAATTTTAGATAAGGTCGCAGTATAGAAATAACTAATTATTTCTATATAGGCTATTGAAGATTTCTATATGGATTTACAGCAGATAAAATACTTTCTTGCAATTGTTGACTTTGGGACCTTTATCGCAGCTGCGGAGCAAACCCATGTAAGCCAGCCAACACTCTCAGCGGGAATTCGTAAACTTGAAGATTCTCTTGATGTTAAGTTATTTAACCGTGGTAGCAGACAGGCACACTTAACAACTGCAGGAGAAGAGTTTCTCAGCTATGCCCGACCAGCCTATAACCAGCTTATGTCTGTTAAATCAAAATTATCTGAGGAGCAGGAAAAAATCCACATTGGTGTCCTAAACACAATTCCAATGGATCACATAGCTGAAATAATAAGACTTTACAGAATCAGTAGACCACATGTGTTTGTAGAATTAATTGTTAGTCAGCATGAGGAGTTAACACAAGGACTGAACACCAACAAACTCGATATCGTTTTTACCACTAAGGATATTGCCAAAGATAATTTCACTTTACTGTTTAATGAGAATTTAACGCTTGCAGTGTCCTCCCAGCACCCTTTCTCGTCACAAAACAGGGTCGCATTAAGTGAACTGACAGGGCAGGCCTTTATTGAACGAATAAATTGTGAGTCATGGAGTGACGTTCATAATATACTTAAGAAACAGAATATAAAGCCACATAGCGTATGCAGAACAGAGAATGATGACTCTGTTTTATCGCTAGTAGCTGCGAATTTAGGTGTTTCTATAATGCCCGTTAGAAATACGCCATACGATGTAAACTTTATTCCTATAAAAGACATAAAGGTCACAAGAAATATTGGCATTTCATATTCGTCAAAAACTCCTGACCCCAATGTTCACGCTCTACATACAACAATTACGCGCCTTTTTAACATAGATAAAACGTAGATTAAAACGACTATTTGTACATGGCGTCGTCAATCGCGTAAAACAACTTGTTTACAGTATTGCGCAGGTGTAATTTTTGCGATTTGTTTAGACTCTCTTGTCATATGCGCTTGATCTGAAAAGCCATTACTCAGTGCCAGTTCCGCTAAACTGATGTTTGAATTATCTTTTAATACATTAAAAGTGTTCCTGACCCGCAAAATTCGCTGATATTGTTTTGGTGACATATCCATCCATTGTTTAAACAGTCGCTCAAGTTGACGCTGGCTTATTGGAACCAGGTCACTCAATTGACCCGGAGATTTTTTACATTGTAAGGCATTTATAGCTCTGGATAATGATTCAGGTAAAACACTTAAACAATCAATCAACTTATCTAACCACCGATAAATCATCACCATTTGCGCATAACTCCCCTCAATATTGCTTAGTTTGGCGTAAAGCGGTAAAAGCAATAAAGGGTCATCATTAGAATTTTGAAGTACCGTTGGTTCTTCAAAAACGGTACCAAAAACAGAAAAACCTATTGCCGGATGAAAGCGTAAGCCGGCTAATTGGGCCCCTGGAAGTAGTGTCACTTTATGAGCCTGCTTGCTTATCGGAAGCAAAACAACTCCCGGAGCTAATCGAGCATTATCTAAATATATATCGCCATAGAAATTAAATATTATCCCGCTACAGGCATCACTGTGAAGCCACCTTTCAACAGGCTTCGAAGACTCCGAAGCTACTGAAGCAGTCCATACCCCCTGCACAAAACCAGACAATCTGCCTTTTGGCTGATACATATTGAAAAGTAATGGTGAGTCCACAGTAACAATACCCTTTTAAGCTGGTTTATAGGCACCAACTTCTGGCTTGAAAGCTTTAGCAATACGGTTCCAGCTGTTTATCGCATTAACAGCAATGGTTAGATCCATTAAACCTTGCTCTCCATGAATGGCTACGGCCTCTTGATAGTGTACATCAGTAATCAGCTCACCCGAAGTAATGAGTTCTGCCCATGCCAGTGCACTTTGTTCATGTGGAGTATAAAACGGCATATCTGGCCACGCACTCAGCCCTAGAATACGCTCTATGCTTTCTCCATATTGTCGTGCGTCTTTGCTATGCATATCAATACAGTAGGCACACTGGTTTATTTGGGAGATGCGTAATTTGAGCAACTCCCATAAAGCAATATTCTCTTTGAATTGTTGCTTCAGGTAAGCCTCCTGTTTAAGCAAAATATCCATTGCCTGGGGTGAAGTTTCAAAATAATTAAGTCTAGTCATTGCACGGTATCTCCCTGGTAAAATTTAATAATAGCGATGACTTAAACCCTGTTATTGAATATTTTCGACCTGTTATAAATGCTGGCGATAGAAATATAACAATAGAGGATACAAAAAGAAGGGAGTCTGAGCGGAAATACCTGTCACAGATGTACGACTAATAATAAATAATAATATCTGCCTTGTTAAAACACATAGAGATATTAGTTGAAATGACTTATAAAAAAGGTAGCAATGAGTCGCTCAGCTGCTGGTTTAGTCTGTTGCAGAAGCCAAATAACAACACCCTTACAGTTGCTCAATAGATGACTTATATAGATGACTTATATAAAAAGCTGAAGAAAGTAAACAATAAACGCAGTTGATGCAATGAGCCACATCAGTGGTGGAATACTACAGAAAAAGCCAGCTTCACTAATTTCTCTTGTTAATTCACTCATAGATCCCCCGTTAAATTCATTTGAAAGACATACCTTGAATGCATGATAATTCATTTTATGTGAACTAGCTAACATTTTTTACGCTTTAGTGTCACAAATGGCCGATTAGTGGTATTGATTATTGCAGAATATAAATGGATGACCCCATATAAAGCGAACAGAATCACAAAAACACGAGCTTTTCTAACAGTGAAAATACTACCTTAGCAATATGAGCTGAAACACTTATAAGTATATTTATCAATATGTTAGAGAATACAGTTAATGTAAATTAACGTTTCCGTGACAAATGAATTACTTTAAAGTCAATGAGTGTTCATGCCGGGAGCGCCTTGACGAAAAGAAGTATGGCCTAGAGGAGTTTTCGCAGGAAGCGTGTAATAAATAAATCAACACCAATAAGCACAAATAAGTCATGCTATATGGCTAGGTGCTGGCACGCACTTATCATTACTTCTTGTGCACACTAGCGTTCATTTGCGTTTTCTTTTTACTATTGCACTAATTTAATTAATAGCATTACTTTAATTGATAATTTCAAGAAACCTGACCATCGAATATTAATAACGCTACAGGCCATCATTAATGCCCCTCCCTCTTCATTCATGTTATTAACTGCTTTAAGTTTTACCCATTCATAGCTGATCCAGAACTTTATTAAAGTTTTCTGCCAGGTCGTATTTCTTATTTTTACCCAGTTGTATTGAATACTGCTTTAAAGTGTTCTTAGCCGTTAGTTTTTTATTCTCAGGTAGCACACTGATCATGGGCACTAATGACGCTAAAGCTTCAGCACCTTCATGCCATTTTTTTTGACCCGCGAGACATAATGATAGCTCAAGCAAACTGGCCGCAATAATTTTACTATCCTGCTCCTGGCGTTGCTTTTCAAATTCTATATTTTTTATTAGCATCATCTCTGACTGTGAAAAATTACCTTGCCTACGTATCAGACTGGCCAGTTTGAAGCGAAGTTGCGAACGTAGAGAAGGAGAATAATCATAGTTTTCTGCAATGACCAATGCTTTTTGGCATGCATTTACGGCCGAAGCCAGTAAACCAAACTCCTCGCTTTTTGTACATATTTTCATTTCTGTTTCATATTGAGAGCGATGATTTTCACAAGCACTTATAAACAATACCAAAAAGAGTGTACCTAATATTACTTTCATTTTAACCTTTGTGGTTTATCACCAAAAAAAGATTTCTATAAATCATAAATAAATAAGTCGACCCAAATTGGGCCGACTCATTTTTCATCAAGCCGAAAAGTAAAGACTCGAAATTAGACTAACATTGACTGACTAATCGTGATCCTTCTCATCACCCTGAGCGACGATCTGTAAAGTCTTCAGGAATGTTACCAGAGCCTTCTGATCTTTAACATCACTAGCTGCGAAGGCATCACGTGAAGCACGACCTTCACCACCGTGTAATAATATTGCTTCAGTAATCGTGCTTACATCACCACGGTGTCCATAAGGTGCTGAATTACCCACATCCCATAGCTTACGTGTGAGGAAGAATTCAGTACCCGGCTTGCCATCCTGATCATCACGACCCTGCGCAAGTTTCTCATTACAGAACCAGCGAATCGCCCCTGGGCCTTCATCATCACAAAGGTTATGACGTTTCAGGTCAGTATATGCACGTACAATAGCAGTACCATTTTTACCCTTTTTCAAGCGTGGCTTATCACCCTGCTCAGTCATATCAAATGAATAATCGGGACATCCATCCACAGCACTTGCACAGGTACCTGCTGGATTAAATGGATTTGGTTCAACAAAGTCACGCGTATTTAGCACCATTTCTGGCATATGACATGAAGTACAACCGACTTCATCAAATACCATCTCACCACGTTTAACCATTTTTCTTTCATGACGTTTTTTAGGCATTACCTGAACAGGTGTAGATAATTGTGCCTGCCAGATTGAGATTGCTGTCTGGTCACCTATGGTTAACTCACGCTCAACACCATCGTTATCGTAATCGGGGTCAAAGCCTTTAGCAGGATTAAGATCAAAACGTTCTTCTGCCTGCATACCATGATGATGGTTCATAGCATTAGTAGAGAATTCACGTAATGAGATAACCTTACCGGCCTGGTGAAACGGTTTTACAATCAGGTCAGTATCTATACCCTTAGCCGCTACAACAACACCAGCAGAAATTTCTACTTCAAAATCAACTCCTTTAGTTGTCAGTGTATGGCTACCATCAGAAAGACCTGGCAGCTGAGCATGTAGCTCAGTTGTCATTTCCCTTGCCAGCATTTCGATGGGACCTGAGCCATGCATCGCCAGTGTATTACGGCTATTACTTTTTTCCGGGCTTACTGATAATGTAACTGGATCCAGTGCTTGAGCCAGTACAAATACATTAGCCACGAAGTCACCGCCGCCGCCTGCTTCAGGCTCATTATGACAGCCTGCACAGGCATCAGCATCGGGTGCCGATGTACGTAGTTTTGCAATTTGCCCAGCACTGAGCACCTCGCCTTCTTCAGATAAAACGGGTATGGCTCGTTTATCGCCCCCACCCGTTGTTTCTGGACGGCCACGGCCATCACAGGTATTAAATTTAGCTATAAACAAAGCTTCGCCATGATCATTAATTTCATCAAAACTTAAAGCACCATTATTAATATCTGCTTGTTCAACAGAGTTGGCTATAACAGGTGCATCAGCGGCTAATTCAGGCGGACACTGTTTATTCGCATGCACGTTAAAAGCACATGCAGACAAACCTAGCAGGATTGACAGGTGTTGAATAGATCTTTTCATTTACTTCTCCATAACTCATTATTCTAATTAATGTGTACTATTGACATGAGGCAATAGACATCCAGACCTTTTTACACTTGCGGTATTTTCAGACTGGGCAAAACCAGGGAATTGCATATGGGATTAAATACTGAGATCGGTATATCGACTTGGTAAATCATGCGCAATATTTATGAAATTAAGTACAAAGAATAAAACCAATGCTCATATCAGGCATATAATGAGATTGAGAGGCCCTGAACACTTCTATGATCAAAAAATAAACACTGTGAATGGATTTACTAAAACGTATAGTAATACGCATAAAAAACATCTATATATAAATTAATAAATAACTACTCACCCTGAGCTGTAAATCAGAGTGAGTTAACCAATAATTAACATCATGTTGTTTATATTGATTTCAGATCTAACGGCTGCCATTTTAAGCGTAGGCTATTTAATACAACTGAGACGGAACTAAAAGCCATTGCCGCCGCTGCAATCATTGGGTTGAGCAAAATACCATAGGATGAATACAGCATGCCTGCTGCTAGGGGTATTCCTACAAGATTATAAATAAAAGCCCAAAACAGGTTTTGTTTAATAGTACTGACCGTTCTATGTGACAAGTTGAGTGCTGCGGGTATGCTGTTTAAATCAGACGTAATGAGTGTCAATTTAGCGACATCTATTGCTATATCAGAGCCTCTGCCCATTGCAATACTTAGATCCGCCTGGGCCAGCGCCTGTGAATCATTAATACCATCGCCGGCCATCGCAACCACAGCCCCCTGATCCTGCAACTTTTTGATAAAATCAGCTTTCTCTATTGGTAATGCACCGGCCTTATATGCTGTAAGCCCAAGCTGTGAGGCTACATCAGCAGCCACATTAGCATTATCTCCAGTTAGCATATACACTTTTATACCTCGATTTTTAAGTATGTTTATAGCATTCTTAGAACTGGGCTTTATTTTGTCAGTAATTGATATGGTCGCAAGTAACTGATGCTCATTAGCAAAATAGATAAGGGTTTTAGCGCTTTGCTTTTTATTAATTTCATCATCTGAAAGAGCTGACGCAGGTAACACATCGGACTCTATCAAATAATTGAGGTTACCAACAAAGTATTGCATGCCATTATGTTGAGATGTAATTCCCCTGCCGACAACACTTTCAGTATTTTCAATGTCGATTAATACTGCCTGAAGATTTTTAAGGTGTGAGACAATGGCATCTGCTAAGGGGTGCTCTGATAAAGACTCTATAGAAAAAAGAATATTTTTTAATGCGCCAGTATCATCATCAACATGCCAGCTTATTGAGTCAAGACAAGGTTTACCCTCGGTAATTGTCCCTGTTTTATCAAGCACCACGGCATCAACTTTATAAGCTAGTTCAAGACTAATAGCATCCTTGATAAGTATATTATGTTCAGCCCCCTTACCAATTCCAACCATAATCGCCGTAGGCGTAGCAAGCCCGAGCGCACATGGACAGGCAATAACAAGCACAGTCACTGACGTCAGTAGAGCATGGGTAAACGCCTGTTCTCCACCTAAAATCATCCAGGTTGTAAATGTAACTATCGCAATAACAATAACCACGGGTACAAATATTGATGCGACTTTATCAACAATTTTTTGAACCGGTGCTTTACTACCCTGCGCCTCCTGAACCATTTTTATGATTTGAGCCAGAATTGTTTCTCCAGCCTTTTTCTCAACAACAAAATTAAAGCTGCCCTTCTGGTTGATTGTACCTGCATAGACCTGGCTTCCAGCACTAACCTCAACAGGTATAGACTCACCACTAATCATGCTTTCATCAATAAATGAAGAGCCTTCTTTTACAATACCATCGACTGGTAAACGCTCACCTGGTTTTATAATAATTACATCGCCTTTATTGACCTCATTAACTGGAACATTTTCAATAATGGCATTGTTTCTTTTCAGGGAAACGGTTTTTGGCTGTAATCCGATAAGACTTTTAATTGCACTTGAGGTATTAGATTTTGCTTTTTCTTCAAGGTATTTTCCTAAAAGAATAAAAGCAATTATTGCTGCCGCTGCCTCAAAATACACATGAGCTTCTAGCCCGCGTGCTAACCAGTATTCTGGAAACAGGGTATTAAACAAGCTGAAAGCAAAGGCGATGCCAGTACTAATAGCCACAAGTGAGTCCATATTAGCCGACTTATTTTTTAACTGGCCATATGCACTTATATAAAACCTTTTACCAAAAACAAAAACAACAGGTACAGATAGCGCCAGCATAATCCAGTTCGCATATGGCATATCCATAAAAAACATACCAATGACTACTATAGGCAGTGTAAATATAAGCGCATAAATAGTGTTACTATAAACCTCATTTAGCTCATTATTTTTATAATCTTCAACCTGTTGCTGCATCGTGTTAGTATCATCATCAATAAATAAATCATAACCAACAGTATTTAATTTAGACTTCAGGCTATCAGGCTGAACCATGAGCTTATCAAACTCTATTAGCGCACTAGAATTTGGGAAGTTAACCTGCACATTACTCACACCTGCATGATCACCAAGAATCTTCTCGACACTTGCAGCACAAGAAGCACATGACATACCTGCAATTGAAAATGTTTTTTTGACTGTTTCACTCATAACGTTCTCATTGTTTGTAAACAGAAAAGTAGACTTTTAAAAGAAAAAAGGAAAAATGACCAATATGAACTTATTGACCTTTATTTTGTTTCTAGTATATTAGCTTTGTAACCAGAGTTGGTGATAGTTTCCAGTACTAATTCCGGATCGATATCACCGAACACTTTAGCTGTTCCAGTATCAAGATTGACACTTATTTTAGCTGAATCCGCTATTGTGCTTAAGGCATTCTCTATCTTTGTAACACAACTCACACAACCCATGCCTTCAATCTTATACTCTGTTATGTTCTGAATTATTGTATTCTGTATATTTGTACCAGTCATGACAGTCTCCTGGAGAGTTAGTTTATTGCATACACTAACAAGTCAGTACAGCTAAAATTAGTATTGACACTGTAGCTTCTTGTTAGGTGCTTTAATGACTGATATTGTAGTATCTATAGTAAACTAGAGGGTCAAGCGAATGGATAATGTTTTATATAAAATTGGTGACGTGGCTAAATCTAGCGGTTTTTCTATACAAACCCTGCGTTATTATGAAACAGAGAAAATCATTAAACCGAATACACGCTCAGCAAGTGGCTATCGTCTATATAATGAATCAATATTTTCTCAGCTTGACAATATAAAACACCTGAAGTCTATGGGGTTTAGCCTAACTGAGATTCGTGACCTTACCCATATGTGCTCATCAGCAGGCATACAAACACGTGATGTAAAAATTAAGGCTCAACAGAAACTGGAGCAAATTACTGAAAAGTATGAAATGCTGAAATCAATTAAGGATAAACTGGAATCAGCACTAAATACCTGCCCCGGTGATGATAGTAATATAGCCTACTGCCCTATTATACAACCTAGCCCAGAGCGACTGGACAACAACAAAAACTAGCAGCTTGTCCATTAAATGAACTATCTGGTTAATATAACTTCTACATAGTTTACCGGGAGAATCAAGGATGAGTCACTGGATATATTAAATTCCTTTACGACTTTGTTGACGCTAGTGGCTAAGTCCTGCCTTGAACTTTCAGGCAATGATTCATACAGTGCCATAATCGGCCCATAAGTAGTACTGAATGTTTCAAACCAGTCAGATACGGTTGGAAACCTGTATTTGAATGTACAATTTTTAATTGCCATTGATTTTGTTGAAGCAGAAAAATACTCTGTCAAACCCTTTTCGGTTCCCCACAAATATGGCGATGGAAAGTTAGAGGCAGGCATATACTCGGCTAATACCTTATTTAATTCCTCTGCAAACCCAGTCGGGGTCCAGTTTGTAAGCCCTATTTTACCCCCTTCTCTACAGACTCTTGTTAACTCGTCAGCAGCCGCTTGAGGATCCTGTGTAAACTGAACACCAAAAGTTGAAAGAACATAATCATAACTACCATCTTCAAACGCCATATTCTGTGCATCTCCCTGCACAATATTCAAATAAAGCCCTTCACTCTCACTTCGCTTCTGGCCCTGTTGCAATAGTTCTTCTGTATTGTCAACAGCGGTCACTATGCACTCGCGCCTGGCAGCGGCAAGGGCCGTATTGCAATGACCACTCGCGACATCTAGCACCTGTGCACCTGCCACAACATCTATACTTTCACATAACTGTTCTGAAACATAAACTAGCTTAGAACCAATCTTCGAGTATTGACCTTTGGCCCAAACGGTTTTCTGTGGTTGAATTATGGGTTGTAAATTATTCATAGTATATTGCCTTAAATTAAGTTCACATTTAAAAAATTTATCAATATTATTAGTAGTTATTATTTTTCTATTTAATTGAAATTTTATATATAACGACCTGGTGCAATGATCCCATAAGGGTCAAATACATTTTTTAGTGACTTAAGCTGGTTTATATAATGCTTATCTATAAAGTATTCGTCGCCATTTTGAGCATCTATGCCATGTCGATAGCAATACAAATTCATTGACTCAAACTCTCTTCTAAGGGATGCCAGTAGCTGATGTGCCGTCTCAATCATTAGCGGATCTCTTGGAAATCTAATAGATATATTTAAGTCAATTGATTTAGTTTTAGGACATTTAATAGAAGTTGATATCACTAACGGGGTTGTTTCATTATAGTCATTTATAATTTTAATACTCTTCTTTAAATATTCTACATCTGCGGGTATTACGGGAACAAAAAACAACCATCCATCATGACCAGATTCATCTATTTCATCTATTGAGTTTACTGAAAACAATTTGCTTATAAACCCTGATAGATCATTAACACCTCGAAATGTATCATAAATGATCTTATCTACACTCGTATTATCCAGTTTTTCAAAATATTCATCTTCATAAATATGGCTCTCCAGAAATAGATTTGAAGCTGTCATTTTTTCATTCAGGTATGAGCTTATTACCTTATAAAACTCTTCACTGGTTTCGATATTTCCATAAAGAAGATAATCCGCTTCTTCACCACCTTCCAGGCTATAGGTTCCAGAAGCAGAGGAATCATATATTTTAAAATAAGTATTTAAAATATTCTGGTCGTACAAGTAGCGAATAAACTCATATACAGAAGCCAGTTTATCTTTTTTAAATGCACATTTAATTAGCGAGTATTTTTCATTTTCAGGTATGAGTGAAATAGCCATTTTTGTAACAACACCAAAATTTGACTGAAAGAAAAGTGGCATCAAATTAGGCCCTATTCCATGCGAATAAGATAAAGCAACTTCATCATCAGTGCTAACAGGCCATAGCCCGCCCACTTTAACTGCATTCCCATTCCCCAGCACAACTTCCATACCAATAACATCTTCAACACGAGAACGGCTAGTTCCAATACCTCGCTCTAGCGCATTACCAACAATACTTGTTTCTGATGCAGCATTCGTCACATTTAGCCTGTAACCTGAACCTTTAATTTCCTGGGATAACTGTTTCTGGGTGACACCAGGTTCAATAATAGCTATGCCTGTTTTATAATTGATATTGACAATTTTATTCATCCTGGATAAATCAACCAGTATACAGTTATCGCTCACAGGATTTTTAGATCCGTACCCCCAGTTTTTACCCGTACTAACTGGATACAAAGGCACTTCACCTTTATATTCCAGAAGCCATTGTATTAATCCATATAGCTCTTCATACGACGATGGCGTGCATACCCCGTTAATGCTTCTTGCTTTATGATCACTGATAGAGTACCCATTGTTTAGCAGTGTTTCCGCTGAGGTATCAAGAAACCCCTGAGCAAATGTTTTTTTTGAATCACTCACTTCCACTTTATTTATAAGCACTGACTCACTCCTTTAGAATCTTCTTAAATATTTCACATGAATTATTATTTTTAGCTGTAATTACGTGCTATGCCAATTTGAGTTCAAATGTATCGTGTACAAACTGAACATCTTTCATTAGCTGTGCCTTATCTTCATTGGCAAGACATACTTCTAAAGGTGTATCGTAAAGTTCACAAGTTGGCGAAAGGTAGTCACCTATATTAACTTTTAACAAGTGAGTTTCATAAGACTTTAGATTCTTGATTTTATCAAGACCACATATCTCTTTTATATATCCCTCAGACTCAACCGGACAGATTGCCATTGCCATTTCTTTGTGATATTTAACTTCTATTTCATTATTCAATGAACCCTGGGTAAATACCTCAAGCGTTTTTTCCCATGGATCAAAATTTGATGCAGCGCGATATAACTCTGGAATTCCCCATCCTGGTAAACGCGCCCCAATTTCAATAAGTGTTGGTACCCCGTCATTTATTTTCAGCTCGCAATGAAACATCCCAACATCAATACCAATAATTTCCACCAGTTTTGTTGTATAGTCCAAAGCTTCTTTATATACAGGGTCATTTACATCTTTAGAGATAATGTTGTAATATAAATTATCACCATAGTCTGTAGATATTTTGTGGTATTCCCAAACACCGATCATTGTAATATTGGTACCATTAGAAAACCCATCTACAATAATTTCCTTACCTTCAAGATAGCTTTCTATAATTGCCGAGGATGATTTATTACCAAATAAATCATCTGAATTTTTTATTTTTTCATAACCTATAAAAACCTCTTCCCTGGTACGACAAACAAATATATTACTTGTACCTCCCCCCATAGGGGTTTTAATAACTACAGGCAATGGATGTTCAGACAAAAACTCTTCGATATCATTTATATTATTAACAATATTAAAATGCGGCGATGATAAGCCTGCATCATAGGCTCTTTTACGCATAATACGTTTATCCCTGGCTGCCTGCATATTCTCAACAAGATTATGTGTTAAACCCAGCTTAACTCCAATTTGAGAGCATATGTCAACACCACATTCATGACATGGAACTACTGCTTTAAAATTAAAATCTAATGCCGTTAATTTATTTACAATTTCATTAACATCTGAAGAAAACATTGATAGATGATCTGATTGAATCAATCGTTCAACATTTTGCCCCATTCTTGTACGCAGTACACTTTCATCTGGCGTATAGATAGATACCACTTTTAAATCTTTATTTTTAGAGTACTCTCTAAATTCACACATTCCACCTAAGGGATTAACTAAAATTACGGCATCATCTTTCATGGGACTATCCTCTTGTAAATTGCCTGCAAACAACTGCA
>Ga0316207_10003082_pt1 | contig 15954 bp, 19 predicted proteins | sample 6weekpyrite_MG_FD_204943 | JGI IMG/M metagenome (GOLD analysis project Ga0316207, IMG submission 204943) | Microbial mat bacterial communities from mineral coupon in-situ incubated in ocean water Damariscotta River, Maine, United States -... | ecosystem: Environmental > Aquatic > Marine >... | reverse complement strand
TTTTTTCGATGAAAGCGATTATCACTCGCGGAAACTAACGCTTCACATCCCAACTCAAGAGCCGATTTAAAGAGATATGCTGCGGATTTGCAAACTAATCCACCAGCTCAAGATCGTATACTATTGATTCAGAATTTTGAGAAAAGCGCGAGACAAACGGAATCTACGATTAGAGTTCTAGAACTAATCATGCGAGGCATGATGTCGGGTTTTAAAGAGTTTTCACCTACCGAGAAAAGCTTAACCGAAGAAGCAATTAGTAAGCAAATAAATGACATGAAGCCAATGCTTCAGCAAATGTTGTGGCAACAAATGCTTTTAATGTCCCATTTTATGTATCAAGAGTTCAGTAATTCTGAAATCGAAGCATATATTAATTTTTTGGAATCAGAAACAGGTAAAAAATATATTGATGTGGCCATAGAGGGATATGGAGATGTATTTAGATCATTTTTTACCTCAGCAGCTCCAAAAATAAAAAAAGCTGCTGAAATACTAAAAGAAAGTAAGAAGAAAGCATAACATTGAGTTTAACATCGCAGGGGTTTCCATTCCTGCTGGGACTGACAAAAGCGTTGTTTGTTTGTGTTGTCTCGTTGGCCCAAACGTTAGAATCACAAAAATAAATAATGGTTATAATAAGGAATAAAACGAATATAAGAACAATAATGATATTGATTCTAGGTATCCTTTCACTTTTCAATTATTTATATGCATCTAATGAAGAAATTGCAAAAAATTATTCGGCTTCCGTCTCTACCAGCGGCAGGGTGATTCTAGGGAAACAGATAAGTAGAAATACATCTTTTATCACAATGTTTGACATCTATCATAGAGACAATAAAGGCGACGATACTAGGAAAGTCAACGCTGATAAAATAAAGATTTCGAATGAATACTCTTTTTCCAGATTAGAAGCATAATTAGGAATTAAAAAATATATCAACGATGGTGATTACCAAACATTTTTTCAACCAACCATTGGTGCTATTTTAAATCGAGAGACTCGGAAATATACGTATGACGGACCAAAACGCAATGATGAAGATTCAATTACTATAGGAGCAATTATATCTTTCGGTATTGGGGTTGAATATAACATTACAAGGCATTTAAGCATTGCGGGAATTTACGCTCTACAAGTAAGTCATCTAGATTTGGATTTTAGAAAAGACTTCAAGAAAAAAGAAACTGTTATTCAGGATTATGGTGCTATATATGCTACATATTATTGGTGAAAATAGAAATAGTAAGTGTATTTAGCCTGTACTAATGTCGATTTTAAAAACTAATAACAGGCCCACTAGGGGACTTGACCCGTTTTTCTGGACACATGAATTTTCATGCTAAACATGTATAAGTACGAATTGTCTCCTGTCTTCCATAATGCCGTCATTTATAAGAATACGCCGAATGTCTGTTAAGTAGACTAACTTTTAATTCGAATAATTTATATAATTATCTGTAGTAGGGTGGTATTTAGCTTTTGATGAATCAAATGTGGATTTATCGTACATTACGATAAAATTCTCTGAAGTTCTGTTGACGATTTCGTTTAAGCAATATTCATGAGGTTGATATGAAGGATAGCGTGTTTTGAGTGCTCATGAGATAAAAATAAACTAGGCCTACATTAATATAAACGAACGTCTATTCAGATTCACACCTTTATCAAAGATCTAGAATCGTTTTAATCTTTGAATTTCCAGTGTTATCAATGATATCACTCCTTGTAATTCCCCCTAAAAATGCTATCATTGATATCACTTCGATACGATAGGGTGATGATATGACAAAATTACTAGTGCGGGACCTTGAGCCGGAAGTCGTCAAGGCGTTAAAACAACGTGCAGCAAAGCATGGTCGTAGCGCTGAGGCCGAGCATCGAGAAATTTTGAAGCAAGCTCTTCTAGGCACGAAGAAAAAATCTTTTGCTCAGGTATTAGCATCAATGCCCAATGTTGGCGAAGATAGTGATTTTGAACGTGTTGATGACGCTGAGGGTGGTAATGTATTTAATTGATACTAATATTCTCAGCGAAATTCGTAAAAAGAAAGATGCAAATAAAGGAGTTATGCGTTTTTTCAAGCAGACAATAAAAAATGAAGACAGACTGTATCTTTCAGTGATAACGATAGGTGAACTACGACGTGGAATTGAACTTATTCGACATCGGAATGATATCAGGCAAGCTAATATATTAGAGAAGTGGTTAAACGTTATACTCCATGATTATCAAGACTACATTTTAGGTATTGATGAAGATGTTGCGCAGTTATGGGGAAAATTGCGATCACCGCATCATGAGCATGCACTTGATAAACAAATCGCAGCAACCGCATTAATCCATGGATTAACGATTGTTACTCGTAACGAAAAAGATTTTTTAAAAACGGGTGTAAAAATCATTAATTCGTTTGACTAAATTATCTAGAACGAAAAAATAATCCTGAGAGCTTATATTTGTGGGTAAAATTTTAATGAACGTTTCAGTTTTAAAGTGTTCATTGTTGTATTATTGTTTAGTAGGTATTCAAAATAGTCTGCGTCACAATTATTAATATGTATCCCTAACGACAAAAAAATAACTTTCAATTCCTTCCTTACTAACTTCATGCATTGATGCATAAAGGTCAAAAATGTGCGGGTTAAAAAAAATTTCCGTGATCAAATGTCGTTATTGATTTTTTTTGTACTAAATCGTTCTCAGAAGTACTGGTAACCTATGGCTTGTCAATCGGTGTGGAATCTGTCGTCGATAAAGTAGAATTTACAATCCTCGTTAATACCTGATCGCTGTGTTTACCAAGAATCGCAGTAATGGCATGGCTTAATGCGTTGTTTTCATGGTTTAACCAATCAATGGAAGCAGAAGAAAATATCAATGGTGAAGAAATTATTGATGAAGCATTGCCTAAGGGTATATGAGGCATATATTTTATGCCTGTATTAACGGGAATAAGATTACGGTGTGGATTCCACACGCAATTTTGTTCGCTCGGATTGATACTCTATTTTGGCGTATGAGCAGTTATTAGGGTAAGGGCCTAGCTCCACTAAAATTAACGAATAAAACGTGGCGCTACGCCCGAAGGCATAGTGAATGATTCACGATATTTTATCCCTTCAATGATTTGTGCAAGTTTACCAATAACAGCCAGACATTTGTTTGTAGTACTTGTTGGCATGTGTTGTAAACGACAAACTAATAAACGAATGGGGGTTTCATAAAACACTTCAAAGTGTTTATTAGGTAAATCAACAATATTGGATAACCAAGTTAAAAATGGTTCGATATTATAAAGGGCCTTTAGGTCTTCGCAATTGTTAGCCACAAATTGATCGAATGTTGGATATATTTAATATTGGATTGATCCCTCGATTATAATTGAATGTGAATAATACGCATTATGACGTCAGCGAGTCAGACATATCTTCGAGTGTTGGGAAAATTTTTTCATCGATCCAGGTATCAATTGATTCGGATTGTGTAATAAATTCCAAATAGGGTTGCAGTAATGGATACCAATGATGCAAGTCATTTTTTGTATGATAAAAATGACCGAAAGTCGCGATATTTCGCGTTTTATCCAATAAGCTCGAGTTGTCGAAAGCCATAATTTTGGTTCATTAATAATGCGTTTAATTTCTTCATTACGTGTTTTTTCGTCTGACTCAATGATTTTTCCATGCCATCGAAATTTGTCATAGTATTATCGCCGCGAGGATCTATTGTTATTACTTGAAAATATTTTCGGAAATAATCCTGAATTGATGCTTTGTTTAACACGGTTGATTTCATCTTGACGCACCAAGGGCAATCTTCATCATTGAACATAACAAATACACCTAGCTTTCCACTTTCTTTTACAATCTGTAGCTCTTCTCTAAGATCATTAAAACTTTGATGAAAAAAATGGGTATCAGCTTCATTTACTAAGATTTGCGTGTCGGCAAATGCACTAGTCATTAATATGACTGAGAAGAAAATGAGAAATAACCTATGAGCCAGACGCATGAATTACTATCTCCAAGGTGATGATCAATTAAGATCAAGGTTTTTTCGCGCTTATAGGCATATATCTTGTAGATCAGTGTGTTTATAAAAACCGAATTAACCAGTAAATTTCACAAGGATGCTACTTAAATACAACCTCTTTATTCCAATGTTACTTGCTAAACATTGTGTTTAATTTATTAGCACCCCAATTATTATTGAAACCCAATTAATGTAATGTTCAATGTAGTATTAATGATATGTTATGAAAAAGGATTTGATAATACAGCGCTTAGGCATTACATTTATTCTTTATTGGAATATATGAGAGTCGTGTTATGGATGTATTTTCGTCGATGGCTGTATTTAGGCGTGTAGCGGAAACAGAAAATTTCTCTGCAGTGGCGCGCGAATTGGAAATGTCTCAACCAAGTGTCAGCAAGCATATTTCGGCCCTTGAAAAACACCTTAATGTGAAACTTCTCAATCGTAGTACACGTCAATTAAGCTTAACTGATGCCGGTAAACAGTATTACGATCGATGTGTTCGCATTATTGATGAACTGAATGAAACAGAATCGATACTTCGAAATCAACAATCTTTGCCAACAGGGACGTTGCGTATAAATACACCAGTAACGTTTGGGGAGCTCTGTATTGTACCTCATCTATGGAATTTTTTAGATCAGTACCCCGACCTAAATATTGATTTGATTATGGATGATCAATATGTTGATTTGGTCAAAGGCGGTGTGGATTTAGCCATACGTGTGGGTCCGATGAGCGACTCAAACTTAATTGCACGCAAGATCGGTGATAGTCCACGCGTTACTGTGGCCAGTCCTGAATATCTTGCCAAAAACGGTGAACCTGATAACTTGCAAGACTTGAAAAAACATAATTGTATTGTATACACATTACTAACAACACGTAATGAATGGCATTTTAATGGGCCTGACGGAAGTGAAAGTATTCGAGTTGACGGTCGTTTTTGTGTGAATAATCCACGGTCGATCTGCCAGGCGGTGCTCGAAGGTCAAGGTATAGCGGTTACTCCTGTGTGGCTGATTGGAGACTATATTCAAAATGGTCAAGTCAAAGTGATTTTAAATGAATATGCCCCGACTTCTCTGGAGATTTCCGCAGTTTACCCAGAACGTCGTTTCGTACCAGCAAAAGTACGCTATTTTATTGATTATATTCGTTCTAAGCTTGAAGACAGTAAGCGGATATACATATAGCAAAATAAGCTTGTCTTGTTAGTTGCTTAGCTATGAACATTAGCTCAACATCACCAACCATTTTCTACTACCGATCATCAGAGAATATGGATTTATTCCCAGAGAGAATAAATCATATGCACTCTAGTCGTCTTATCAAAAACCCTTAAACACACTACTCTGATTGTCAATTATCCAGATTCTGATAATTGAGTTACAAACATAGGAGTAAGTATTTTGAATAATTCTAAAGAAGAATATGCTCATCCAGAATATTTAGTGGAAACTAAATGGCTCGAGCAGAACTTGAAGGCTCCCAATCTCAGGGTATTTGATTGCACCGTAAATGTATTGAGAAATCCAGATTCGGATCAGAGTAGGAAAATTCCATTCATTTATGGAAATGGTCTTGAAAATTTCAGTCAGAGTCATATTCCAGGAGCAGGATACATTGATGTCTCCGGAGAACTATCAGATTCATCGTCTGAATTACCTTTGATGTTACCAAACGATACACAAATTATTGAAGCGATGAGGAACTATGGGGTTAGCGATGATTCCCATGTCGTACTCTATAGTGCAACTGAACCGAATTGGGCTGCCCGCGTTTGGTGGATGTTACGTTCGGTCGGTTTTAACAATGTAGCAATCTTAAATGGCGGGTGGGCTAAGTGGAAATCAGAGAAACGTGCTACTTCGCAGCAAGCATGTGATTATCCTTTGGGAAACCTATCTCTACATCAACACATTGATTCGTTTGTGGGCAAAAATGAAGTACTAAAATCAATTCAAAACCATGACATTAGAATTATTAATGCACTTCCAGCGGGAATGTATGACGGGAGCAGTGAATTTGTGTTCGGGCGGAAAGGCCGGATTCCAAATAGCGTAAATATTCCCTTTGTTTCTCTTCATGAAGCCGCTACAGGGAGTTACCTTTCCGCGTATCAGTTACGCAACAATTTCGACCAAGTAAACGTCTCTGACGCCAAACACATCATAGCTTATTGTGGGGGTGGCATAGCAGCCTCCAACAATGCTTTTGCATTGGTATTATTGGGTTATGAAAATATTTCTGTTTATGACGGATCAATGCTTGAGTGGGGAAATGATCCTTCTCTACCAATGGAATTGGACAATGACCTATAAGTTGCTCTGGATGAGTGGTTGCCCAAATGTCTGGTGCACCATGCTAGGTATGAAAATCAAAGGGATTGAATATGATTCTCTTCGTGTGGATTCTGAACAACTTAGTTTAATAGCTTCAAAATTTCATCCCATGGATCCCCGAAGCAAAGTACCCACTCTCCAAGACGGCACTACTAGAATCTATGAATCGATTGCGATATTGGTATATTTGGAAATAAAACACCCGGAAAATCCCCTTTTTGGTGTTGAGCCCGTGCAAACAGCATTGGTTTGGCAACGTATACTTGAAGTAATTAATAATCTGCGTGATCCACTTTTTGTGGGGATTACCCAACCGATATATAAAAGCCAGTCTGAAAGTATTAAACAAGCTGCAATAGATAAAATGCACGATGCTTTATTTTGGGTGGACCAGATGTTACTGGATACTCAATATTTGGCCGGAGATTTTCTTTCAGCAGCTGATCTTGTTTTCATGCCGTATGTGCAAAGTCTGCTTCGCGCGATTAAATCCACGAATCGAGATCAAATCAATTTTGGAATTTTTCCTCTCGAAAAAACGTATTTAAATATAGCGATGTGGTTAAAACGCATTGAAGAAGCACCTAGTTATCAGGACGCATATCCCCCACATTGGAAAAATCAGAATAGTCACTCTTTGAGGAAGGCGATTTTGCGGTGCAAGCCATCAGAATTTTGAGTTAAAGAAAGGAAAAAAATGAGTAATTTGGAAAATACAGATATGAGTGACTATTGGAATGGAGATGGAGGACACGAGTGGATTCGATTCCAGAGGATCATCGACAAAGGACTAACTCCCTTTGGTGAAAGAGCGATGGAGGTGGCTAATTTACAATTTGGAGAAAAAGTTCTCGATATCGGTTGTGGTTGTGGTGATACATCGTTTGAAATCTCGCGACGAATCGGAAAGGAAGGTTATGTACAAGGTGTGGATATTTCCAATTTACTGCTAAACAAAGCTAAAAGCAAAGTCCCAGATCAAACAATTGCTAATGTTAGTTTTGAATGCGCGGATGCGCAGGTTCATTCATTTAGGGGTGCATACTATGACGTAATGTTTTCACGAAACGGTGTAATGTTTTTTAATGAGCCTATTCTAGCGTTTTCCAATATTCGACGGGCACTGAAACCAAACGGACGTTTGGTCTTTATTTGTTGGCAACCAGTAAAAGAAAATCAATGGGTCAATTTACCACTTACAGTAGCTGCGAATTTTGTCCAACTACCCGAACCAACAGACCCAGAAAGTCCTGGAGGTTTTTCGTTTGGTGATCCAGCTCGCATTGAGCGAATTCTTTCATCTTCCGGATTTGACAATATTTCCATTCAAGAATTTAGCGGTGAATTCTTGGTTGGCGAAACTCTCCATCAAGCTGTCGATTTTCTTTCAAACATCGGGCCCGCCAGTAATGCAATTAAGTCATCAGAAATGGAAGCGGAAGAACAAAATCTATTTGACTCTGCTCTACATGAATTATTGCTATCACAATTGCGGCCAGAAGGCGTCAAGTTAGATGCCGCCATGTGGATCGTAACTGCGAATAATCGATGAAAAAAGAATGGGTTTAATCAGACATTGAAAATTATGAGCTAGGGATATTAAGGAATAAATATGAATGATGATGTTTCAAAATCGGATCGCTTTGCAGAAGCACTTGCGAATAAAATAGTACGTTGGCGGTGGGTGGTAATTCTGACGACGTTGGTATTACTCGTATTTGCTTCAGGTGGAGCGCGTAATTTAACGTTGTCCACCAGTTATCAGTCGTTTTTCAGCTCAGATTACCCTCAGTTGGTTTCTTTTAATGAATTTCAAAAAACATACTCCAAAACTGACAATATTTTATTTGTCATTCAAGGAGAAAAGGGAAGTGTTTTTACGCCGCAGACAGCTGCTGCTATTGAAAAACTCACTGAAAAGGCTTGGCAAATACCTTTTGCTACACGGGTTGATTCAATTAGTAATTATCAATACAGTTGGGCTGACGGTGATGAACTAACTGTAGAGAACCTCTACCGAGATGCTGATACCCTTTCTCAAAAGCAATTATTGGAAAAGAAAAACATTGCTTTAAACGAACCATTGCTCAATGGTCAATTAATTTCTGAAAACGCAGATACCACTGGAATTAACGTCATTATGAATTTTCCAGAAAAGAATTTGTCGGAACTCCCTGATGCAATGGCGGTAGCTCAACAAATAGCAGATGAAATTGAAAGTAATTATGTTGGCGTTAATGTTGCGATTACGGGTATTTCTGCACTAAATAACGCTTTTTTTGCTGTTGCACAGTCTGATGCCATGACCTTAATGCCCGTAATGTATCTGTTACTGATATTGGTTACGCTATTTGTATTAAGAAGTTTCTATGGCATGTTGGTGACTGTGGTACTTATTATGTTCTCAACAATCGCATCTGTTGGATTGGCTGGTCATTTTGGCATTGTTCTAGATCCGATTTCCATGACCGCTCCAACGGTTATATTGACGCTTGCTGTTGCTGACAGCGTGCATCTGCTGGTGACAATGCTAGCGTTAATGCGCGAAGGTAGCGACAAAATAAGTAGTTTGAAAGAAAGTATTCGAGTTAATTTTCTTCCGATCAGTGTTACCAGTATTACGACAATTATTGGTTTTCTTAGCTTGAACTTTGCTGCATCCCCTCCATTCTGGTATTTGGGAAACATTACGGCAATGGGTATCGCGGCAGCGTGGATATTATCGCTAACGTTTCTACCTGCGCTGATCGCGATATTACCTTTCAAGGTTCGCTCGCGTAGCGCCAAGGAGTCAGTTTCATCATCAAGCGCCTTCATGAGTAACTTATCAAATTATGTCACATCAAACTACCGACCAATTCTGGCTGTGAGTGGCATTGTTGCAATTTTACTTGTTTCGATGATACCTAGAATTGAGTTGAATGATCAATGGGTTAAATATTTTGATAAGGAAATGAGTTTTCGAGAAGATGCCGAGTTTGCCATGGAGAACTTGACCGGCCTTTATCGCCTAGAATTTTCATTGCCGGCACAAAGCCCCGGCGGCATTAGTGAGCCAGAGTACCTCCAAAACATGGAAAAATTTACTCATTGGTTACGCACATTGCCCGAAGTTGAGCATGTCTACAGCTACAGCGATATTGTCAAGCGGCTGAATAAAAATATGCATGGCGATGATCCTAATTGGTATAAGCTACCAGATGATCGCAATTTGGCCGCACAATATTTACTGCTTTATGAGTTATCTTTGCCCTACGGATTAGATTTGAATGATCGCATCAGTGTTGATAAGTCAGCGAGCCGTGTGACGGTAACGATTAAAGAGCTCAATACCCAAGCTGTACGTGAATTTATCGATGTAACCGATAACTGGCTAAAACAAAACACGCCACAGTACATGTGGGTAACCGCAACAAGTCCAACGGTTATGTTTTCTCATATTTCTGAAAGCAATATCAATGGTATGTTGAGAGGTAATTTAATCGCAGTATTAGGAATTGCCTTAGTTCTTATGATGAGTTTACGTAGTTTCGGGCTAGGTACACTGAGTCTTGTTCCGAATTTGATCCCCTTGCTCATGGCGTTTGGTGTTTGGGCTTTTCTGGTGGGTAAAGTTGGAATGGGTGCAGCAACGGTTTCAGCAACATCTCTCGGTATTATCGTGGATAACACGGTGCACTTCCTGAGTAAGTATATCCGAGCTCGACGAGAAAATAAGGCAAGTAGACCGGTTGCAATAGAATATGCCTTCAAAACCGTAGGGTGGGCAATAGCCGCGAATGCGGCGATCCTGGTGTCAGGTTTTGCCTGGCTCGCAACATCAAATTTCAAAATCAATATGGAAATGGGATTGTTAACGGCTATCACAGTGCTTATTGCGTTGTTTGTGAGCTTTTTAATTTTACCTGCACTATTAATGATTGGTTACCAAAAAGGAGCAAACAAACGTGAATATAATCTTGAAACAAATAAAGCATAAATCAGTAACCACCCCGATTTTGTTGGCATTGGTATTCTTTGCACCAGTATTAGTGCAAGCGAAGGAATTGAGTGGATTTGATATCGCCGCACGCAGTGATCGAAGTGATCGTGGGTTTGCAAATAGTCAGGTGAAATTACAAATGCTTTTACACAATTCCGCGGGGGAACAATCAGTTCGGTCATTGTCACTTAAAACATTGGAAGTTCAAGATGAGAAGGTGGGGGATAAAAGTATTATTGTATTTGACGCCCCGGCAGATGTTAACGGTACAGCCATTATGTCCCATACCAAAATATTGGAGGCAGATGATCAATGGCTATATTTGCCAGCATTAAAGCGAATTAAGCGTATTTCATCGGTTAATAAATCTGGCCCATTTGTTGGTAGCGAGTTTGCGTTCGAGGATCTGACCGCTTCTGAGCTGAATAAGTATAAATACAAACTACTGGGTACTGAATTATGTGGCTCACTAAAATGTGACATGATTGAGCGAATACCGCTATATCAATATTCAGGGTATACACGCCAGGTGGTGTGGATAGATCGAAAATACCATCAAATACGTAAGATTGACTACTATGAGAGACGAGGAGATCTGCTAAAAACGCTAATTATCAATGATTACAGAATGTATTCAAATAAGTTCTGGCGTGCTCATAATTTTGTTATGACGAATCATCTGACAGGAAAGCGTACTGAGTTGCTTTATTCAGACTATATGTTTGGAACTGGATTAACAGACAAGCAATTTCAAAAATCGGCGCTTAGAAGAAACCGATAATATAATAGTGAGTCAAATAGTTAAAACTATTTTCGTGTTATGTGCGTTATTCCCGCCAGTCACTTTTTCAGGTAGCCTTAAATTATCTGGTTTTGCTTCTGGTGAGTTACGAGGTTTTATCAATAAACCGCAATATGACCGGCAATTTAGCGGATTTCAATCATCCTTTGTCATACAACCAGAAATAAGGTTTCAAACGAGCACGGGATTAGAACAATTTAGTTTTGTTCCATTTGCTCGCCTGGATAGTCGTGATGATAAACGCTCACATGTGGATGTTCGAGAGGCGTATTGGGAACACATTAGCGATCAATGGGTAGTGTTGGTTGGCGTTAACCGGGTATTTTGGGGTGTGGTTGAGTCCAATCACTTGGTAGATATCATCAATCAAACAGATCAGGTAGAAGATGTTGCTGGCGAGGAAAAATTAGGCCAACCAATGCTTAGCCTGGCAACACAAAGAGAGTGGGGCGACCTAAGCTTGTTAGTGATGCCCTGGTTTCGGGAACGTAGTTTTCCATCTGAAGAGGGTCGATTACGGCCGCAAATAGCCTTTGATAGAAATCCTCGGTATGAATCAGCGGCCAAGAGAGAGCATGTGGATCTGGCTGTCCGTTACTCCCATTACATTGGTGACTGGGATATTGGCTTTTACTATTTTAAAGGAACCGGTCGTGAACCGAGATTGTTGCTAAACGAAGACAAAAATCGACTGCTTATACAATACGATATTATTGATCAAATTGGTGCAGATGTTCAACTGACTCAAGGTGTATGGTTGTGGAAATTAGAGGTTATTGCTCGTTTGCAAAATGATAATAAATTTGCTGCAGCCGTCGGAGGTTTCGAATATACAGTGTATCAATTCGTTAATAGTGCTGCGGATTTGGGCTTCTTAATTGAATATATGTATGACGATAGGGTCGAAGATCCAACGATAGCACCACCAACAATATTCAACAATGACATATTCCTGGCTACTCGCTTGGGGCTGAATGATGCTCAAAATAGTTCGTTGCTGGCTGGAGTGTTGATAGACCGGATAAATCGTTCCTCAATGCTTTCTATCGAAGCAAAACGTAGACTGAGTGATCATTGGAGTGTTGAATTTGAGAGCCGATGGTTTTTAAATATTAAGGAAAACTCTTCATTGGCACCATTTAAGAAAGATAGCTTTTTATTACTTAAGTTGGCGCGATATTTTTGAAAGTTACAATTGTAAGAGAGTAACAAGACGCTGATTTCCAACGGTTAGACTCGATTATTAATTGTTTTTCACGAGTAATTTCCTAAATAATAAAGGGAGAAAGTCAATGATTAATCTTTTTGGTTCGGCTCGAAAACCAAATGTGCAGAAAATCCTTATCATGCTGGAAGAGTCCTGTATTCCCTATTCGATAGAGGCAATTGATTTTCACAAAGACGAGGGTGAGTTGAAAGAGTTGCTAAATATAAGCCCCGCTGGAGTTGTACTTGCTATTTATGATAAAGAAACCGATTAATGATCTATGAAAGCACGTAATTTCAAAAGAACGTATTCATTGGATGAGTACATATCCAGACCTCTTAATTGTAATGAGTTGCAGTGACATTGAGCTGATCAAATATTCTAACACATTTTCCGAATTAGATTTCATTATTGACAAGCCAGTCGGGTATTAACGTTAGTCCGATTCCAGCTTAAGTGAAGTGTTTTATCGCTCGGGAATTCGAACCTCTTTTCCCGAATTTTAGAAATTCATCCTAGTTCTGCGTTTCCAAATCAAATAAATATTTTTTGGTTCTCTGTAAAAAGGCGCTTTATACTCCTTATACCCTCAATAAAATCGAGACAGAGAGATTTTTCACCAAATTAAAAACATATGTTCTCCGACCACGGTTTTATTATTCTACTTTGGAAAATATAGATGACGCATACGGGTATTTATGAGAAAATTTTAAACAGAGAACACATTTTATCAGACATCATTGTCAACTAATTTGGTCAAGATATGAAGCGTAACGCATCATTATATATGGCTTTGTAAAGCTTCAATTATCTTTATAGTAAAGATAAATAGTTTCAATGGGAATCTCTAATGAATTCACTATCCACATGCAAGATTATTGGTTCGCTATTAGTTTGCATATTTTCCTTGCTCTCTGCTTCCTGTGGCGGAGATTTCCCAGAAACAAAGTTACCCACCACTGATGAAGTAGAGACTTTCACTAGTCCACAGGTGAGCTGGAGCTATGATCCAAACCTGAAAACTCCTGTCACTGACTTGGCTGCCTGTATCGAAACGGTCACAAATTGTGTTCAAAATGAAAATTTGTTAAAAAACTGCTTTAGCGAACAGAACGCCATATGCACGAAAACAGAGCCGCAAGACGGCTGTTGTACACAGCAGTGTGCAGACCAGGTTTTACAGCTACTGGAAGATGGTAAAAGCGAGCAAAAAGCTTTTCTCGAAGTTTTCGTCTACGATGGCAGTTGCATGCCAAATGTTACAAAATCGGATTATTTGGTAAAATGAGAATACTTTGCATTATTTTATTTTTAATTTTCCTGCCAATGAAATTAGTTGGTTGGGAATCGCATCCGCGTGAGCCCAATGCAAAGGATGAAAATGGTGATATGCAATTCTCCAGTGAACATAAAGAGCTAACCATCAGGGCGCTGTCTGATGCCGATGCCTATACACACACAGAATTAACTGATTTATGTGGAATAACAAAAGATTACAATGAAGCAGATATGGGCTGGGCCACACTGAAGTATCGTAGCTTCTGCGCTGATAATTTTTCCGAATTACCCGATTATTTTCATAGCATGGAAGACTACATATATCAGGGAAAGAACTGCCCTCCCTTGTTGGGCTGGGACTCAAAAGACTGTCACAGCTTTGAACATTTCATGGGAGGTTTGAACGCTACCCATTTTCCTCCCCAGACTAAAACCAACTATACGCAATACCATAAAATTGCGCTGGCACTGAGGGATAAGGGTAACGCGCTTTCGAGTCTATTGGTCGCATTTGATGCGGAAACAGAATATGGGGAGTATGTGACTCAATGCCGTACCGAAGCATTGTTGTATGAAAGTATCGGCCAGCATTATCTGCAAGATCAGTGGGCAATGGGACATATGTGGTACCGTTGGGGAGGCCCGGAAGTTAGCGACTTTGTGGTGGACACTATGGATTTGCTTAACTGGACTCCTGATGCTCAACAGGCAGCAATTTCATACAGTATGACTATTGGCGCAGTGAGTGGAATGATTCATGGCTGGAAAAGTACCGTCGATCCAATTTTAAAAGATGGTCCATTCGATTTCCTGGCGAATGATGCACTTAGTTATTATTCCACCGGAGTAAACTGGACCCGGCCAGGAAACTATATTAATTATGCTGGGACAGGTGACCTGTTTAAAAATGAACAGCTTGATGCAAATACAAATCAAAAACATTATCTGGATACCTGCATGGATGAAAGTATTAAGCAAGTTATTTACACTGGGTTTGGACAGACCGACAGCGAAATCAGTAAAGATTGCTGGAATAATTTTGCAACCAATAAAGCAATGGCCATTGGGCTGGGTTACAGTCCCAGTACATTGGCAATCATTGCAGTAAAAGCCGCTGAAGGTAAATTGTCAGATGTCAATCTTCCAAGGCAGTTTCAGTATTTAAATGACTACGTATTAAAGAATGCTGGCCGTGAGTTAATGGAACTTGCCACAGTATTTCTGTGGGCAGCACTCAAAGATCCGTTGGATACGTATCTTGCCGAAGGTTTTACAACTTCAGATCGGGATGTTCCGTTGCAACTCTTCTTCACACTGCCTAATAACAAATATGATCGTTATCCTTCCTATTTCGATCCAGCCCGAAATGCACCGGGAGATCCGGCAGATCAGGTATTTGCAGGTAAGATTGGAAACGATCTGTTTGGCGTACGTCAGGTTAAATATTTTAATAAATGCCATGCCGATGTATTTTGTAAGGACGCATCACTCATAAATGATTATCGTCAGAATTGCGAAGCAGGCAGCTTTATAAAGTGTGAAATTTGTGAGGAGCTCGGAGAGCGATTTTATTTAGGTGACCCACCAATCTGTAGTATTTTATCGGGAGTGAATCCTGACCCTGATAATGAAAACCCGCCAAAAACACGGGATGAGGTCGTAGCCTGGTGTAAAGGAAAACAGGAACCCCTGGATTCAGAATATCCAAAAATCTATAGCGGTTTAGCTGAATTCAAAGAAGGTCTGACCATTACGTGGGATGAAGGAAGTACTGGAGAGTGTAAGTCTACCGGATTATGGACAATTACTTTAAACGAAGATGGCAGCGCAAAAGCTATCGGTGAATATACATCAAGACCTCAATTCAATAGTAGTGGAGTGTATTGTGTGGAGAATGACTCAGGCAGCTGGGGGAAGTTCTATAGTGGTACGCATGAAAAAGGAAAAGTGTTAATCGACGTTTTCCTCGAAAATGATATAAAATATCTAGAAGGAAGTTTCAACAACAACACCTTAACAGGTTCCTATTCAAATTCCTGGACAGGTGTACTACCAGGATGGGGTGAATTAACTAAAACCGAGGCACTTACGGTTAATCTAATGAGAAAAAAAGAATAAAACTTCAATAGTGAGGCAGAGCGTAGAATAAGAGTGATAAGAAGGCGTATATAGAGCGCCCATATTATTAACTTTCTCTCCCATCGCTATTAAAATAACGCTATGACAAAAATCATAGGCCACCAGTTCGGGTGTGTTACAAAAACACATATATAAATCGAGCATTCTATATTTCTTGA
>Ga0316207_10003081_pt1 | contig 15954 bp, 9 predicted proteins | sample 6weekpyrite_MG_FD_204943 | JGI IMG/M metagenome (GOLD analysis project Ga0316207, IMG submission 204943) | Microbial mat bacterial communities from mineral coupon in-situ incubated in ocean water Damariscotta River, Maine, United States -... | ecosystem: Environmental > Aquatic > Marine >... | reverse complement strand
AGGCCGCTCATTAGATAATTTTTGTTTTTTAAAATTATCTAATGAGCGGCGCGCGATAGCGTTAGTTTGTCAAGTTTTTATTTTAAATTTTCTCCTTTTTTTGTTCCGAAACTCTAAACTCTAGTTATATAAAATAGACAAGATTTTGATGATTGAAACCTGTTATGTTCTTGAGTGGCCTGTTGAAGACCGCCGCATTCATGCCCTGATTTGGCTCCCACTATTTTATTTTTTACTATTTTCTCAATATATAAACGATGATTCCAGACGTCACCTTTTCACAACACTTGCCTCATTATTCAAATCAATGACTCAACAAAATACCAAATTTCTTGCCATGCTCAAGTTCTGAGAGAAGTAGGCCTTTTGGGAATAAAATCCCTTATTCCCAACTTTCACAGAAATTTTGTAATACATAGGCATTTGTGATTAGTTGATTTATGCTTATTATTTGAGCAAAAATGCTGTTTTTTTATTCCCTGAGTATATTTTCCACTCAAAACACTCCCGGGCTGTGTTTTATAGACCATCGAGAAGCTAAATAAGTCATTGTCTTATCGAAAATTATTTAAAATATTCAAACTAATAAACCAGCCTTCTTTATCGTTGGGAATGATATAACTTTTCATGTTTTGAAGAATTAGAGATGCAAATACACGACGTAATACGAGCGTATAAGATTTTACCGAATGAGTGCTGTTTCATTTCATTCCCTCATACACTATTCAAGAAGACCCCGTTGCAAATATAGCAAAATTCTGTGAGCTGACAAATAATGCGAGCCATAGATTTGGCTCAATGAAAATCCCGCGATTTGGTTTGCAAGTCACCTAACCAGTCACTGATATCCTGCAATCGGCCGGCAATCAGGTGCAGCACACCATCTTCCTGTTGTACTGTGCCGCTGACCAGCATGAGGCGGGATTTGATAAGCGCCTGGTGTTGAGCTTCCGCAAATTTTGGCCAGACCACCACATTGATGTGACCGGTTTCGTCTTCCAGAGTAACAAAGACCACACCGGATGCTGTACCGGGGCGTTGTCGGCCGATGACCAGGCCGGCGACTTTGGCCAGACTGCCATTTTTTAATGACCACAAATCCGTTGACCGCTTGATTCCTTTGTTATGTAGTTGTTGACGTAACAAAGCCAGGGGATGGCTTTTCAAACTTAAACCGGTATGGGCGTAATCGGCGGACACATCTTCGACTTTTCCCGGCTTGCGTAACAGTACGTCATTTTCCTTGAATTGCGGCGCATGAAATAAAGGCATGGGTTTTTCTACACCGCTGACCTGCCAGTAGGCCCGATGCCGATGACCGCTCAATCCGGATAAGGCATCAGCAGCAGCTAACGCTTCCAGATCGGCTTTGCTCAACTGGGCGCGGCTGGCCATATCCTGCACATTACTAAATACGGCTTCTGCTCGTGCCTGTTGAATATGTTCTGCAGAAATTTCTGACAAGCCTTTGATCATGCGTAGGCCAAGACGTAGCGGCGGATTTTTTTGATCAGTCGCATTTTCGTATTCCAGCGTACAGTCATAATCGCTGTATAAGGCATCCGCCGCTTCAACTTTTACGCCATGGCGTTTGGCATCCTGCACCAGTTGTGCGGGTGCGTAAAATCCCATAGGTAAACTGTTTAACAAGGCGCAAGTAAAGGCTGCCGGGTAATAACATTTTAACCAGGAGGAGGAATAAGCCAGTAAAGCAAAACTGGCTGAATGGGATTCGGGAAAACCGTAATCACCAAAGCCGCGAATCTGCCGGAAGATTTGTCGGGCGAAAGCTTCTTCATAACCGCGCTCACTCATACCGGCCAATAATTTGTCTTCGAAGATTTCCAGACCACCCTTGCGTTTCCAGGCGGCCATGCAACGACGTAACTGGTCTGCTTCACCAGCGCTGAAGCCTGCAACGACCATGGCCAGCTGCATGACCTGCTCCTGAAAAATCGGCACACCCAGTGTTCGCTCTAATACTTTTTTTACCGCTTCGCTGGGATAAGTTACCGGCTCGATGCCTTTGCGACGTTTTAAATAAGGATGCACCATATCACCTTGGATAGGCCCCGGTCGAACGATGGCAATTTGAATCACCAAATCGTAATAACAAGCCGGTTTTAAACGTGGCAACATGGACATTTGCGCCCGCGATTCAATCTGGAATACACCCACGGTATCGGCTTTTTGCATCATGGTGTACACCGCCGGATCTTCTGCAGGAATATCGGACAAACCTGTCAGTTTGTTTTCAATACGACTGACATAAGCCAGCGCTTTACGAATAGCACTAAGCATGCCCAAGGCCAACACGTCCACCTTGAGCAAACCTAATGCTTCCAGATCATCTTTTTCCCATTGAATCACGGTACGGTCTTTCATGGAGGCGTTTTCCACTGGCACCAGTTCGGATAGCTTTCCACGAGCAATAACAAAACCACCAACATGTTGAGACAAATGCCGGGGAAAACCAATTAGACTATCTACCAGATAAATCAAACGTTTAATCATAGGATTGTCAGGTGAAAAACCGGTACCTTGTAAACGTTCGGCATGCAGTTGTTTACCATCCCACCAGTGAATAGCTTTAGCCAAACGATCCACTTGTTCCAAACTCATTCCCAATGCCTTGCCCACATCACGAATGGCGCTGCGTGGTCGATAAGTTATGACTGTTGCCGCCAATGCTGCACGATCACGACCATATTTTTGATAAATATATTGAATAACTTCTTCACGACGTTCATGTTCAAAATCCACATCGATATCCGGTGGCTCATCACGTTCCCGGGAAATAAAGCGCTCAAACAAAACCTTCATACGCGCCGGATCCACTTCGGTAATGCCCAGGCAAAAACAAATCACCGAGTTAGCAGCCGATCCTCTACCCTGACATAATATGCCCTGCTCGCGGGCAAAACGTACAATATCGTACACCGTAAGAAAATACGATTCGTAAAACAATTCATGAATCAATGATAATTCATGCTCTATCAGCTTGCGTACATGTTCACTCTCACCTTGAGGCCAACGTTGCTTAATCCCTTGTTCTGTTAAATATCGCAGCCAGGATTTGGGCGTGTGATTTTCTGGCACCAGTTCCCGCGGATATTCATAGCGCAATTCATCCAGAGAAAAGTTACAGCGACTCGCAATGACAACAGTCTCTGCCAACAAGTCAGCAGGATAAAGTTTTTGCAAACGCGGAATAGAACGCAAATGCCGCTCAGCATTGGGGTATAAGCGTGTGCCCAGATTAGCAACCGGCTCACCGTAACGAATTGCTGTCAAAGTATCCTGCAATATTTGCCGCGCATGCACATGCATATGCACGTCTCCACTGGCGCACAAAGGTGTATCATATTGCTGTGAGAGTTTCTGCAATGCCTTGAGATAAGCCTTGTCATGACCATTCAATAATAATTCCACAGCAATCCACAAACGCTGAGGGAATATTTTTTTGAGAAACGACAAAACAGTTTCGTCCTGTTCAATGACATTATTATCCGGTAGCCATAAAACCAGACAAAAATCCAGGCAATGTTTTTCCAGCATCTCACGCGTTAAAAAATATTCGCCTTTTTTCGCCTCACGACGTGCGATGGAAATTAAATGCGCAAGCTGACCATAACCTTGACGATTTTGTGCCAGCAAGACAAAGCGTAATCCGTCCTGTAACACAAATTCACTGCCAATAATGAGTTTGAGTTTTTTTTGTTTAGCGCGTAGATGCGCGCGCACTACACCGGACAGTGAACATTCATCAGTGATTGCCAGGGCGGAATAATTTAACTCGCAGGCGCGCTCTACCAGTTCTTCCGGGTGTGAGGCACCGCGCAGAAAAGTGAAATTGCTCAGGCAATGCAGTTCGGCGTAGGAGTTACAGGTAGCATCGTAAACGCTGCTTTGCGAAACCCGGGAAGATTGTGATACCGACGTTTTATTCTTCGGCTTTTCATCATCACTTGAAGAAGCCATGCAAATACCATTGTTTACTTTGCAAGTCGCGATAAACCCATAAATACCGACAACTCACATCCTGCACAACATAATAATCGCGGTGATTTTGACTTTCCTGCCACCAGCCGGATTCAATACGCTCGGGACCACTGATAAAATGCAATACGCCATGATAATAAGGTTTGTTATTACGTTGCGATAAATGTTGTGCTTGTTCCAACAACCATAAAGGCCGCTGTTTTTGATTAACATCCTTATCATCCGGTATTAAAGACTGATAAGACCAGGCACATTCCGGCCGATGATCATTTTCCGCTTGTAAATATTGCACAGCCTGATGACCAAAACGATTCTGTAACTGATCCAGCAAATTTTGCCAATCAGGGTCTTTATTTAAATTCGACTCTGCAATATTTTGATCGGCTAATACATGTGCGGAAAAAACCGCCTTATTATGCGCAATAAACGGTAAAATCTCATTGACCAGCAAACGCACTTCGCAAACCGCAGCAGACAATCTCAAGCGACTCAGATGTTCTTCTAACAAGTCATGAATGTGTTCGGCATCACGAGTACACTGGCGAAAACCGATGGGTAAATCCTGCGAGGTTTTGTCAAAATGTGATAAACGAAAAATCAACTGTGCAACACTCGCATCACGCTGGCGTAGAAAACTTTCCAGCTGCTGCAATAACTGCCCGGCGACAATGGAAACCGATTTATTGTTTGAAGCTTCATAAGGCAATTCAATGCTGGCGTCAAAAAATACCGGTTCCTGATGCAGGGGTTGAGGGTCAGCTTGATAAGCCAGGAGTTTATCCAGATGTTTTATCAGGCGCTGACCAAAGCGCCGGGCTAAACTGGCTCTGGGTAAACGCCACAAATCCTGTAAATTTGCCACACCAATTTTTTGCAATTTTTCCAATAGCTTTTTTTCATTTAACAGCAGTTCAGTAATGGGTAATTTACCCAATATCGAACGCAGGTCTTCACTGCGTTCCACCAGCGGTGCATCAGAAAAACGCGCAAGCATACGACTGGCCAGTGGTGTGGGTGAAACAGCTGTTTGTAGAGAATAGGCCCAGTCTCGGGAAAAATCTGTTTCAATACGTTGCTTTAAAGCCGATAAACCGCCAAACAAATCCAGGCTGGCAGAAATCTCCAACAACAAATTATTACCCTCAGCAATACTCACCATCGGTGTGTATTGCTGCGCCCAATCAGCCATGGCGATCAATTGCGTTTTTTCCTTTTCCAGGTCACGGTGATGCAGTTGCAAATCAGGACATAAGGCGTAAGCAGCGTTCACAGTCATATTACTTGACACACCATAATCTGCCGCCAGATCACAAGGTGTGTGCACCAAAAAACGACCAGCAACTTCTTTTAACACAATCTTCGGTGTATCAGTTTGTTGCCCCAGCAATTCCAGCGACAAACGTGGCACAAACAAACACAACCACAACTCTGCTTGTGTTTTAATTTTCACCTTTACATTGGCCTGATTTGCAGCCTGCTTTGCAACATTCAGAGACGGCAATAATAAAGGCAATTGTTGTGCAGTAGTATTTTTTGACATAGTCTGATCATCGCTATATGAAAATGTTATAGATACGTAACCCGGGGATCGAAACAAATGGGAGGGCGATTGCTCCAATCTTACCGGGTTACGTAAAACTGATCTTCGTTACAGATTTAATATGTGATGAGAAAATCTGGACGAAATCAGGCGTTTACTTCCCTGTAAACTTAACGACTCCGTCCCTGGAACCGAGGATGTAAAAATATAGTGATTATGTAGCCTGGCTGAAGCCTTAAGCGCAACCCGGGATCTCGAAGAGATCATTCTCTCGTATGGTCTTGCTCTCTCAGGTTATGCAAACACATCAAGAAAAACCGTTTGAAAGCGACTTCCACCGCGGGCCTTTAACACATCAATTTGCAAACCTTTTGTTGTTGCCGTTAACCGCAGGCGTAAGGCCGCGGGTGAAGAACGCACTTCTTTGTTACGAAACACAAAGCCTAAAGTATGTCCGCTTTCTGCGGCAACTTGTAAGCGGCGTGTTGCTTTGTCCGATAAATGTATTGGCCAGCACATGGCAATACCACAAGCCTGGGCACGTAACATTTTTTCCATCACCCATAATTCACTACCTTTGATTTTTTCACGGGTTACTATCAACATTTGTTCAAGCAATACACCTTGATTTAAAAACTCAGGTGCGTAAGGCACAAACGGCGGCGCCACCCAGACAACACAGCGCGCTTGCTGAGTGCTTGCCAATAACACCGGTAATAAAAGTTGCAACTCACCTACCCCCCAGTCAGTTACAATAATTTCCACCAGTGAATTCTTTGGCCAGCCACCTGACGGTAACACGGCATCCAGCGCTGAAAAGCCTGTCGGAAAAACTTTTTGACTGACTTTTTCCACCTGCGCACCACGCCAAAGCATGGTGTTATTCTGCAAAAGCTTTTCAAGTTTTTTGTTCATGTAACATGGTTTGCATCCAGGAAAAAATGAAAAATCTTCAGAACATTTCCAATGTAGAGTAGATAAATGCAGTGCATCCACCTTTTGTGCATCGTTCTGGTGGATGCACTGTGTTTATCCACCCTACCTTCAAATAATTTCACAGTCTCGGAATTTCTCCTTGGCTGCAGTGACAAATAAACCATAAAATACTGTACATGCATACAGTATAAATCAAAATTTTTGTATGGCAACGGGATTTTTTGGTATTTTTTCACAAGGAAAATAAGTCAATGAATTTACTGAAACTATCCAGTAAAAAGTGAAGTAATAGATTTTTAAGTGGGATTAAATGGGCAAGATAAAATTAGCGATATCTTCTCTTTTCAGCCAGCAAGGGCTTACCGACACCCAAATCAAGGAATTTGTCATTGACGAACAGTTCGGATATACAACCTTTCACATCCTTGAAACAAAGAAAAGACTGCGAGTTGAAAACGGTGTAGCCAATAACTTTTTGCGCTGGGTTAACCGCTGTTTTCCATGACAACATCACCGAATTTAATAATGAAATGAGAAACCGAGATAAGGCCCGGATATGGACTGAGCCAGGCTGGATAAACGACGAATACCCAACATCAAGGAATAATTTTTTTCCGTTAACAAACCCGCCATATCAAAATCCCAAACACCGCTGCCATTAAAATTGCTCAGCGATGGTTTAATCTCCCAACTGAAGCGTTTTGAGGCTTGTACATACAGGGGAAACGTAAAAGAAACGGCAGAGTTTTCTGCATTACCCTTTAATTGCGAGTGCCCAAGCCCCAGATTCAGGTTAATAGAATTACCCAAAGACATACGATACAAAGCATGCCACTGGGTTAAGGTCATCTCATCGCTGGGATTACTTTCCTGGTACAAACTCCTGCGAATCTGAAAAGCAAATGGACCATTCCCAAACTCGGCACGCAAATCTTTACCAATCACTCCCTTGCTGGCACTTTGAATGTGAGTATCAAACCGAAAAAGTGGCAATAAGATATCACCTTTATTTCGGGGAATAACACCTTCACGGCGCGGATAAGGTTGCATACGATCAGTGGATAATCGACCGCCTTCAGCTGCGACATAAAGAACAAAACGAAACGTGCCTTCAAAAATTGCACCCAACAGGCAACCGGTAATTGAATCACAATCATCATCTTTATCTGATTTGCTGGACGACGTACGATGAGCAGTATTACTGGATGAATCACTGCTACGTTTTTTGGTGGCATCGGATTCGAAATCATCCAACGCGCCACTCTGTGTGACGGGAGAAATAAAAAGACAAAGCAGACACAAGAGGACACAAAAGCCCGGAATTTTCATGTTTTTCTCTCCCGCTGGTTTTTATTGTAGGTCAGATATATACGGAACGTACTTTACAGTTAACGTCCACTTTAATGACATTTTTTAGCCTTTTTCGACAAACATTTTAATATCTTGTAAATCACTCGTTAGTGCTTTTTTAATTGATTTCTTAATAAAAGGACTCATTAAAAAAGACAGAATTTTCGCCGTTTGTGTTTGTGCAATACCATTAAATGACATGGACAATAACGTGCCATTCTCATTGTCATTTACACTTAGTTTGGTGATATAAACCGAGCCGTGGTTCTCAGCGCGAGTACAATAATATTTATTATCTGCTGAATCAGTGATCCACATGGTTTCTTTCGCTTCTTTGCCAAACATCTCCCTTGTTTCTTCCCATTTTAGGCCATCTAAACCTTGTGATGGTTTGTGCAAAACATTGAGTGTTATTATGCTGGAAATCATGGCATCACTATTTTCAATATCTGTTATAGCGTTCCATACGAGTTCTTTTGGTTTGTTAATGATTACATCTACCGTAACCAACATAATTTCAAATTCCAATTAGCGTGATTAATCAGATATCGTGTTCAACATACAAAGTACATAAATATCTCAGCAACAGCAGCACCCCGGAAAGACCGGGCTCAAAACACAAACGCTTTAACATCAAAATTGCAGCTGGACTCGAACTAGCCTCGACGCCAGCTGGTGCCATCTGCGCCATCTTCCAACACAATGCCTTTAGCGCTAAGTTCATCGCGAATACGATCCGCTTCGGCCCAGTTTTTACCCGCTTTCGCAGCTGCACGATCAGCAATCAATTGATCAACTTCTGCGTCACTTAAACCATCCGCATCACTTGCCGTGCCTTTTAAAAATTGTTCGGGTTCATCTTGCAATAAACCCAAAATATTTCCTAACTCTCGCAACACTTCACCCAGCTCGGCGGCTTGCTGGATTTTATCATCGGCTTTGAGGCTGTTAATTTCCCGGGTGATTTCAAACAATACCGATAAGGCCTCGGCGGTATTAAAATCATCATCCAGGGCTGCACAAAAAGCAGATTTATAACTCTCATCATGCTCGGCGCTGGCATCGGGTAAATCACGCAAGGCTGTGTAGAAACGATCTAGTGCCGCTTTGGCATTGTCCAGATTTTTTTCGGAATAATTTAGCGGACTGCGGTAATGACTGGTAAGAATAAAATAACGCACCACTTCCGGTTGATATTGTTTTAATACTTCACGCACGGTGAAAAAATTATCCAGCGACTTGGACATCTTTTCTTCGTCCACCATGACATGGCCGTTATGCATCCAGACATTAGCAAAACATTCGCCGGTGGCAGCTTCTGACTGGGCAATTTCATTTTCATGATGCGGGAATTTCAAGTCCATACCGCCACCATGAATATCAAAATGACTACCCAGGCAACCGGTGGACATGGCAGAACATTCAATATGCCATCCAGGACGGCCCGGTCCCCAAGGTGAATCCCAGGCAGGCTCACCAGGTTTAGCCGTTTTCCATAACACAAAGTCTGAAGGATCTTTTTTCGCTTCGTCTACCTCAACTCGGGCACCCGCCTGATCTTCTTCTAGATTACGGCCGGACAACTTACCGTAGCTAGAAAACTTTTTCACTTCATAAAACACATCACCATTGCTGCCCTGATAAGCAAAACCTTTATCTACAAGAGTCTGCACCATATCAACAATCTCATTCATATGAAGCGTGGCTTTGGGTTCCTGATCCGGTGGTGTTATACCTAAATCTTCGGCATCCTGATGCATTTCTGCAATAAAACGTTCGGTGAGATTTTCGAAAGACTCACCATTATCCGAAGCGCGTTGAATGATCTTATCGTCGATGTCGGTAATGTTGCGAATATAAGTTACCGAGTTCTGCCCGAAGGTTTCACGTAAATAACGGTTAACCACATCAAACACAATCAGTACCCGGGCATGGCCAATATGACAATAGTCGTATACCGTCATACCGCAAACATACATACGTACGTTTTTGGGATCGATAGGTTTGAATTCTTCTTTTTTCTTGGTCAGGCTATTATAAATATGTAACATTCGCTTCACTTTTTATATTTTGATTCCTCGCAGCTTGCTGCGGACATGAACCTTATGGAATAAAACTAATTTACGGCTTTACTGGCCGCGTAAGAATAACTTATCCAATTCCTGCATGGACATTTGCACCCAGGTGGGTCGCCCATGGTTGCATTGACCACTGCGTTCGGTGCGTTCCATGTCGCGTAGCAGTGCATTCATTTCCGGAAGACTCAACTGCCGGTTGGCGCGTACCGAACCATGACAGGCGATGGTTGCCATGAGTTCGTTTTTTGAGGCAAGAATCCGATCACTACTACCAAAACGAACCAGGTCTGACAAAACATCGCGTACCAGCGTATCAATATCAGCATTTTTTAACAACGAAGGAATCTGCCGCACCACAATGGTCTCTTCGCCCATGCGATCAATTTCAAAACCGAATTCGCGAAAGGTTTCAGTAAACTCCTCAGCGATACGTGCTTCTTTTTCGCTGGTCATCAAACTCAAAGGCACCAGCAAAGGCATGGTAATGATGTTTTGTGTTTCGTAAGCAGTCTTCAAACGCTCATAAGTCACACGTTCATGGGCTGCATGCATGTCCACTAAAATCATACCCGCTTCATTTTGCGCCAGAATGTAAACACCATGCAACTGTGCAATGGCAAACCCCAACGGCGGTGTTTTTTCATCGGACTGCTCATCCATAATGGGTGCAGATGTTGCTTGAACCGCCGGTGCAGTTTGCGGATGTAAATTTTTGTATGCCGAAATCTGTTCAGCAACCCGTAGCGCCATGTTTTGCTGCTCGGTGATTTGTGGCGGCGTGTAAACGGCTTGTTGCGGCATGTTAGAACCGGAAAAAACAGGATCAGCTGGCGCCACATTTTCCGCGGTTTGATGATCTTGCGGTTTAACTTTTGCCAAACCTTCGTGCAGGCTGCGAAAAACAAAATCATGCACCATGCGGCTTTCACGAAAACGCACTTCATGTTTCGCTGGATGGGCATTCACATCCACCAGCGCGGGATCAATTTCAAAATACAACACATAAGCCGGATGTCGACCATGATAGATGACATCCCGATAAGCCTGGCGTATAGCATGAGTTACCAGCTTGTCTTTCACCATACGACCGTTCACATAAAAATACTGTAAATCACCCTGGCTACGGGTAAAGGTGGGTAAACCTACCCAGCCATAAATTTTTAAGCCGGCAGCTTCCAACTCCAAATACACGGAATTTTCCACAAAAGGTTTGCCGCAAACGTTGGCGATGCGTTTTTCTTTGGCTTCCTGGCTTGTCGCCGGATGTAAATTTAAAACCGGACGTTGGTTGTGGCGTAAACTGATACCGATATCAAAATGACTCAAGCCGATGCGTTTAATCACATCTTCCAGATGACCAAATTCAGTATTTTCCTTACGTAAAAACTTACGTCGTGCAGGCGTGTTATAAAACAAATCACGCACTTCAATGGTAGTACCCTGAGGATGAGCCACCGGTTGGGGGTCCATCTCAATTTCCCGACCATCACCCTGCAAACGCCAGCCGGATTCGTCATCCTCGGTACGCGAACGCACATCCAGACGCGACACCGAACTGATACTGGGTAAGGCTTCACCGCGAAAACCCAGACTGGCCACCCGCTCCAAATCGTCGATTTGATAAATCTTACTGGTAGCATGTCGGCTCAATGCCAAAGGTAAATCATCCTTATAGATACCATTGCCGTTATCACGAATACGAATCAAACGCACACCGCCCTGCTCCACATCAATTTCGATTTGCGTGGCACCCGCGTCAATACTGTTCTCCAGCAATTCCTTGACCACAGACGATGGCCGTTCCACCACCTCACCGGCGGCAATCTGGTTGGCCAATTGTGGCGATAAACGTCGAATTCGCTTATGGCTTTGTTCGCAAACAGCAGTCATTCAACACACCTGATAGTCAAAGGCTGTAGTATAGCGTTTTGTGAAAAAAATGGCATTTTCTATCCATAATGTGATCATTTAACAACCAGTCATACTACTCAATTCGCCTGTTGTGCAAATACCTGACAACCGAAATTGATCATATATTATTCAATTGAATAATCTTTAAAATGATAAAATACGCCGAGATTTTTATTGATACAGGAATTTAAACAACATGTTTGATGTAAATGAATATTTTGATGGTAAGGTTAAATCCATTGCTTTTACTGCTCATAGTGATCCAGCGACTATTGGTGTGATGGCTGCTGGCGAATATGAGTTTGGCACTAACTCGGTTGAACATATGACCTTAATTAGCGGCAGTATGTCAGTGATATTACCAGGTGAATCTGATTGGCGCGAGATTACCATTAATGAAACTTTTGTGGTTGACGCCAACGTGAAATTTCAGGTGAAGATTAGCGAGGATTGTTCGTATCTTTGTGTTTATAAATAATTGCAAACCTAATCATCAAAATAAATTTCGCATTAACTTTCAATCATTGAAAGTAATCAGTCTGTAAAAAAAGAAAAGGTGCTCATAGAGCACCTTTCCCTTTTAGTAACGAGTATTTTATAACTTACATCACTACAACGCACTCCCTATACGTATTGCATAAAACACAGTTTGAGGTCCACTTTCTATATCGAAACCCCGTATACGAATACGCCATGTGCCGGATTCAGGTTCCTGTACGATTACATGTTCAAATACCGAATTCGCATAAATACTGGATTGCACACTTGAACCAAACGGTTTTTCCAAACGAAGATCAATATCATTATGGAATGAAGTCTCTTCCGGCCACCAGATGGCTGCCCTGACCTCACCACTTCCCGATGGAACAGTGAATTCGACATAACTGTTTTGACCAGTACTGCTAATGCTTCGCGAACCGGAATAATGAACACCACCAGTACCTAATCGGAAAGGCCCAACACCTTCAGTATTATCGATAAAACCATAACGATTTTCGCCATAATTTAACATCATTGCGTAAATCTTACCTGGGTCAGTACTGAAATTACCAAACCAATCCGTCAGCAATAATCCTGCTGATGACGCAAACGGTGTAGCGCCACTGGTGCAGCAAAGTGTACCCTGTGCAGAATCACTACTGCTTGACGAAGTTTCTGAACTGGTAGGTGCTTGCAAATCAGGTTTAAAACGTGAATCATTGGTTGGGCCGCGTGATTGGTTGTTATATTGCGATCCATCACGAATATTAAATGCGCCAACACCCATGACTTTATGCGCATTACCCGGACCAATAACTGTCCCACTACTGGGACCTGAATTTCCGTTAGCAAAGAACATCACCATGCCCGCATCATAACCATCATCCGCTGCCGCAGAAGTGGCACTGGTTTCATCACCACAACCACCAAATGAACCGGTAACCACTTTATCGGCCCAGAGTGCTGCAGCATTTATTGCGCGTTGTGCGCCAGCACAACTGACATTGCCGGAACAATTGGATGCGATATTGAAAGAATCGGCTGTGGTATCAGCAACCCCTCGCCAGGCGTTCCCCAAATTACCATTAGCGTTAACAACACCCATCACCTTGGTTCCATGATTATTGCAATCACTGGGATCGTAATCACTATCTCCGGTATCAGCACAAGTGGCACTAGTGGTGTTAGTGCAATCACGCCACAAATCCACTTGATCGGGTGAATTGAAATTAGTGTGGGTGATGCGCACTCCACTATCAATCACACCGAAATAAAATCCACCACCTTCGGCACCTGCATTAAAGTAAGGATCGGAATTTAACTGAGATCTGCCATCGATAATATCATTGTCGGTAATTCCGTCATCCAGCAATATGCCTTCCCGCAACAATGAATCAACATGCAAAACACTGTCAGCCTGTTCAAGCAAAGCTAAGGTGGAGACAGACATTTCTGCGAGTATCGCACCTGACAGATTGTAGAATTCGATTACTTGCAAAGCGTTGTCACTATCCAACACGCCTTTGATATTTCTCAGGCTTGTCATGGTTGACTTGAATCGTGCGCGTTTAATACCTTCAAAAGCTGCCTGACGTTTAGCCAAAATGGGCATGTTTACTTTTGAAAAGCGTGTACCCGGCTTCAACTCTGGCAGACGTCGCATTTTGAAATTGTTTTTTACCAGTACCAATGCTCTGAAACGATCATTTGGCCCAAGGTTCGCAATTTCTTCCCGCAACTTCGGATCGATTTTGGGATCTATCGCTGTTGCCGGTGGATCTTCCGGTGGATTAGTCAGTTTTTCTTCACCACTCGGATCGATGAAGTCACCAGGTGCACCTTTCGGGAAACTTTGACTTTGCACAGATATAATTTTAGCGCCATCCAGTTTGAAAACATCATCGTGATCAATCAAAGTTACTGGATCAGGCACGAATGGCACAACAATAAAGAATGGTGCAGTTGCCATCGTATTATTGTTTTCAATGGATTCAGGAACAACATCGGTGGAATCAACCATCGCAAGAAAACGATAAGCTTGATCAGAAGCCTTATCAATGGTTTGATTCGAAGCCACAGGTGCTTTTACTGTGGCAGTCTGACCTGCAGCCAACGGTGGTACGGCACTTGGTGTTACACAAAAAGTGTTATTTGATGTATCACAAGCGCTTAACAATGCGGCATCTGAAGGTGCACTACCCTGATTTTTCACCAGCGCAATCAGTTCCAGGCTTTCCCCAGCCACACCGGGTTGTGGGGTCATGCCGGCACGCATAATAATGAGATCTGCTGAGCCTTCACATGCATCGCCAATTCCATTGTTATCACTGTCTTCCTGGTTTGGATTAGGAATTGAAGGACAATTGTCCACAATATCCGGAATACCATCCTGGTCTCGATCCTGCTCCAGACAACTGGTTACTCGACCCAAACCAATATGTATAGGAAAGTTAAGAGAAGATGAGGCAGTGTTAGTACTGACTGTCACAGTCGCTTGATAAGTTTTCGGCTGCTCCGCTGCAAAATAAGCGTTTTCACCAAAACCGTTCATCACATGCGCCGTGCTGTCATCGGCCACACTCCATTGGTAACTTAAGGGAGCATCAGAAGAACTCGTGGCTTGTACTCTTAAACCTACACGTTGACAAGTGTCGGCAAATTTACTCGGACGAAATGCTAGATCAGTAATGACAGGCTGATCTTCAATATCAATAACAACATCAAGCCCGCCATTTCCGGTAGCACCGCAAACAATGACTAAATTGATTTCTGTTGTTTCACCGGCAATCACTGTTGCACTGGATGCTGCAGGATTACACTCCTTACTCGGTGAACCATCCATTCGAAGTGGGCTGACCCTGACATTATAGTCACCAGGTTTAAGTGTAAAATATACATCTGCTGGTTTACTGCCGTTTGTTGGAAGCCTAACTGTTTGAGAATCAATTAACTCTGTCCCCAATAAAGCTTCAACACGTAATGCAATAGTGTCTGCGGTTGCCTGGGCTTTAAATTTTGCTATAACAACGCCAGTATTTTCATCAGGTGTTGGTGCCTGATTTAGTTCCTGATTATTCTTATCGGATGTATTATTTCCTTCACTACAACTCACCAGCAATAATGGAATTAATATTGCCAGCACAAATATTCCGCATTGCTGGAATAGTTTAATCGTGTGCTTTTTCATTACTTTCATCCCTTGATTTTTCTTTGAAACATATTTTATGAGTAAAAAACACTGTAGGGTAAAGCGTAGTACCGGGAACAGTACGTGAATGGATAGTTATCCCTAACTAAGACGTGTTATGCATACATGATATTTTTCATAAATAATTAATGTGCACTTTTTAAGTGTAGAACAATAATTTTTATGTGTGAAATAGATTTGCAAGCTATATAAGCAAACAAATACATAACTTGGATAGTCAGAAAATATAGAATAATTTTATTACAACTTTTTTCAACGAACTCATAATCAAACAAATGCTTGTCATCATTTGAAAACTATGAAATTGAGGTAGTTGAAGACTTTTTACCTTACAGTTGCATAAATTCTAAAGAAGATTGCCTGTTTAGGCTATAAAACAAGTAGTAAAACTCAAATATTTTCTCGATTCTGGAATTAACCCATGGTGAAATCCAGGCTCAAGAAAAAAA
>Ga0316207_10003080_pt1 | contig 15956 bp, 20 predicted proteins | sample 6weekpyrite_MG_FD_204943 | JGI IMG/M metagenome (GOLD analysis project Ga0316207, IMG submission 204943) | Microbial mat bacterial communities from mineral coupon in-situ incubated in ocean water Damariscotta River, Maine, United States -... | ecosystem: Environmental > Aquatic > Marine >... | reverse complement strand
CAGAAGCGTATAAGCCAGCTATAACGATAACTGGCATCTACTTTCACCGCTTCGCCGGTAAACACTCTGCGCACTCCCGGAATGGCGGCCAGGATTCGACGGCCTTTAGTCATCATGGTTTCTGCAGCGATTTTGTTCTTTTCTTCTACATTGTAGATAATCAGGTGTTCAACTGAGTCCCAGGGCTGGCACTGATTTAATACTTCGGCGGCGCGGTTAGCCGAACCCCACAGGTGCATGCAGCGTTCAACCTCAGCAGCGATAACGTTACGGGTATTTTTCAGTAGCCCGGTATAGCCTTTGCTGAAAGAGCTGCCGATATTCTCTCCAATCTGTATTGCCGCTGCATCCGATAGAGCTGTGTAGTAGTTTATTTTGCTGACACCATTGGCGATCAACTGACGGAATTGATCATCGCTCAGCCCGGTACCACCATGGATGACTAATGGGATAGCCAATGTTTCGTTAATTTGTTTCAGGCATTCAAAGTCAAGCTTCGGCTTGCCTTGCATGCGCCCGTGTACCGTGCCAATGGAAACGGCGAGAAAATCCACGCCTGTTTGTTTGACATAGGAACTGGCCTCTGTCACTGAGGTATAAGCCATATCACCGGAGTGGCGTTCAGCGTCTTCACCTTCGACACCGGGCACATAACCCAACTCGCCTTCTACTGGTATACCGCAGGCATGGGCGATGTCGACCACGGATTTAGTAATGCGAGTATTCTCAGCAAAATCCGTATGTGAAGCATCCACCATAACACCATTACAGCCCAGGTTAATTGCCTGCACTGCCGACTCCAAACTGGCTCCATGATCCAGATGAATGGCCACTGGCACGGTGGCGCGTCTTGCAGCCGTCTCTACCGCCGGCATCACTAGTTCAAAATCAAAGTATTCGAAGTGAGATTCAGCCAGACTCAAGATCACTGGGGAGTGGGATCGTTCTGCTGCATCCAGAATGCCTTGCAGAAAATCCAGGCTTACCAGATCAAAGCCGCCTACGGCATAACCGTGGTCGTAGGCGTGTTGAAGCATATCTTTCATGTTAACTAATGGCATAGTAACTATCTCTAACGATTTCTATTAATCGGGCACCGTTACGTGCTCCATAAAGTCTTAGCCTGTCATGTAGACCAATAGCAATTGGGTGACTACACAACCTGTTGATTTACGTAGTCCTCGCAAATGTTTCGGCTGGGCCGAGAATCGACGTTAGATTAGTCTTATTTAAATCTAAGAAAAAGTCGAATATAATTGCTGTATTGTTAATATTTAACGAAGTAACCGCAGAGCCTGACGGCTACACCCTCACTGCTACCGAGGTAGAAAGACAGTATGGGGTGCTCGTCATCGGGAAGACAGATGAGGTTCGTGAGCAGTTTTATGCCATTTCCGTGGAGCGCAAGATTTCTCATCCAGCCGTAGCCGCGATTACTGAGACAGCTCGTGAGTGGCTGTTTCGTGAGCCGCCACTGCCAGTTAAACAAAAAAAGTAGGAAGAGAACATGAGCGAACAAGATAAAAAATCAGCAGACTCTGCGAGGAAAGGTATTTTTTACTCCACGTGGGAAAAATCTTTCGACAAAATACTCACTCCATTTGAAGAGTTTATCCATCAACAAACTACCAGTGGACTATTGCTGATGGCTATGGCCATGCTCGCCTTGATACTGGCCAATGGACCACTAGCATCCGGTTACGCGCACTTTATGCATACGCCCATTAGTGTCGGTGCTGGTAGTTGGTTACTGGAAATGAGCCTGCACCATTTAATTAATGATGGTCTGATGGCACTGTTTTTTTTCGTTGTGGGTCTGGAGTTGAAACGAGAAATACTGGTGGGTGAGCTGGCAAATCTACGCAATGCGGTGCTGCCGATCGGTGCAGCCATTGGCGGCATGGTGATACCCGCGCTGATTTATTTTGCCATCAACCCAGATGGCGATGCCGCGCGTGGCTGGGGCATTCCCATGGCTACCGACATTGCTTTCGCTATAGGTGCTCTGGCATTGTTGGCGAGCCGAGTCCCCAAAGCCTTGATCACTTTTCTGGTGGCGCTGGCCATTGTGGATGATCTGGGGGCAGTGATAGTGATTGCAGTGTTCTACACTGAGGCTATTGCGTTTGGCCCACTGGTATTAGCGACTGGACTGTTCGGTTTGCTGCTGGTGTTTAATTTACTGGGTATTCGAAAAACTGTACCTTATTTAATTGTTGCTGCATTATTGTGGTATGCCATGCTGCAGTCGGGAGTGCATGCCACCTTGGCCGGTATTCTTGGGGCTTTATCCGTACCCGCCGTTCCCAAATATAAGCCTGAACGTTTCAGTGAACATGTTAAGGAACTGATGCAACGTTTTGATGCCAGTCACCAGCCCGGCAAGAGCATCATGACTAATGATGAATTACGCGCCGTGGTGCAAACACTGGAAAATGGTGTACACAGCGTTGAAGCGCCACTGCAAAGACTGGAACATGCCTGGCACATGCCGGTGGCCTATCTGGTGATCCCGATTTTTGCTCTGGCCAATGCCGGTATCCCGCTATCACTCGACTCACTGGGTGAGACCCTGACTCATCCCGTGTTACTTGGTGTGTCGCTGGGTTTGATACTGGGTAAGTTCATCGGCATTACCGGGGTCAGCTGGCTGTTATTGAAATTGGGTGTGGCAGTATTGCCGAAAGATACTCGCTTTACTCAGATAGCCGGTGTGTCGTTGCTAGCCGGAATTGGATTCACCATGTCCATTTTTGTCGCGGAGCTGGGATTTGCGGGACAAGAAGAATATTTGTTGATGGCCAAGACGGGTATTCTTGCGGCCTCTCTACTAACGGGTATCGCAGGTTTCATTTGGCTCTACGTGGTGAGCAAACCTGTAGAAACTAAACACTAGCTACTAGAGTGACAAAATAAGTAGGGGCAGGCAGACTGTATTTTCCGCATGAATGTTTGCTTCAAATTGTTTTTATCCTAATCAGGTTAAAACCATGAGTGACCGCTTCTGATTGTAATAAGAAATCTAGTTAAAGCTCAAAATGTCCGCTTAACTGACAGGCTGTGTAAAAACATAATTAAGTTATAATAGCTTTAATATTACATGGGGTGGATATGAAACGCTTTATTGAAGGTAAAAATCGAAATCAAAGCCTACTTTTCCCCGAAGTTCTCGATGAATATATCACTATTGATCATTTTTCATAGACGAGTAAATTGTTTTTGTTGTTGCTACTCAAATACAGACATTATGTTCACTGTTCTCTCTTATTAATAATAAATAATTTTGCCATCAAATGAGCCGTCTTTGTTACCCTGTTATTTCAAAGCACATATACAAATAAATTATACATTGACCTGTTTAAGTATTGTTGAGGCGGTTGTAACAGAAATATCGAAATACGCGCAGCCATTCTGTTAATTATAAAAAATATTTAGATATTATAGTGAGCAGGTAAGTACCAGAGTGAATACATAAGTGTACAAAAAGCTATTCACTGTGTGCATTATCGACCCTTCAGTTAGTTTTATAACAGAAACATTAAGCGCATGTAAATATACGTATATTAGTGAGTGATGGGGAAGGACTGAATAGGGATCAGTCCTTCCCCGGTTAGGCTTTATATAATTAACTTTTATAACATTAATTCGGATTTCTAGAGCAATTACAAAGGAACTGAAAATCTTTAGTTGCCGTCGGTGATTGTCTAGTAACTATTACTTCAAATGCATTTGCTGAAGTATTCACGCAATAATTAGTTGGCGTATTACAGTCTTGAATGATAGGCGCACATATTGCGTCATTTGCTCCTCTAATGCTATTCACCTTCCAGTTTTTGCCTGGTTTGTTAGTCAGACCGCTTGAAAAATTATAGACGGCCTCACGCGTTGCCGGCCCGGTTGCAGCTGCGGCAAAGCTTTTTACTATTTTATCAGGATTTAATGCTGGGTCTGGAGGTGTTGATTGTACGTAATGCAAATCAGTGTCTATTCTGATATTGGCAGGTAAATCACCGACGCCATTTTGCGAACAATCGTTTACCATCTTTACTTTTCCAGAAAGTTTATAAGTAACTAGAACGGGTCCTCTACCGATTATCTGAGGCCAGAATTGAAAAACTAAAAATCCGAGAATGATTAAGCTAAAAAGAACTATTATAATATTTCTCATGATGTTCTGCTCCTTGTCATTATATTGAACTAGATACACGTGTGTACACTTCATCACCGCAAACAGCAGTAATCAGATTAACATGCTAATAAATGTTTTTCAGGTCAGTCCTCGTGAAAAGTTATCAAAAGATGCTGTTTCAATCAATCGATTCTGAGTCTTTTGATTAATAGGGGAGTAGCATTCAAATTTCGTTTCCATACATATTATGTTGCGTGGGTAAGCTTAACGTAAAATGAAACTTCGCAACGCCTCGTGTGGCAACCGAGAAGAAATGCACGCCCAGAAGATTTGATCAAGAAATTAGATGAGATTTTAAATGAGCCTTATGAATTCAGTGCTTTTGGTGCGGATAAACGCAGTAAGGCGATCAACTTTGGCCTGCTTGTAGGTTATCGTCATGTGATGACACCCGTTACCTAATTGCAAAAGAAATTTTTGATCGTGCATGGTTAAATAAAAAAGAGCGATGGCTTGTAACTGAACCTAAAAAATTTGAAGAGCTGATAAAGGAATACCAGTTTCAAGCAGCTCTGATTCGCATGAATAATGGTATATCGGTTCCGAAAAATCGCAAAAAAGAACTAAAAGATCTTGAGAGGGCATTAAGTCTAGCTGACAATTATCTCGTCCTGGTGTCAATAAGGTCGCGATAAGAAAAAACATTACTCAGTATTTATTTAGGAATGAATCCTTACGAAGGGCGTAATGCGGTATTTGATGCAGAGGCTAATCGAAAAATGATTGAATCACTGAAAAAACAAAAACACTATGTCCCTCCACCAGCTGGCGCTCTTGGGAGGGTGTATTAGTTACAGTGCACCTGGCTTTGGGAATAGTAGGAAGTCAGAACTAGAATACATATCTTGTCAAGTTTTACAAAATGATTTATTAAGGAGATGAAAAAATGAAAAATTATTTCATGATTATTTTATATCTATGTATCATCCTTACTTCTACAGCATGTTCAAACGCCGTAGCCTTCCATTATCGAGAAATGGCAAGAGCAGATAGATTCGTTAGTGGTGGGCAAGTCAAGGGAATTTATCCAGATCTTTTTGTGGTTTACGATATATGTGGAATTCAAAATATTGCATCAAACGCTGAAGATTTCATTTTTGCATTACAAAAACTTGGTGCCGAGATAATCTCAAACAAAGTATTAGGCCCCAAGGATCTTGATGCAGGTTTTGCGTTCGAGGCATTTAACCCTGTTAACACCCCAAATCTGCTTGTCAAACACCGCCATCACGATCAATATCTGAACAGGAGTTAATAAACAGGCAGCAGGATTTTCTGCGTTCATATCAATTTGATATAGAGGCGAACTCTACAAGAACCGCTAAGCGTTTAGAAAGTGAATATCAACGCGGTGCTTTATCTAGTAGAAATGCCCCACAAAGTTATGATGTTCTCGTTCTTTCTGGCGGTGGAGCGTTTGGCGCATTCGGTGCAGGTTTTCTTAAAGGCTGGGGGCAGGTGACAAAGGCTGATTATATTCGACCTCAATTTGATTCAATTAGTGGTATTAGTACGGGGTCATTAATCGCTCCTTTTGCTTTTATCGGTACACCAGATGAGTATGACGATATAATTAGCCTCTATGAAAACCCTGGACCCGACTGGGTGCGAGAACGCGGAATCATTCCTTACCTTCCTGGCAATGTTTCGCTTTATGATGTCTCAAAATTACGTGAGACTATAAAATCAGTAATAAGCCCAAGTTTGATTAAGAACATAGCAAGGGACGCTGAAGGGCGGCAATTACTGATAGGTGCAACCAATGTGGACTATGGCCTACTGCGTGTATGGGATCTAGCTCAAATCGCATCTGAAAAATCAACAAAGCAAGCCGTTGACCAAACAGTATCAATATTATCTGCATCAACTGCAATACCCGGATTGTTTCCTCCCGTAATAATAGATGATCTACTGTACGTCGATGGAGGGGCTATTATGCTGGTTGTTGGTGGAATAGAGGAACGTAGTTGGGCTTATCACACTGAGAACCACTCGATGAGTTTTGTTGATTCTAAGGCACCCATAAAAATTCGAGTCTGGATTATCGTCAATCAAAAATTACTAACAGACCCTAAAGTCGTCCAGTCACGCTGGACATCTATTGCTGCACGTAGTTTAAATACACTGATCAGGTCTTCAACACTACAAAGTATCCAGGATGCTGAGACCTATGTCAGACTTATCAATCAACGGCCTGAATTTGATGCAGAGATGAGATATGTTGCTATTCCACAAGATTTTCCTATTGCTGATTCTGATGAAATGTTTGATGCTGAAACCATGCGTAGCTTAGTTAAATTAGGCATGCGAATGGGAGCTGATCCAGCGAGCTGGAAGACAGATGCATTACGACCTGGAGCACCTTTTGAATTACAAAGCAGTAAAGAGGGCGGTGAAAACTGAGAATTGTAAGCATTTATATTAATCACCGGCTCTTAAATATTTATAATAATATTTCTTAATAACAATTTTCTATATGGTTAGCTTTCAGTATCAACTAATTTCGGTAATAGGGCTGATCGACTGGTTTAATACTTGTTGTGGTCGGTCATATGAGGTTGGAAGTGTTAAGTATTCACACTCTCTATTTAACATAATATACATTATGCACATATTGCATAATGTAACGCATAAGGTCCAGTGCAAAACCTTCGTCTATCACATCAGTAATGAATTACGTAAAATGGCTGAATATCCACATAAGTAGATAATGTTTTATTTGTGTAGATATTGCCATCCCTGGGAGCAATGATGAATAGAACATTATCATCCTTTGTGTAGGTATTCCCTAGTAATTTAAATGCATTAAGCTGGGGATTGTCTTCTCCAAAAAATGTTCGGTAATTAGGATCAAATTTTAAGTTGTTTGTACCTAGAAATGAAACAAACACAATTAATAAGGTGAAAAAAATAATCCACCAGCGATTTGCTATTATAAACTTGTCGTAATTATCCCAATTCATTTTGTTACTCACTATGTATTATGTTTATGTTATTTAACTAAGCATTTTTTATTTATACTTGAAACCTTGTTTTCCTCTGATTAATGCGGGAAACGTCATGTAAAATTAATGAAAAAAGATGGTTGGACTGTGAAAACAGCTGATAGAAGACTTTCATCCCAAAGGGAGCACACTGTCTTAGTCACTCAAAATGGTCTTGAAGTGCTGACTAACGTTCTGAGGAAACATTTTGACACTACAGTTTAAAAGTAATGGGACTGTTCAAAATTCTGTGTACAGGATTTTAACCTATTGATTAATTATCTATTTACCTCGACAACTGGGTCTATTGGTTTTAACCTGAAGTCATCTTAATAGTAACATGAAATTTTCAGATTTCACTGCACACCGAAATCATATTAAACAGCATAATGTTTATTTTTCTGTGAGCTAATTATAATTATTATTAGATCCAACGCCTGACTTTTTCTTTGTATGCCAGATAGTCTTGCCCAAATTTATTTTCTAGATATATTTCTTCTTTTTTTATAGCTATAAAGAATATGACGACTATAGATGGTATAAAGCTCAATGTTACCCATAGGCTATTAACAATCAGGCCTATACCGATCGTAACTACGCAAAATGCAAGGTAAATAGGATTACGAGAATACGCATATAAACCGGATGATATAATTTGAGTAGACGGTTTCCAGGGTTTAATATTGGTTTTAGCACGCTTAAATGCAATTGAGGCTATCAATAAGATAGTAAATCCCAGGGGTATAAAAAAAGAGCCCATATAAATTAAAATAGGCATATTGCTAACTTCTATAGCCTGATAATCATGTATACCTAATGCGAGAAGTATAAACAGTATGAATACAGCTGGTGGTGGGAATTTTACCGATGCTCCATTTTTATCTTTAGTCATAGTATATCTCCAGAGTAAGTAGTTTAATTAATAATTTCGGCCTGCTCATTATCAATGTTCAGATTAATTAGTTTTTAACTCACGTAGTTGTGTGATCAAAGTTGATGCTGAGATCAAACCATTATTAATTCGCCTGACTACCCCAAGATTTGATAACAAAATTGTTGTAGGCAATGTCGTAACGCCCCATTGTTGAGCAAGTTCTGCATCGTTTTCAATGGCGTATTTCTTCAGTACAACATTCACGAATTCTGATTCTTTAATTACCTGGTTGAGTATTCTCTCCTGCCCTGCACACTGGGAACAAGCCGTAGAAGAGAAGTATATTATCTGGCTCTCACTTTGCGTAGTAAGATTGGAAGCCGTATGCTGTGCTGCTCGATGCTGCCAAACACGGAAGAGTTTAATTGATAAAATTATAATACTAATGGTTGTTATGGCAAAGAAGGTCCGATATAACATTAGTTTAGCCTTTTAGTGTAGATAAATTATTTAGCCTGTTTACCTGGTCGAACCCCTGGAAAAATACCGGTAATGGAGGCATATTTGAAAAAGCCACCAAGTCCAAGGCGGTTTAGCATGTAGTAGGAAAAACACCTGCACACCAACCCGCAAGCGCTACAACGCCTAGAATTAACACCAGCCAAACTAACCCCCAACCTGCCATAGTACTACCGTTATAGAGCAAATAGCTGGAACTAGCTGTAACTAAAAAGCCTATACTCATAGCAAAACGATGGGCTTGGGGAACATCGATCCTGACATCAGAATTAACTAACCCCAGGGGCCTTTAATACACCCCTATATATAAATACATAGGGATTCAGTGGGGGTAATAAAAAGGCGATAAGAAACACAGCTGCCTGAATTGCAACCCATTCCCATCGGTCAGTGATGAACCCTGTCAACAAACCAGTCAGGACTAATATCTGGTGAGTACGTATTTCATTTTGATCAACACGTTGTTGTTCTATGTCTTCGTTCATAGTGTCATCCTAAATTGGTTTACCCGTTAGCGATGCACCCTATCCTACTCCTTTCTAAATTAACTTATAATATCCACAAATTGCATATCATTTATTCGTATACGTAATAACTATGTTTAATGATTGTCTTTCATTATCACTCATATACAGAATAATACCTGATTATATTTGCCTGCTTTCTTATTGGTTTATTTTATTTAAACAGGATTTTTTCATGCCTTTGTATAATTACTTTTAATTTTATTTATGCTTTGGAAAATCTTTTAAACAACATCTACCCGAGGGGTTTGCTGTGTCACAAGAACATAACGAATTTTTTGTCTGTTTGATAACAAAATTCCTGGCAACTTTATTTGATTCTGCCTGTCCTTTATTAATACCAAAGCAAAAACAGATTAAGGCCTCTGCATTCTGTTCTTTAATACCAACAGGTGACCTGATATCTGATTTATTGAAAGCGACAGCACTCTCAGTAAAGTAAACAACATTACAATCTGGGTTGCTGCAAAAATAATATTCTTTATCGATTAAAGTTTGTGCCCAGGGATTTTTAATGTGATGTAACATTGTTTTTAATTGAACACTAGGACTTTTTATATAACATACAGGACATTCAAGTTTTACTGATTTTTGCTTATCCTGATTACCTGTTACGCAACACTCAGACATAAGCTTCTCCTGTCCATAATATTCCACTCATGGTTACACCCGACCCTGATAGTTAGATTTACTTTTCCGTACAGGTGGAGACAAAATATCCCACAACGAAACAGCCAACATCAATGCAATTCCACTATAAAGTAAATAAGTACTCCAATCGTATGTCCATAATGGATACATTGTTAATAGCACCATAGCAGGACCTGCAATACCTAAAATGGTACGCTGCCAGATTTTATGAAAGAAAAAGGCAAGTAGATTAGCGCTAAGAGCGATAGCTGCAAAAACAGGTAACAAAGTATTGATAAACACCCCTTCGTACTGAGCCAGGAACCCCATGCCCAGTGCTGCGCCCAGTGCCCCTAAAGCAGGAAAACAGGAGGCGCATCCAATAGCAGCCACAAACGCACCTAACGTACCTGTTTTATCAAAGAGTCTGTTTATCCACTGCATTTTTAATCCTCAATTAAGTTCTGATACAATGAGTATAAGCACCGTACCTATGTACAGAGTCAAGTAAGGTTTCATATTATGAATGCACATAGCAACACAAAACCTGAACCAGAATTAACGATTGGACAACTTGCTGCGGCCGTTGGTATCAATGTTGAGACCGTACGTTATTACCAGCGTATTGGACTGGTTAATGAACCCAGAAAGCCTGAACATGGGTTTCGTAAATATACTAATCAGACAGTTGAGCGCATCATGTTTATCAAGCGCGCGCAGAAATTAGGTTTTAATTTAAAAGAAATTGCCGACTTGCTTGCACTTGGTGATGGAAATTGCCGTGATGTTCGAATTAGTGCAGAGAAAAAGCGTGAAAAAATTCAAAAACAAATTCATGACTTACAGGCTCTGCAAGATACACTTACCCTGTTGATCAACACATGTCATTCAGGCAAAGAGAACCAGAAATGCCCTATTGTAGAGACCTTGTTAGCCCAATAATAGGGTGATTATCGAATAAAATCATTTAATACTAATATATGCTTGACCATATATATGGTTGTCCGTATATTAGGCCTATGCTTAACGAAACTGATACTTTTTTTAAAATGCTGTCAGACAGTACTCGCCTACGCTGCCTGATGTTGATGCAGGCGAATGGTGAATTATGCGTATGTGAACTGACCCATACCCTTAATCTGTCGCAGCCTAAAATATCCCGTCATCTTGCCCATTTACGTGAAGCTGGTGTGCTGGTAGCGCGTCGTAATGGCACCTGGATGTACTACCGTATTAATTCACAGATGCAGGCCTGGGCACTGGATATATTGCAGACCACACTGAATGGCATACGTAAAACGGAGCCTTTTATATCGGATCAGAAAATGCTGAAAACCATGGCAGATCGACCTGGTCTAGAGTGTTGTTCATAACAGGCTTTAAGTTCCATTAACAAGTTATTTCTAATCACTGCAACTATCCCGTTAAAAGAAATGAGTTTATGTTTAATCCACGCAAAGTGTGGTTAACGGGAAAGCAGTGATTTCTAATATTAAAAAAATCATCAGGAGTTAATTATGCCAATACGTGTGGGTATCAACGGTTTAGGCCGCATGGGCCGTTTAGGCTTTCGTGCAGGCTGGGATAATCCCGCTTATGAAATCGTTCATGTAAATGAAATCTCCGGTGATAGTGCTGCCATGGCCCATTTACTGGAATTTGATTCTGTGCATGGTCGTTGGGGTCGTGAACCCTTGAATGATGAGTCTCATATTTTACTTGATGGTAAAAAAGTTACGTATTCAAGTGAAAATAATCCGGCAGATATTGATTGGGTTGGTATGGGCATAGATCTGGTAGTTGAATGCACAGGCAAATTTAAAACTGAAGCGGACTTACAATGTTATTTTAATCAGGGTGTAAAAAAAGTATTAGTGTCAGCACCAGTTCCTGATCCTGCTATCAATATTGTCTACGGGATTAATCATCAGGAGTATGATGCTGAGAAACATAATATTATTACCGCAGCATCCTGTACTACAAATTGCCTGGCTCCTGTAGTTAAAGTCATGAATGAGCACATCGGTATTAAACATGGTTGTATGACAACCATACATGACATCACCAACACTCAAACAATTGTTGATAAAGGCCATAAAGATTTACGCCGAGCACGTGCCTGTGGTGAATCGTTAATCCCCACATCCACCGGTTCAGCAAAAGCCATTACTAAAATTTTTCCTGAACTAAGTGGTCGGCTTAATGGGCATGCGGTGCGCGTACCTTTGCTAAATGCCTCGTTAACCGATTTTGTTTTTGAAGCAAAGTGTAAAACTTCTATTGAAGAAATTAACAGCTTGTTTAAACAGGCTGCAGAGAATGAGTTAAAAGGGATTTTAGGATATGAAGAACGTCCGCTAGTTTCAGTTGACTACGTGAATGACCCACACTCAAGTATTATTGATGCACTCTCTACTATGGTTATAAATAATACCCAGGTAAAAATTTATGCCTGGTATGATAATGAATGGGGTTATGTAAATCGTATGATGGAACTGGCCGCATTTATTGCAAAAGATTTATAAAATACGGGTAATGAAATAACATGACCCCTGCATTACGTAATTATTTAATTGTAACCGGCGGCTACTGGGCGTTTACCATTACCGACGGTGCCATTCGCATGCTGGTTGTGTTGTATTTTCACCTGCTTGGCTACACGGCTTTTGAAGTCGCCATGTTGTTTCTATTTTATGAATTTTTTGGCATTGTTACTAATCTAGTGGGTGGCTGGTTAGGTTCGCGTATTGGTTTAAATCTGACCATGCATATTGGTATGGGTTTACAGGTGCTAGCACTTGCATTATTAATGGTGCCGGAAGCCTGGTTAAGTGTTGCTTATGTCATGTTTGCGCAGGCCTTATCTGGTGTTGCCAAAGACTTAAATAAAATGTCGGCCAAAGCCAGCGTTAAAACTCTCTTACCAAAAAACAGTAAGAATAATAGTGAATCAACCTTATTTAAATGGGTCGCAGTACTAACAGGTTCAAAAAATGCGCTTAAAGGTACAGGTTTTTTTCTGGGTGCATTACTGTTGCAATGGTTTGAATTTAGAGGCGCATTAGCGATTTTATCTGGTAGTTTATTTATTGTATTAATTGCATCGATAATTATGCTGCCAGCAGGACTAGGAAAATCTAAAAGCAAAGCAAAATTTACCCAGGTATTTTCTAAAACACCAGCGATTAACTGGTTATCAGCTGCACGTTTTTTTCTCTTCGGTTCCCGTGATGTCTGGTTTGTTGTTGCCCTGCCCGTTTATCTTCATTCTGTTTTTCAATGGAGTTTTATGCAGGTTGGGGGTTTTCTTGCTATCTGGATTACTGGTTATGGTATTGTACAGGCCAATGCACCTAAACTGATTCGTCATAGTCACCACAACAAAGGCCCCGATGGTGCAACCGCAAAACTATGGGCTTTTATCCTCGCGATTTTTCCGGCTGCCATTGCACTGGGTTTATCTTCAGAACTTAATCCTCAAATTATATTAATAACCGGCCTGATAGTTTTCGGTATCGTTTTTGCCATAAATTCCGCCGTACATTCCTACCTGATCGTAGCCTGGTCAGAGCACGATAAAGTATCGATGAACGTAGGTTTTTATTACATGGCCAATGCAGGCGGCAGACTGACTGGTACAGTTTTATCTGGCTGGGTATATCAGGTATATGGGCTTGAAGGCTGTTTGTGGTGGTCCAGTGGGTTTGTACTGTTAGCGGGACTGTTTTCGTTTGGTCTACCTAAAGTAAATCAAAAAACTGGAATTAAGCATTAAACAAGAAACTAAAATAACAATCAACATTACCCAGTAATTTTTGAAATGTATACTTCAGGGAATAAGTAGTAAGCCAGATTTTTACCTGAAGTATAAATTCACTTACTAGTAACTTAACTTCCTTCACTCACAAGATTAACAAGTTGTACTTTTCAAGTATATTTTCAAGTTCATTAGCAAGCACTAGTATTTCACCTCTAATAATTAATAGTTTTTGACTATCTACCTAATTAATACAATCAATTATAAATAATAACTGAGTGTATGATCAGTAAACTACAATTGTAAAATTTTTACGCTTTCTTCAGAAATTATTTATGGAGAGCATAAAACACATTATGTAATGGGAGACATGATTAATACCTTGATTTAGGAGAATACTGGGAGTCTCAACTTGGGTCACAGTGGTATAGTTTCGACCATAAAGGTGTACATTTTGTTGAACTTACAGCATTCTGGTAGAAGACAAGTGGGTAAATAAATGGTCAAGTAGTGAAGAACGCATGAAAGTTATGGTCGGACTAGATAACCCATTAGGTTCACTCTTTTATGGTGGGAGTAGCACAACATGCCTGGCTTAAAAAAGATTTATCTAAGGTCAGCAAAGATACACCATTAGTCGTTTTATCTCACTCATCATTACAGAAAATTTATAAAAGCTGGAATTTCTGGACTGATGATGCGGAACAATTCAGGCTATTTTAAAACCTTTCTAGAAGGTAGTAGATAAAATACAAATAATATTTCGGACAATTGAGTTTATAACTTTCCTAAAGTTGATAAATAAATAGATTTAAGCTTTGCCATAGAGAACACAGAGAAACATAACTAATGTAGGTGGATCAAACAACGGGGATACACAAGGATGATCCATATAACGGTGGATCCGCTTTGCTTGATCCACCCTACACTACTTTATTCAGATGAGTTTGATGATGGGGCATATTTGGCAAACACTTCAGCCCCTGTCATATTCTGTGTCACATTTTTAAAACTATAAAATTCTGGTTTTTCATCAATAAACACCTGATGATCAAAAACAAAATGTTTATTATCATCAAACAGACCAGCAAGTATCATATGGTGTTTACTTTCTTTCAAACGGTAAAATAAATGACTTCCACATTTATTACAAAAACCACGTTCAGCCCACGATGAAGAATTAAATACCGTAATATGCTCTTCACCTTCAAATGAGACATCTGAACCACAATCTACAGTCATTATTGGTCCACCACTCCACTTTTTACACATATTGCAGTGACATGATCCGACACTATTACTGACGTTCTTTGCGGTAATTTTAACAGCTCCACAAAGACAACTGGCTTCTCCTTTTGTCTGTTCTGGCATTATTTTCTCCACTAATAGATTAAAATTGTATTATTGATTATTTATGTTAAAACAACAATCTTTCCACCCGCTTGATTCGTCTCCATAAATCGGTGTGCATCAACAATCTCGTCAAATGAAAAGACTCCGCCGATTTGTACGTGAAGAGTCCCATTCTCAATTTGTTCAACAAGCTCCTGAAACGGAGTAGCGATTAAATTTTCAACCCCACCCGAATAGCTGGTAAGGTAAACTGCTGTAGGTATCGCATCCATCGGGCTAAATGAGTCCAAAAGCCACTGGTTACCAACCATGCCGGTCATACAAACAATTCCTTGTAGACTGGTACAACGTAATGAGTCTTCCAGTGTACTGGTACCAACCAGCTCTAGTACTTTATTTACACCATCTGGAAAAATATCTCGAACCTGTTTTGCAATTTCTCCTGCATCAATTAAAACATGATTTGCACCATTTTTGTGTAACAATTTTACCCGTTCAGGCTGGCGAGTTGTCGCTGCTACGATAGCACCATAATTTTTAGCGATCGCTATGGCAGCAAGCCCTACGGATGTTGTCCCGCCACGAATTAACAGGGTTTCTCCTTTGCCTAACCTGAGTGATGTAAAAAGTGATCCCCAGGCAGTTTGCAGCATTTCAGGAACGGCACCTAGTGTTTCCCAGTCTAGTCTTGTTTTAAGCTTTATCACCTGCTTTGATGGTACACAGGTAAACTCTGCATAACCACCATCAAAATCTCTACCCATACCGCCCATAGCCGTTACTACTATATCACCTTTCATGAAATGTCCGCTCGGGTCATGCTCTACTCGACCCACAGCTTCAATGCCCATAATTCGTGGGAATTTAACAGATGGTGAAAGCCCCTTTCGTGTAAACAACTCGGAACGATTAAGCCCAAAAGCTTTTACCCGAATCAGAACTTGACCAATCAATGGTTCAGGGATGGGGCGACTTTCAATTATGAGGGACTCAGGTTCACCCGGATCATAAATCACGGCTGCTTTCATTGTTGAACCCATTAGAATACACCTATTTTGGGGTAAGAAAATATAAGCCGTAAGAGTTTAAGTTAAACAAATGTAAAATTGTCCTGCTTAGGCTGGAG
>Ga0316207_10003079_pt1 | contig 15956 bp, 17 predicted proteins | sample 6weekpyrite_MG_FD_204943 | JGI IMG/M metagenome (GOLD analysis project Ga0316207, IMG submission 204943) | Microbial mat bacterial communities from mineral coupon in-situ incubated in ocean water Damariscotta River, Maine, United States -... | ecosystem: Environmental > Aquatic > Marine >... | reverse complement strand
TCTTTATGAGTTACGTTTCGTAGACCAAAAGCGATCGTAATGCAGTCAAAATAATTATCTGGAAAAGGTAAACTCTGGGCATTGGCTTGAACAAATTCGACATTACCAATAATTCCCTTATCGGTTAGTCGATCACGACCAACTCCTAACATAGAATTGTTTATGTCGGATAGAACAACTAATCCAGTTTCACCAACCTGAGGCGCAATCTTAGAAGCTAAATCGCCAGTGCCCCCGGCAAGATCCAACATTTTTTGTCCAGGCCGTGGCCGGACATATTCCATGGTAATCCGTTTCCAGATTCGATGAATACCAAATGACATAACATCATTCATAATGTCATAGTTGTCTGCCACGGAATGAAATACTTCAGCAACCTTTTTGGCTTTTTCTTCGGTTTTTACCTGGGCATAACCAAAATGCGTTGTATCTTCGGGTTTGTTATTTTGTTCTGGCATAATAGTCTAGTTCGCTGCTTTTCTTTCGTGACCAGCTTCTTTTAAGCGATCAAGATAATCCTGCCAATTCTCATCATGGTTAGCACCAAGATTATATAACTCGGTCCATGAAAACAAACCTGTATCATGACCATCTGAAAATGTAGGTTTAATGGCATAACTGCCAACAGGTTCAATGCTATCGATACCGACGTCTTCTTTCCCTACTTGTAACGTTTCCTGTCCAGGTCCATGACCACGGACTTCCGCTGACGGAGAATAGACACGTAAATATTCACAGGACATATTAAAATGACTGCCGTCATCAAAAGAAACTTCCAATACTTTGGAGTCTTTATGTAATTTTATTTCTGTCGGTGTTGGTTCACTCATTTTTATATTAGCCTCTATCGTATATTTTTGTCTAAACTCATAATTATCAAATGCCTACATTATCGTTCAGAGTGTTTAGATTTTGCTCCAGAAGCCACGTAATTTTGCTCGGAATGAGGGAGCATATAGTAATATGTGACCGATTGAGAACGAAATTACGTGGCTTCTGGAGCAAAAGATGAATACTCCGAGCTATAATATGTAGCGGCTTAAATCTTCATCTTTAACCAGCGAAGATAAATGCTCATCAACATAAGCACGAGTCACTTTTACTGTTTCTCCACTTTGATCTGAAGCCGAATAAGAAATAGTTTCCAGCAAACGCTCTAAAACGGTATGCAATCGACGAGCACCAATGTTTTCTGTACGCTCATTAACTTCCCAGGCAACTTCTGCAATTCGCTCTATGCCATCATCAATAAATTCAAGATTAACACCTTCGGTACCCATTAAAGCAATATATTGTTCTGTCAACGATGCATTAGGCTCTGTTAAAATTCGCACAAATTCTGCAGTACCCAATGCTTGTAGTTCTACTCGAATAGGCAAACGACCTTGCAGTTCCGGAATTAGATCTGATGGTTTTGTTAAATGAAATGCACCGGATGAAATAAACAAGATATGATCTGTTTTTACCATGCCATGTTTGGTTGAGACAGTACAACCCTCAACTAATGGCAATAAATCTCGTTGCACTCCTTCACGAGACACATCTCCACCGTTAGTTTCAGTGCGCTTACAAATCTTGTCCATTTCATCAAGAAAAACAATACCGTTTTGCTCTACATTTTGTAAGGCATTGCCTTTGATATCATCCTCATTGACTAACTTACCCGCTTCTTCTTCAGTCAATAGTTTTAATGCGTCTTTGACATTTACTTTGCGTGTTTTCGTTTTACCCGTGTTAAGATTTTGAAATAGCCCTTGAATCTGACTACTCATGTCTTCCATACCGGGTGGTGTCATAATCTCTACACCTAATTGCTCGCTCACATCTACTTCAATGGTTTTATCATCCAACTTACCTTCACGAAGCATTTTACGAAAACGCTGACGCGTACTTGAATCTTCGCTACCATCATCAAAATCACCACGAGCCGGTCGCAATAACGCATCCAACACCCTATCTTCAGCAGCGTCTTCTGCGCGAGATTGCACTTGTTTTTTTGCATCTTCCCGAGTCAGCTTTATTGCCGCGTCCACTAAATCGCGAACGATGGATTCAACATCACGCCCAACATAACCAACTTCAGTAAACTTAGTCGCCTCAACTTTGATAAAAGGTGCTTGTGCCAATCGTGCTAAGCGTCGAGCGATTTCTGTTTTACCGACACCCGTCGGTCCAATCATTAAAATATTTTTGGGGGTAATCTCGTTCCGTAACTCTTCATCCAACTGACTTCGACGCCAGCGATTACGTAATGCAATGGCCACAGCACGTTTTGCATCTTGTTGACCAATAATGTGTTTATCCAGTTCCTGTACGATTTCTCTAGGAGTCATGTTTGACATATTTTTCTACTTCTTCTTAGATTCTAGTGATTCAATAGTTAACGCAGCGTTGGTATAAATACAAATATCACCCGCTATACCCAGGGATTTTTCCACAATATCTTGCGCCCCAAGTTCTGTATTATCCAGTAAAGCTCTTGCAGCAGATTGTGCAAACGGACCACCCGAACCGATAGCAATCAAACCATCCAGTTCAGGCTCAATAACATCACCATTACCCGTAATAATTAATGACTCTTGGGCATCAGCAACTGCGAGTAAGGCTTCTAACTTTCTTAACATACGATCTGTTCGCCAGTCTTTAGCTAACTCAACTGCTGCTCGAACGAGATTGCCTGAATGTTTTTCCAGCTTTCCTTCAAATCTTTCAAATAACGTAAACGCGTCCGCAGTGCCACCGGCAAAACCTGCGATCACCCGACCGTTATATAAACGACGTACTTTTCGCGCATTACCTTTCATTACGGTATTACCCAGTGTCACCTGACCATCACCACCAATAACCACTTTATCTCCACGTCTTACGGAGAGAATGGTTGTACCTCTAAATTGTTCCAATACTTATCCTCACATTTGTCTCATCAATAGCAACTACTCAAAATGCGCCCAGAATTGAGCGTTTGGTGTTATATCAGCATCAGAAACCTTTGTCCGCATGGATGCGGGCATAGAGCGCCCACGGATGGGTTCACAGCGTGTTACTGATGTTGATATAACACCAGACGCGGATTAACGGCCGACAAACTAAATAGTTACAAAATAATATGATTTTACACAATTTGACATGAAATATCAGTATCACAATTAGGTAGGTTTTTTCTTAGCTCTAGGGTGAGCCTGATCATAAACTTGAGCAAGATGTTGATAATCCAGCTGGGTATATATTTGCGTAGTAGTCAGATTCGCATGCCCTAATAGCTCCTGAACTGAGCGAATATCCCCACTGGACTCGAGCAAATGACTGGCAAAACTGTGCCTCAAACGATGCGGGTGCAATCCTGTACTTAAACCCTGCTTTTTACCCCAATACTGTAAACGTGTTTGTACACTCCGCGGTGAGATGCGCGTGCCTTTCTTAGTAATAAATACAGCCGTCTGTTCGATTTTTAACCAATCCAACCTAACAACAAGCCACTTCTCCAAGGCTATTGTCGCCATTTTGCCCAGCGGTAGAAGACGAGTCTTGCTCCCTTTTCCTGTGACTCGTAGACTATGGTCTGATAAATCTATGTCACTTAAGTTAACACCTACCAATTCTGACAAACGTAATCCACTACCATACAACAACTCCAACATGGCAAGATCTCTAAGGAGCAATGGATCTGATTCATTTCTTGCAAATAGCTGCTGTACTTGATCAACATCCAATACCTTAGGTAAGTGCTTTTCAACTTTTGGCGCCTTTACACCTTCAACAGGGTTCGCTTCTAAGATATTTTCTCGCATTAAATAACGAAAGAAACTGCGCAAACTGGACAATTTACGTTGGATACTTTTAGCAGATTGCTTTTGCTGGTGAAGATAGGTGACGTATTGCCTGGAATGATGAATGGTGACAGCTTGCCAGCTATTAATTTCATAACGCGATATAAACTCAAAAAAATTATTTAAATCGCGCTGGTAAGCTGAGCAGGTATGCGATGAATATCGTTTTTCGAAATCAAGATAGTGAAAAAAACGCGCTACACTTTTATCCGATCCATCCATTCGGTATTATTTTAAATAGTGTTTAATGACCGCCGAGGAAATATCACCAAGAGAAGAAAGAAATGAGGTACTCATTCCCGCTTTAAAATGATCTACATTCGCACTGGATATTGCCAACATGCCAACAGTGTCGATATCCACAAGAGGGATTAGAGCCATAGACTTCACTTCTGCAGCATCTTCAGCAAATAAAAAATTTAATTGCTGCGTATTAAAACGTCCACATATGGCTTGTTTATGGGTTAAAAACTTTCCAAAATTTTCTAGCCCACTATCGGTACGAGAAATAAATTCCGATTGATCATCCGGACAGACAAAACTTTCTCTAAATAAAATAATTTTAACGTGATTGGCTGAAAAGTTATCACGTAACTGTTGCTGCAAACGACTGACATAACTGTTCAACGTTTTGGTTGCAATAAGCTGAATGCTTAATTGATGTAATTTATCGACAATATTTTCATTATCACGGGCTATTTCAACCAATTCCCGAATTCGTTCACGGTGTTGTTTATTTTCTTGACGAATTAAGGCGACTTGACGTTCTATCAAGGAAACTGCGCCACCAGATGGATGCGGAACTTCCAACTGGGTTAACAATTCTGGATGATCTACAAAAAACTCCGGATGAGTGTGCAAATAATTCTCTACATCGTTTGCACTACACAATGCAGTGACGGCATTTTCACCAGTTTTCATCTGAGTCGTCATGTATATCCCTTTTGGACGGAGTTAAAGCCAAAAAATACTTTATGTTATGAGTATAATTCAGAAAACGCATAAAAACCATCTACCTAAGGTAGATATGCTTAGAATTTCGACCATCTAGGCAGGAATTTGTACATCTCCTTCAAAAACGAAGCTTGCGGACCCAGTTAAGAACACTGAAGACTCACCACCGCTCCATTCAATTGTTAAATCTCCACCCGGTAGACTGACGATAACCGAATCTTCCAGTTTACCCCATAAGTGTCCAATAACTACCGCAGCACACGCGCCTGTACCGCAAGCAAGAGTCTCGCCGGCACCACGTTCGTATACTCTTAAATTTACATGAGTACGATCCACGATTTGCATAAACCCAATATTTGCATGCTGAGGAAAACAGGCATGAGACTCTAATTTCTTGCCCAATGAAAGCACAGGTGCATTTTCAACATCAGCAACCTCAATGACACCGTGAGGATTACCCATAGAAACTGCACCAAACTTGTGCGTTTCATTTTCTACAGTCACTTGATAAAACTCAGACTGTTGGTCAAAAGCTAAAGGAATATCTGCTGGTTTAAATCGCGGTGGCCCCATATCAATTCTTACCTCATCGCTCGAATCAACATGTAATATTATGATCCCACTATTCGTCTCAACACGAATTTCATTTTTATTTGTCAGGCCTTTTTCTCGCACAAATCGCGCAAAACATCTTGCACCGTTGCCACATTGCTCAACTTCACCACCATCAGCGTTAAAAATACGGTAACGAAAGTCCACATCATAACTGCTTGGCCGCTCAACCAATAGTATTTGATCACAACCTACACCAAAATGACGATCAGCCAAAAAACGCATTTGTATTGGATTCAGATCAATGGATTGATTAATGCCATCCAGCACCACGAAATCATTTCCAGTGCCGTGCATTTTTGTGAATTTGATATTCATACAAAAAACTCTATTAAATAATATATCCAAGTGTATTCTATGCGAGAAAAAATCGCCATTTTCTTTCTAGCGGCTTAACAACACCTAGCAGTTATAGATTATTATTGCTTCACAGGACGTTTTTGTAATTTTCGTTGTAATGTTCTTCGATGCATATCCATTGCACGCGCTGCAGCTGAGATATTGCCATCATGTTCCTGCAAAACTTTTTGGATGTACTCCCACTCCATTCGTTGTACAGAAAGTGGATTTTCTGCTAATTTTACTTGATCATCTCCTTGGACTTTCGCAAAAGCAGCAATAATATCTTCTACTTCAGTAGGTTTAGTTAAATAATGTGTGGCACCCAATTTTATCGCTTCTACTGCTGTGGTAATGCTGGCATATCCAGTTAACATGATCGTTCGTGTATCGGGAGAAGTTTCCTTTATCGCTTTAACTAATGATAAACCAGACTCCTCACCAATACGCAAGTCTACAACAGCGAAATCAAAATCTATCTCATTTATCTTATCTACAGCAGCTTTTATATCACAAGCAAATTCTACTTGATAACCTTCACGTGACAAGCTGCGGCTGAGAATTTCACAAAAAATTTTTTCATCATCGACAAGTAGTATTGATTGATTACTCATTAAAAATCCTCAATCCACTAATGGAACAATAATTCGTGTTGTCATTCCACCACCTTCGCGATTAGATAAATTAACGCTGCCACCAAAACGCTCAATGATTGTATGCGACAAAAACAAACCTAAACCCAATCCTTGTTCTTTTTGACTCACTGGTGATTTGCCTAATTTGTGTTTTATATCTTCTGACAAACCATGCCCACGATCTCTAATTTCCATCACTAGCTGCTTAGCATCCCAATCCGCATCCCATTCAATATCTAGCGGAGATACATCAGCCGCATTGTCCAAAATGTTCATAATCGCCTGAGTAAGCGTTCTATCATCCAAAATATTAGCGTGTATATCTGTTCCATTCCAGCTTGTTTGTAACTCAACCTCTGGCCTTACTGCCTGCCAGGTAACCATTACATTTTTCAGATAATCCTCAACAGAAGTAATCGTGCCTTCTGATATATTAATTGCGCCTGCTGATGCGGATAAATTTGATAATGCATCTTTACAACGATCAATCTGACACTTTAAGGAATCCAAATCTTTGGTTACCTGGTCTGGTACATTCCGAATGTCCTTCTTTAATTCAGTCACTAACAAATTCATTGTTCCCAGCGGTGTACCCAATTCATGTGCTGTACTGGCGGCCAGTGTACCTAGCTCGATAATTTGCCTATCACGTAAGGCATCTTCATTAGCTTTCACCAGTAGGTTTTGTTGTAATCGAATGGTGTTACCCATTTTTGCCACGAAGTGAGCAACCAATCCTGCACTTAATGCAAAGGCCATCCACATACCCATAATATGGGTATTAAATTCACTACCCATATTGTGTTCAGCATGCATCATTTCGAGTGGCTGATATTGAAACATCAAAAAGGTATAAGCAATAAAGGTAATGGCGGCAAACATCCAAGAAAAACGAGCGGGCATTACGGTGACTGAAATAATTAAAGGGAAAATAAAGAGTGTAATAAAAGGATTCGAGGCGCCACCGGTAAAATAGAGAACAACAGTTAATGCAGCAACATCAACGAATAGATGCTTAAATATTTCATTATCTGAAGCCCCATCATAACATTTTAGTCGTAACCAAACATAAACATTAAACGCACTTAGTGCAATAAACTCCATCAATAACGGCGTCAAAGGCAGGTCTAAATGCATATAAAAAATTGCAATAAAGGTAGCAACTATTTGAACAACGATAAAAAGCGATCTTAATATAAATAAGTGACGCATATGAAGGTAATTCGCATTAAAGTATGCGCTTAAGTTAGAGCTAGTCATGGTGTGTTTTAAGTACTAATGCAACCTAATATATAGTGATAGTCTAATATACCACTTTCGCATTAAACATCACAATATCACCATAAACCCCTGTATTTTGTCGATATCTTTCATACTTAATTTGAAACTCAGAATCCCGCAATATTTTAGGCTTATAACTCACTCTAAACCCATATATACGAGATGAAAAGGCTTTAAGCGAACTTGCTGAAGTCAGGTAGCGCTCATTCCCTTCATAGGATTCTTTAATAAAATACACAGCACCTTGTTGGTATAAACGCAACTCGCCGCGAAATTGCCATTGTTTATTAAGCGTTTGATATACTTTAAGCTCAAAAGTATCTGAATCTAACTCCCAATCATCTTGATAACGTCGATAACCAACATGTAAGGCCGTTTTACTTGGTAGCCAGTGCGCAAATCGTATGCCTACTGCTTGTCTCGTTCTGCTTGATGGTAAGTACTCTGAATAGCTTAGATCGTTCTTCAAAATTATTTGCCGATTTCCTGTCCCTAAAAAGCCTCGGTTGTGCTGAAATGTGTAACCAAACTGAATAAGCGATACGGGTGACAGTACTTGAGTGAAGGCCAGAGCAACATTATCGACATTTTTTGATTTTGCATTGGGCATATATCGACCATTAACGGTATCAAAGTTATGCGCATAACCCAACGCCAATGTCGTATTGCGTTGATTAAAATCTTTCGACACAGCAAACGACGGAGAATGAGATAGGTAATCTTCCTCGGTACTTAAGAGATAACCAACATCAAATTTCCAGTCACCAAAAATTTTGGAACCACCAGCAACATATTCCTGTCGTGTATCAACACCAGAAGTTAAATCTCCCTGGTATTGCGATGCACTAGATATAGAATCGTATCCCTCATAATCTGTCACAACACGATCGACTGTCAATTTTGCATTGATTGTGGTATCGAGTGACAGGCGATTTTCATACGCCAATATAGGTTTAGTAATAGTCAGGCCGGGTGTCATATCGTAGTAGTGTGTCACCAAGCTAACAGTGCTTTCCGCCAAGACAAACCAACTAGAAGAAATTAAAAAAAATGATAAAACAATAAGTCGTATAGCTTTTTTTCGGAAAAATGAGAATATTGATTTAGTTGCAACCACAACCGCCACCGCCTACACCGAAACCACCTGTAGAACCTTCCAGAGAATTTAGAAAATGCTCTCGTGCACCTGTTTCTTCTTTTTCCGCGTCGAACTGCATCTCTGGTTTGGATAATATTCCTCGTTGGTAGGGCTGTATAGTCGTACACGCACTGCAAATCATGAGTATATAAGCAATCAAAATATACTTCATGGACTTTCAACCAGTAAACTTGTAATTTCTTCATCCCACTTAGCAGGATCAGACTTCGCACTAAAACCATAATGTGAATAACGAATAATGCCCTTTTCATCCAATATATACGATGTCGGCATTGCAATAGCTTTGTATCGTGAAACCACTTCTATATTCGGATCGTATAAGATCAAACTCTTAATATTATATTGTTCAATAAATTGTTGAGCTGCTTCTCTATCGTCATCAATATTTATCGCTAGCACAACAAGGTTATCGTATCTCGATTGCAGCTGATCTAACAAAGGCAACTCTTTTCGACATGGTGGGCACCAACTTGCCCAGAAGTTTACAAATACAATTTTATCTTTAAAGTCTTCCAATCGATATATTTTATTTTCAGCTCCTTCCAATTGAAAAAATGGCGCCGGCTCGCCAACTGATACTGCATGACATACAGTTGACGAAACCAGTACTAACAACAGAAGCGCTTTAACAGCTAGGGAGGAGCTAAGTAACTTCTGCATTGAGGGATTAACTCGCATAATATGATCCTTCTTAATTATTTTTTGCTCCTTCAGAAATCCATTGACGAATCGCCTGATAATCTGCATCCTCAGTGTTCCGCCAAGACGCACCGCCGCCATGTTTAGTGCCATACATGGGGCTTACTAACAAATCACTCGCATCAGGATTTTCAATGTTAATCATATCTTCTATTCCACTCTCAGAATTAACATCCTTTACATAAGACGATAAATCTAAACCACCACCATAGGCATATTTTGTTCCTTTGGGATATTCAACCCAGGGTCTAGCTGCTTCCGGTAAATGACAAGACTTACATCTATTCTTCAAAATAGGCATTACATGTTTTTTAAAACTCAAATTTTCCTTAGGATAAGAATTTAATGTAGGAAATCCACTCGCCATCAACGCTCCACGACTATTGAATGGCGCGTGGTGCATACCGCAACTCATACGCTCTGTGGTAGAACCCGGACTCCCACCAACAGATGCCAGAGTTATCATTGAGTTAACCAAATCCCCGTTTTTTACCCAGGCTTTATAACGTAAAGTACGAGGATTTTTAGCGTTTTCCTCGTCAGTTAAGGTTTCGTCCCATGCTTGAGGATCCGAGCTGATAGGTTCATAGGTAAAAAAGTTACCCGATTCATTAGTTGTCATACTTATGACTTTTCCTGCCGAGTCTTGTAAAATAATTTCAGCGCCTTGTAATGGCTCACGAGACGCTCGATCCTTATATAATGTGCCCGACATGGTAAAAATAGAATCAGACGCTTTACCCAAGGGAGAATGGCATATACCACAGTCTTCCCCCGTCATGTGAAATTGATTCCCTGCTGTTTTACCCGCAGTAGCGTCATCAGATAATTCACCATTATCTTTTCCGATTTCGTGACCACTGGGAACTTCAGCCCATTGCATACCTTCAGGTGTAAATTCCGTTTCTGCATAAATCGATGTTGACAAAGTAAAACCAACTAGCAAACTAACAATATATTTATTAAATCGCATCTTCTTATCCTAATAATTAGTGGTTATGTTTCGCATGTGGATCGGCATCAGGTATAATTCGAGGATCATTGCTTGTGATCACTGAGTTACCCTCATGAAGTTCAGTCATAAAAAGACCACCATCATGCTTGTTAGAACCAGGCATACCACTCACTAGTTTGTGATCGTGTACTGCAACAAAAGAACCCAATTCAGCACTACCATTTTGCTGAGAAAAACTCATTGTTGCCAATTCAACAGTCTGATCAACTGTCGGATCTGGCACATTCAAGTCTTCGCCATGAAACAAAAATACATTACCTGTAATTAAATTATCTCCATCAACACCACTATTTGCCCAGCGAGCACCAACAATGAGATCAGGCTTACCCCCGCCATCAACATCACCAACAGCCGTGATAGAATAAGCAAGCTGCTCGTTAAACCCAGTGCCAATCACTTTTACAATCCGATAGTCAGCATTGTCTTCAAAATATTCTGCTGGTAGATTTTCACCACCTTTAAAAATATACAATGTACCGGAATTGTCGTATAAACTGGGACTACTCCGCCGTGGGTTTCCTACTGCAATATCACCAATTCCATCACCGTTCACATCACCCGCATATGCCAACGCATAACCAAACCCTGAACCACCATGAGCGCCACTATCGCTGCGAATTTTCACGTTAGGTGTTGGATCTTTTTCTATACGGGTTTTAATATCCGCTCCGCCGTAATATATAAATACTTTTGCGTGGCCATCCATAATAATGTCAGCCACGTCATCACCATTAACATCACCAGCAGTAACAGCCATACCTACACCAGCCTTAATTTCATCACCCGTGATTAACACATCAGGAATCGCGTCAAATGATGGCCCACCGAAATAGACATAAACTGCACCAGCTTGGAATTCTTCATGAAAAGTATGAGGAGCCGAAACAATAATGTCATTCTCACCATCACCATTCACATCAGCACCGGCAATGGAAAAACCGAATTTATCAAGCGCATTTTCACCGTTTAGTTTTTTAATAAGCTTTGGAGGAAATACACCACCCTGATAGACATATACTGCTCCACTAAGACTTGCTTCACCTTCTGCGTTTATGGCACTGATGGCAAAGTCTGACGTAGAATCACCATTTACGTCACCGACATCTGCGTAGCGAAAACCATAAAAATCACCATCAGCTTCACCAGAGAGAAAGGCATCAACTTTTTGAGCCTGATTATTTTCATAGTCAAGATAAATCAGCGCTGCGCCAGCTTTGCTACCAGTCTTTGCGTGTGGCGCACCCGTAATAAAATCCACTTTCCCGTCAGCATCGACATCTATAAAACCGCCAGACATACCCATCCGACTTGTCTCCATATTAACAACGCCCGTTTTTTGATTTGGATTCCCATCGTCTTCCGAGTTATCAAAGCATCCGACCAATAAACCTGGTAATAGAATACCTACGCCCAATTTCTTAATCACATAAAATTCCTCTTTAATATTTTTAAACTTATACAGCTTCAATATCTTCAGAAAAAATTGTAATTCGTCTGAAGCAATTTGTCGTGTGACATATTGTCACATGAAAATTAATTTTAAATTCATATAAGCCTTTGAATGAGATAGATCGAATATATGTTAAGAAAAATGTTTCTGGTTTAATTTAAAGTGATCAGTAATAGTCGTTCCATTACTGCGATCTTCGAGACGAATCGGAAATATTTTGGCCAGGCTAATATAACCATGATTTGATCAGGGGCTGCCTTAACAAATTTTTTGAATAAAACATCAGTTTTAAAAAGAAGTGTTTTTTTCTAGTTTAAACACATCATATTGATCATCTGATGCATAAAAATGCTCTAGTTTCGTCAATTGGTTAATACAAAGACAGTTAACGAAACCAGAACGAAAAAACAGAAGTGCTCAAACAGCAAGGGAGGGCTTAGCAGCTTCTGTATTTGGAGGATGAAACTCGTAATATGAGTGTAAATTAATTGACGCTATTTGTCGTGTGACATATTGTCGCACCAAAGCGTTAAGAAAAGTGAATCATAAGAGAATTCTTAGTTTTCAACCGCCTCATTAAGCGCTTCAACAATTTTCAGACCATTTCCATAGTCCTGGTTATATAAAATAGTACCATCAGCATCGACGACCACAGTAACACCCATCGCGCCATGCAGTTGATCTTTAACTATATTTTGATTGTCAGATAATACTTCTAACCCCCAACTATCCGATATATTGTTTTCTTTTTCAATAATCGTATCTGCCAAAGACCCAGAAACATAGTCAACAATGAGGTAATGTACATTATTGTCAGCAAACAAAGGTTTTATAGTAGAAACAATATCACTGGTGTGGGCTGCACAAGTGGAGCACCACATAGTAAAATAAATTAATATCGCATCAGCAGGATCACTGCCAGCATCTAGGTAATCAGATAATGTTATGGTTTCATCATCTGTTCGACTAAGCGTAAAATCTTTCGATTTTTGTGTTGGCAAATGCCCTTCAGAACCCACAACCACAGATGCGCGTTCATCATCATCAGAAGGTTTCAAATCAGCGCAAGCTGTCAAAAAGAAAATAAAAAGGACCAAGCCGATAGATTTAGAAAAATACATACGTCACTCCCATCGAAACGACATCCGTTGTAGGGAAATTTTCTCCCCAACCATCTTGTTGCAATGCATGACTCCAGCTACCTTTAATGATGATGTCTTTATCAGGTGTTGTCCAAGCCGCACCTATTGACATTCCAACTTTTTTCATGCCAGAAGATAAATCTTCTTTACCATCAATAGTCGTTTTTGACTCACGTAGATAACTGATACCAACAGTCGTCGTAAATTCATTCAGTGCTTCGGTAAAATAGACATAACCCACGGACAATGAAGCCGAAGCTCTATTACCGAGTTTCTTATCATAAGGATCAACGTAAGTACCATAGTCTCGATTTACAGGTCTCTCCATATGAATGCCATAACCAAGATTGATAGCACCTGTCCAAGGATATACCGTTTTATCGATAATCACATTACCATCAAGGCGATAAAATCCCCGACCTGTGATATCAAAATTATCACTGACCTCATCGTAAGGTGAAATACCGGTGGGTACCGTTAAACCCAAACCCCAATAAATTGCGGGACGTAAATCTGCAAGTTCTCGCACCTTGAATACACACATAGCATCATCAAACGCTTCGTACCAAAGATTTATACTGGTATCACCAACACCACTGGTATTAGATTCAAGACCACCGGAACCGTATTTATTGCGATTTATGACATAAGGAACAGCGATTGAACCCTGCCAACGATCGGCAAATCGATAAGCAGTGCCTAGACTCATACGATATTGATTTAATTCAGAGCCCTGTGGATCCTCTTTCCAATTGCCATCTTTATCCCAATAACCATTGTAGTTCTCCCATGAAGCCGAAGCATCTATATTAAGGTTACCCATTTTAGACAGTAAATTGGTCGCACCTGAGCCACCGCCACAACATGAACCTGCGTACGTATTCACTGAAGTTAACACCATCAATGACAGAGACATCAAGAAAAAAAAGGCCCCGGGGACGGGGCCGTTCGACTTGGTTAACACGCTATTATTCCGAAGCCGAAAATTTTAATACTGGTATATCTGCAGCGTCAGTACCATCTGCCATTACACCTGTTTTTGTCATGACGTTACCATTAACGGTGACTTTAACCTGCATGGTTACTTCACCCGCAGTCATCGGTACAGAAGCACTGTAATACCCCAACTCATCATGTGTCATACCTGCCATTAACATTGTCCAGGTAGTTCCATCATCTGTGGATACTTCAACATCTACTGTTGAAACATCAACAGCTGTATTCTCTGTATCATGCAAGGTTAGGGTCATGGTACTTCCCATCATATCCATTGGTGCATGAACTCCGGGAAAAGTTTGGCTGTCCTCGCCACCCATATCACCATGCATATCGTGGTCGCCTTCTGCACGCACTCGCACTTTACCCATCGCCATATCGGAGTGATCCATGTCGATTGTAGTAAGATATATCTTCACATCAGCAGCACCTTCTGACACCTTACCTAAGGAATCTAACCATGCTGAATACTGACGCTCTGGCATCATACCCATAGCATTTTTGAATTTGTCGTTTTCATTTTTGCCAACTGCACGGAAAGCCTTACTCGACATAATCATATTCACAGTAGGCTCAAACGTAACTGTATGGGTTTTATCGTCTGCGTCATCATCTGCAGTACCGTTATTATCAACAACTTTGACGCGATATTCCCAACGCCCCATGGATGTTCCATCCATCATTTCTGAAGGCATTAGATAATAAGTGTCAAAGTTATAGGCGCCATATTCAGCTGCTGATATATCTGCACTTTGATAAGGAGCACTATGAGTATGACCTGCATTCATGTACATCATTGGATATTGTTTTATACTTGTCACAACATCATCATTACTCACATCAATCGCATTGCCATCACTGTCAGTAACAAATACGGTATGAGTCACTTTACCTGGCGCATGGAAGCCAGCCATAAAAGGCGCTTCAGCTTTAAATGCATCTAAATTAACACAAAGCGTACGATCATCAGAAAGGCTAACTTCTTTCGCATCACCAAGGCAAACAGATGCCGCATTTGCATTTGGATCGATTTCTTCGTTTTCATCATCGTCATCGAATGGACAACCTGATAACAAGAAGATACTAGATAATAAAACAGGATATAAAACAGCTTTTCTTTCAAACGGCATTTAAAATTCCCCAATACTTAAATCAACATGAAATTTATTCACAACGAAATTTTTCTATTCGAATAAAATAATCATTTTTTTTAATTTATTTCGTAAAAGATACTTTACTGAATTGAGCAGGTGCTGTCCTGCGGCATATTGTCGCAGGCAATACCATTGAAGAAATAAAAACCACAAAAATTATAAATTTTCTTTTGAAATAAAAATCAACTAGAATCAAAAAATGAAAAAAATATTATTTATAACCTCTTTAGTTTGCCTGACGATATTTGGTAATGCACAAGCCGAAAACAAAGCACCAAACTTTCAACTTTCAGGCTTAAATTCAGACTCAATTCAGCTAAGCAACTATAAAGGCAAAGTTGTCTATCTGGACTTTTGGGCAACCTGGTGCGTCCCTTGCCGAAAATCCTTTCCATGGATGAATGCAATGCTGGAAAAATATCAAGACCAAGGATTGGAAATCATTGCCATTAGTCTGGATGATAAGAAAAAAATGGTTGAGACGTTTCTAAAAAAATACCCTGCCAAATTTACTATTGCTTTGGATCCGAAAGGTGAATCAGGCGACTTATACAAGGTACGGGTGATGCCAAGCTCATTTCTAATTGACCGTCAAGGTAATATCGTAGAAACACATATGGGATTTAGAAAAAAAGATAAAGCTATGTTGGAAGAAATGTTACAAGTTGCGCTTTCTTCTTCAAAATAATTTTT
>Ga0316207_10003078_pt1 | contig 15973 bp, 11 predicted proteins | sample 6weekpyrite_MG_FD_204943 | JGI IMG/M metagenome (GOLD analysis project Ga0316207, IMG submission 204943) | Microbial mat bacterial communities from mineral coupon in-situ incubated in ocean water Damariscotta River, Maine, United States -... | ecosystem: Environmental > Aquatic > Marine >... | reverse complement strand
CTAATAATTCACCCAGAGCACGATAGCTTGAAGCCGTCGGTAAAATCCCTATGCTGGCTTCGAACCATGCTCGCGCCTTACCCCAAAGTTCATTACGTACCGCCAATCGTGCCAGCGTATCGAGTAATACATGATCATCACTATGTTGAGCTTGCCACTGTTCAGCCCATGCAAGTTGTCTAGCCTTATCGCTTGCCTGTGCCTGTGCATAGATTTGCACCAGACGACTATCCCAATTTTTCACAAGATGTTTATGTAGTATTTCAATCACTTCATCGTCATCGCCATACGCAAGTATTTTTGTTAAATATTGCTCAAGCAGTGCATTATCAGTGCGGATAGTTTTGGGAGCCTCTGCCCAGCATTTTTTAATGTCGCCTATTACGGTTGAACGCTTAATTAATTCTGAATAAACAGTCGACTCAAGTTTTAGCTGCTCATCATCTTCTAATAATTTCTTTTTTCTAACAACCGGCAACAACTCATAAAGCTTATCCCAGTCTTGTAATTCTCCATATAATTTCAAAAGTAATTTCAAAACATAAGGGTGCTTGGGAGCAATGGTCCGACAATGCATTAACGTTGCCAGCGCTTGTTCAAGCTGACCGTGGCGTAATTGTAAATCAGCCTGCGTTAAGCCAACCGCCACATCTGCCCCAGGCATGCTGTCATGCGCTAAAGAAAGATAATCATCACGGCGCTTGTCTTCACCTTGTTCCTGCGCAGCACTGGCTGCTGCCAAATAATTCAGTAAAGGTGATTCACTATCATCGACATATTTTACCAGCAACTTCTCAGATTTTTTCCAGTTACGTTGCGCCAATTCAAGTAAACCCTGATTAAGATTTTGACGTGATAATTTCTGACGACGTTGTGAACGCCATTCACGAATTCTCTCTCCCACACTCCAGGTATTAAAAACAAATCTTAATAGCGCATACAGTAATGCAAAACTTGCAACGATCATCACTATAAAGAAGGTTAAACTTAATTCTATGACCCAGGGCGTACGAGAAATCAATACATAACCCGTGTCTTCAATTGCGAGCAAGCTAAGCACTACTGCCGCTAAAACAATTAACAGAACTTTAACTAACCAACTCATTGCGCTTTTTTCTCTTTACTAACCGGCGCTTTTTCCTCTTTACTAACCGGCGCTTGTTTCTTTTCTGACTTTTCTAATTTTTCTTCCTTAGCAGGCTTTTTAATAACACTAGCCGCCTGAGATTGTTCCAGCATTGCTAACGAACGACTAATATCCGGATAATCAGGTTCTAATTGCAATGACATTAAAACCTTTAATTCCTTTGTTATTGAGACAACAGCAGGCTGCTCAGCATTAAAATGTTCCTCAAGCCAATCATTAGCCGCTTGCAGACTTGCATGAAATAGCGAAGTATTTTTTTGTAATAAAGCTAAACGCGTAATTTCAATCTTCAAGCCTAACGCTTGTCTAAGTTGTTGCGATTCCTGTTCGCTCAGTAGTGGCAAAATCTTTTTATCTGTACGACGAATATTTACCAGTGTTTTTAATTCTGACCAGATAGAATCTGCATGTTTCTGCCAGTCTGCCAATTCATTTGCACTACTCAGCAAAGGCGGCTTGGCAGCGTCACTTTCTTTACTGCGCCCGGTGATACTAACTTCAAGTTTCTCTACCTGCTCGGCAAGTGCGGATAGTTTTAAACTTATACCTTCAATATCGATTTCTTTAACTGCTTGCAAGGCTGTTATTTCTTTATTTAAAATACCACGAAGTTTATATAGAGCAGGATCTGCCAGTTTTGCTAACTGTGTATCAGCCAATTGCAACGCGACCAATGCCGTAGTCTTATCATTAAATAACTGCAAACGCATATTTGCCTGTCTCAAGGTATAGCGAATCTCCGCCACCGCCCAATCATATCGATTACGGCCCAGCTTTTCTGTTATTTGTTCTAATTGCTGTGAAATTTCCTGTTGTTGTTTGTTTAAATCTGCCTGCTTTGCCGCTGTGCTGTCTTTGTTTGTTTGCTGTGTCTGCTGTAGTGATTGTATTTTATTCTTTAATGATTGAATCGACTGTGATTGCTGTACCTGCTGTTGCTGATTTTCATACCAACTAAAGCCCGATCCTGCTGCAGCGACAATCGCTAATATTAAACTGATAATGATAACTATCGGTAAAAAAGGAAAACCCGACTTTTTCTCAACCACTTCTTCAGTCTGGCTGTCTTCCGGTGCTGCTTCTATTTCATTTTCACTCATTCATTATCTCCACTACGCCATTTTTGAATGGCTTTTAGCAAACCGGCATTATCAGGTTCATCTGCAACAACCACAGTGTCTGAAAAACCCAATTGTTGTGCAAGCAATCTTATTCTTTCACTCGCCACGACCAGAGGACATGATCTTAATCGCTGTTTCTGTGTATCGCTCAAATCTGCATCACTGATAATCGAAGCAAAATTTTGTAATGTTTCACCACTCGCAATTGTTACCACATCAAGGCCTTGTTTAATTATCTGGCTTAATTGTTGTAAATCTATCTCCGGGCAATACCTGCGATACACTTCCGCATAATCAACCAGTGCACCTCTTTCTCGTAAACCCGTCGCCAGCGCTTCCCGTCCACCTACGCCACGAATTATCAGAACTTTCTTTTTGCTTAAGTCCTGATCTGCAAATGCATTTAGCAAACCTTCGCTGTTCATTTCTTCATCAGGCTGCAAGTCAATCGAAAAACCAGCCTGATGTAATGCGTTGCCGGTAGACTGGCCTATTGCTGCGACAGCGGTACTATCCATCCAGTTATTTTCAGGTAATATCGACAGCGCATATCTCACCGCATTCTGACTAATAAAAATCACCCAGTCGTAACCCGAAATAAACTGACAACGTTGCGCTGATTCTGCATCAACACTTTCCTCAACAGCAAGCATTGGCAAGCTTATCGCCTCGCCCCCAGCCTCTTCAATTAACGCATTTAATTGCTGTGCCTGTTGTTGCGGTCGTGTCACTAATACCCGTGTTTTATATAAGCCGTCGCTCATGTGTTCTCGGCGTAGAGTGCCTCCAAAATAGTGTCTGCACCGCGTGACAATAATTCTTCAGCAAGTGCCGTACCCATTGCAGCTGCCTCAGACGGCTGACCGAAAATAGCACTGCGTAAAATTTCACTGCCATCAACACGTCCAACTAAACCACGTAACTGTAATTGCTCATCCTTTAACTCTGCAAAACCAGCAATGGGCACCTGACAACCGCCACCCAATCGGGCATTCATTGCGCGTTCGGCCTCTACACAAATATGTGTTTCTGCATCATCAAGTACCGCTATCAAATTATTGGTATCCGCATCATCGTTTCTGCATTCAATACCAATTGCGCCCTGACCAATCGCTGGCAAACTCGTCTCAGGGTTCATTGAGTCACGAATTCGATCATCAAAACCCAGTCTTTTCAAACCTGCGCAGGCAAGAATGATCGCATCATAATCACCCGCATCAAGTTTCGCTAACCGCGTATTTACATTGCCACGCAAATCCAGAATTTCTAAATCAGGACGTGCTTCTTTTAACTGACATTGACGACGTAAACTGGAAGTACCCAGTCTCGCTCCCTGTGGAAGATCATTAAAATTCTTAAAATCATTCGACACAAAGGCATCGCGCGGATCTTCTCGCTGTAAAATGACCGGTAAATAGAGTCCCTTCGGTAAGTCTACCGGGACATCTTTCATCGAATGCACGGCAATATCGGCATCGCCATCTAACATTGCCCGCTCAAGTTCCTTCACAAACAAACCCTTACCACCAATTTTAGCTAAGGGGGTATCCAGGATTTTGTCGCCCTGCGTCGTGAACGTGACCAGTTCCACCTCAAGCCCTGGATGCGCTTCTATCAGCCTTGCGGCGACGTGTTCGGCCTGCCACATAGCCAGAGGACTTTTTCGTGTGGCGATACGTAACTGATTTTTAGACATTTTTCCTGTATCCAATCGCTGAAATGTTATTTTTTAATAAGATTAGGGATATTTTACGCCATCCACACTGTCTCAGGCTATAATAAGTGTCTGTTTTGAGCGAGTTTTTATGAATATAAAATCAAACAAACAAATTCTTGTCTGGATTATGAGTCTTATGATGCTCTCGTCAGCCCATGCGACTGACGTAACACTGACAGAACTGGCTGATTTTAAGACCGACACGCAACATGCTCAAACCAATAAACTTCCCATATTGCTAATGTTTTCAGCCAGTTACTGTGGATTTTGCAGTATTGTAAAAGAAGAATTCCTCATTCCCATGAAAATCAGCGGTGACTACACCAATAAAGTGATTGTACGTATCGTTGAGATAGATTCGACTGACGATATTATTGATATCGACGGCAATAAAATCGATCCTGAAGCGCTTGCGGAACGCTATAACATTCAACTCACCCCGACGCTTATCTTCGTCGATGCCAAGGGCAATGAACTGGTTCAGCAAATGGTGGGGGTGACTACCGTCGACTTCTATGGCGGCTATCTTGACGATGCCATTGATAATTCTTTGGGATTACTGCGCAGCGGTCATAAACTCACTCAAAAAAGCGACTAGCCGCGCGACTTTAATAAACGCCGTAACTCGGCAACATGCCGGCGACTCACATCAAGTTTTTCTTCACAATCACTTAGCAACACATAACTGCGGCCTAAACTATCGCGTTCAATGCCTGTGACATATTTTATCGCGACAATTGCATTACGATGTACACGAATAAATTCCTCTGCAAATTCTTCCTCAAGTGATTTTAATGATTCATCAATAAGTGCAATACCAGCAGCATGTCGCATTTCAATATATTTTTGATCTGCGCGAAAATAGCGAACACCGGCGATCGGTATTAATTGTAAATCACCTCGCACTTTCACACTGATATGTTGGCGTTTATTTTTTGTCTCAAGCTGTAATTGGCTTAACTGTCCATGTTGAAGTTGGCTGGCCTTTTTCAAACTTTGCTCTAATTGCCCTGCTTGAATGGGTTTTAATAAATAAGCAATAGCTTGTGCCTCAAAAGCAGCTAGCGCATGATCATCGTAGGCTGTTGTAAAAATAATTGCCGGTGAATGCTCACACTTGGTCAAGTGATGCGCCACTTCTAGTCCATTCATTCCCGGCATTTTTATATCGAGTAACAAAATATCCGGTTGTAATGCTATTACTTTTTCAATCGCCTGTTCACCATGCTCAGCCTCGCCAACAATGTCATAACTATTATCAAGCTCGGCCATCATTGAAATCAAACGCTCACGTGCAAGCGCTTCATCATCAACCACCAGTACTTTCACGTTATAGCCTCTACTAGCATATGAACAGGAATGTTTATTGTTGCAATATATTTATTATCCATCTGCTCAACTGCAAAGTTCGCTTCTCCTTTATATAAAGCATCTAAGCGTTGATTGATATTATTTAAAGCTATCTGATTACCTTTACCGGAAGTTTTACATTCAGCATTTGAACTGTCACAAGGATTTGTCACTGTTATTTTCAAACTCTGTTTATCTTGCTGATGCTGTGCACTGATATCAATGGTGCCGCCATTTGTTAATGGTTCAATACCATGAATAACCGCATTCTCAATTAAGGGTTGTAGCAGCAACGGTGGAATCATATCTTTTTCAACATCCGTATCAATCTGCCAATTGGTTTTTAATCTCTCGCCAAGACGAAGTTTTTCGATCTGTAAATAACTTTTACATATAGAAATTTCTTCCTGCAATGAAATTTGTTTTTTTATATCCGCTAAACTGGCACGAAAAACCTGAGACAGATTTTCAACCGCCTGTTCTGCCAATTTTGGATCCGAGCGTGTCAAACTGGCAATAATATTCATGCTATTAAATAAAAAATGTGGTCGGATGCGTGATTGCAAAGCTTCAATCCGTGACATATTTTCAGCCAGCATTGATTTGCTCGATTGGTACTGTAAAAAGAAATATCGCAGCGTCAATAAAGAAACAATAGCGCTAATTCCCAGATTACGTAGTAAAAAATCAATGTGGCCAGCCGCACTTCGATCCAAGCCAGGGTATGCAATAAAGCTATATGCTATCTCGCTGATCAAAAGCGTCACCAGGTTAATCAATATAAAACTAATTAGCCCTGCCTGATTATTTTCAAACTTTGCGAGTAAAGGTCGGCTCACGCACAATAACAACACGCTACAAAGAGCCACCCACTGTACAAACAGAGAAATCAGCCCCAAATCCTGCCAGCCCTGACCAGAGGCCGCACTGGCCAGCGTTAATACAAACGCGAGCATCTCTGCAATCACTATCACCAGTAACAAAATACGAATATTGCACAAATCAGGCAAAAACAGGCCATCGAGTGGTGCCGGTGGTGAAAATTGAGCTGATGTTTTTATATTTATCCGCTTCATCGTATTCCTAAAATACAACAATATTCGTTTTAAAACTCATTGGCTCAAGTTTAGCAGTCTTTTAATACATCAACAGTCCACCCTTTGGCAGAAATCGTCTATACTGCGCGCAATGTAAATCATTGAAATGACAGTGACTATGAGCGACCAAGACAAAAAACCATGGGGTGGTCGGTTTACTGCCGCAACAAACGAGTTTGTTGAGCAATATACCGCTTCGATTGATTTTGATAAGCGTCTCTACCGGCATGATATTGCGGGTTCCAGAGCGCATGCCCGTATGCTCGCCCATGTGGGTGTGCTAACCAATGACGAGGCAGACGAGATCGTAAAGGGCTTAAGCGATATTGAGCACGATATCGAACGGGGTGATTTCGCCTGGTCGGTTTCTCTGGAAGATGTTCACATGAACATTGAGGCTCGCTTAACCGATAGAATCGGTGCCATTGGCAAAAAATTACACACCGGACGGTCCAGAAACGATCAGGTTGCCACAGATATTCGTTTATTCCTGCGCGAAGAAGTCGATCTGCTTTGTGACGGGCTGCTGTCGCTGCAACAAGTATTAGTCAAGCTGGCGGAAAGAGAAGCTGACACCATTATGCCTGGCTTTACTCACCTGCAAACGGCTCAACCGGTGACCTTTGGTCACCATATGATGGCCTGGTTTGAAATGATTGAACGGGATAGACAGCGCTTTATTGATGCGCGCAAACGGATCAATGTACTGCCACTGGGAGCTGCTGCGCTTGCGGGCACTAGTTACCCCATTGATAGAGCCTTTACTGCAAACTTGCTCGACTTTGATGCTGTTGCTGAAAATTCACTCGATGCTGTCAGCGATCGGGATTTTGCGATTGAGTATTGTGCGCATGGCACTTTATTGATGATGCACCTTTCACGCTTCTCTGAAGAGTTGGTGCTATGGTCATCGGCACAGTTTAATTTTGTTGATCTGGGCGACAGTTTTTGTACCGGCTCTTCTATCATGCCGCAAAAGAAAAATCCCGATGTACCAGAATTGGTACGCGGCAAATCCGGTCGTGTCTATGGCAACCTGATTTCACTTTTAACCATTATGAAATCACAACCACTGGCTTACAATAAAGACAATCAGGAAGATAAGGAACCGCTCTTCGATACAGTCGATACCTTACTTGCATCGGTAAGACTTTACACGGACATGCTAGATGGCCTACAAGTTAAGGCGGACGTTATGCTGGAAGCAGCGGCAAGAGGTTTCTCTACCGCAACCGATCTGGCTGACTATCTGGTACGCAAGGGCGTTGCATTTCGTGATGCGCATGAAGTGGTTGGTCTCTCGGTACGTTTTTGTATTGAAAATGACAAAGACTTGCCGGATTGCACCCTGGATGAACTTCAACAGTTTAGTGATGTTATCGAAGACGATGTTTACAAAGTGCTTACACTGCAAGGCTCAGTCGCTGCACGTGATCACTTTGGTGGCACAGCGCCTAATCAAGTCAGAGAAGCTGTAGCACGTGCAAAACAACGGATGGCAAAATGACAAAAGGCGAGGGTAGTTTAACTGCATTAAGCGACACCCTCGCTGATTTTGCGCGCCAACGTGACTGGGAACAATTTCATTCCCCGAAAAATCTTTCAATGGCTTTAATTGCAGAAGCTGCTGAGTTGCTTGAACACTTTCAATGGCTCACTGAAGAACAAAGTAAAAATATTGATGCAGAGAAAAAAGACGCTGTTGCACTGGAAATGGCAGATATTCTTATTTATTTGATTCGCACAGCAGAGAGACTTGATATTGATTTAGTAGAATCGGCATGGCGTAAAATAGAAATCAACAACAAACGCTATCCAATTGAAAAAGTTCGAGGCGATGCGCGCCGTGCCAGCGAGTACGATAATAATTAATTAAGCCGCAACCACACACTCATTGGTTTTTTCACGTGCTGCGATCATGCCATTTTCCATTCTTTCCAATAGCATTTTAATATCATTGCCACGCTCCCACTCTGCAGCGGTACTACAGCATGCTGGCATTTCAGAGCCAAAAAATGATTGCAGGTGTTCAATTAATTTACCCGCCAGCTTTTGAGATGCCTTTAAGCTTGTTTCCGGTAATACCAGCAAGAAACTATTTTCACTATAACGACAAATTAAATCTGCCCAGCGCAGTTCTGAACGAATGCCACGACAAAGTTGTAACATCGTCTGCTCAATGTCTTCACTTTCTGAACAATCAAATTCAAACTGAATTAATGACAAATCATTTTCATATCGACGACTTCGCGATATTAATGGTTCAAGATCACGCGTTAAGCCACGCTTATTGAGTGCGCCAGTCTTCTCATCCGTCAAAACAAGCCGTTCAACTCGCTGTTGTAGCATATGCAATTCGCTAACATCTGTATAAAAACCGGCTTCAACAACTGAGCCTGAGGGAGAGGTTAAGGTTTGATATTCACAACTTAAGTAACGGGGTACTTGATTGGTTCGATATTTAATTTCGATTTGTTCTGTTTTACTAAACAAGCCGTTTAATTGAAAATTCTTCGCTTTATCCGCATCAAGCCCAATTAACTGATTGAACGATAAATTGGTAAGACTTTGCATCTTGTCATTCGCCCAGGCAATACGTCCTTCACCGTCAAATAACACCATGCCTATTGGACTGGCTTTAAATAACTCCGTCATCCAAATTGTATCCACTGGATCTGCCATACTCTCGCCTCACCCTTATCTTATTCTGTTGTTTTTCTATAAAAACATTACACGCAAGTTTGTATCGTCCATTTCTACAAAACCTTTAGTAACAGACGCTACTGTTTTACGAATTACATATAAAACAATAGCTTACAATCATAAAAAGCTCTCCTTAGACGTTTTTTTGACACTACTGACAAGCATATTTCGGTTAAACCTTTATCTTTCTCCTTATATGACGATAACTATCAGGATGGATACGCATACAAACATTGACCCCAATAGCATCAAACGCCGCTTTATTGCGCTTAATCACGATCGTGTTAGTCGTATTAATCAATCTCTACGTTGGCGACAACGAGATTTCCTCAAATTATTACCACTATTGCTACACATCAATGATGAAAGTCTACCCGGCTATGTGTCTGACGAAACTCCGGTAGGTGTCAGCAATTACAAACCCGGCAAAACCTGCCTCGATGCAGCAAAGCGGATTAACAAAAAATTCAAGCACAGCAAGCGGGCATTATCACGTTATAACATTTACTCACTTTTTCTAACCGGTAGTAGCGGTACTATTGCTCATACCGAACAAAGCGATTTTGATATTTGGCTATGCCATCGAGCAGACATGGATCCTGCCGAGATTGATTTGCTTAAAGAAAAAACCAATGCCATCAGCAAATGGTGTGCCTCATTAGAGCTGGAAGTACATTTCTTCCTTATGAATGAGCATCGTTTCAAAGAAAATGATCACGGTAGTCTGAACGCTGATCACAGCGGCACAGCACAACATCACTTACTACTGGAAGAGTTTTATCGTACCGGTGTTTATCTTGCTGGTCGCTACCCACTTTGGTGGCTAGTGCCGCCAGAACATGAACATGACTACGATAACTACGCCAAGGATCTTATTGATAAAAATAAAATACGCGAATTCGAAGTCATTGACTTCGGTGGCCTCGATAATATTCCAGCTGAAGAATTTTTCGGTGCATCACTTTGGCAAATATACAAAGGTATCGACTCACCTTATAAATCTGTTTTAAAAATTCTTCTCATGGAATCTTACGCCAATGAGTTTCCGGATATTGAGCTTTTATGTGTCCGTCTTAAAAAGTTCATTTATAGTGGTGTGACTGATCTTGTTGAAATAGATCCTTACCTAATGATGTGTCACAAAGTAGAGGAATATTTAACATCACGTAATGAACCACAAAGGCTCGAACTTGCTCGTCGCTGTTTTTATTTTAAAGTTGATATTCAACTAAGTAAAAGACATGACGAACAGGAATTGCGTGCAATCATGTTAAGAAATCTCGTTAATCAATGGGACTGGGATGATGCACACATACTGATGCTTGATTCACGTCAAACATGGAAAATACATCGCGTTCTTGATGAGCGCAAAAAACTGGTCGATGAATTAACTCGAAGTTACAAGTTACTCTCAGGCTTTGCCAATCAATACACTAAAGATACCAATATCGACCAACGTGATATGACTATTCTTGGTCGCAAACTGTATGCTGCTTTTGAGCGAAAATCTGGCAAAATTGACATCGTTAACCCTGGCATCTCGCCCAATTTAGTTGAAGAACAACTTTCTTTTGTAGAACTGGACAAGAATTGGCTGCTTTACCGCGGCAAGGTATCTCAAAAGGATCGTAAACGTAATAATCCTCTACGCCACAGTCGCAGTATTATTGAGCTTATCTGCTGGTGTCATTTCAATCATTTGATTGGCCATAACACTTCGTTATTTTTACAAGCAGCAGATAACAATATTAATATTAGAGAAATCAAACAAATTCTTTCTTCTCTGGATCAACAATTTCCTCGTGGTGGTCTACCCAAATCAAGCACCAACTTATTTAGCAAAGCCAGCCACTCTATCCGTACTATGCTATTTATAAATGTTGGCATCGATCCCATGTCTGTACATAATAGAGATGATCGTCAACTTATTAGCAATCGGACTAATGCATTAAGTTATAGTGGCTTGCTTGATAATCTTGTCCTGAGTATTGATCAAGTCGCGATTAATACCTGGCAAGAAGTTTATTCTCGTAGTTATAGCGGGATTAATGAGGTCATGGAGTGTCTGTGTAAAAACATCCAAATGTCGACAGTGAGTAATAATGTCATCCTGCCGATTATTACGGCCTACAGTTTTTCATCAAGCCTGAATCAAACCGTCGCGCAACGTGTAGAATCTATTTTTAACTCTGTGATTCGTTATTTTCATCGCAGTGATAATTCCAGCTACTCACGCTACGTCATTGGTGTTGAGGACAACTATTATCTTTTACAGCGCCACAATTCAAATAGCGCGAAACCTGTCGTCAGCTACCATCGCGTAGGTGACTACCCTGCATTACAGGATCGCTTAGGGCAGGTAGAACCAGTTTATTCTTCCGTTGTTTTTGACGAACTCACACTACAAAGTCATTATCTACCTGATATCTATGCCACTCATCAACAGGGACAAATCGACGTATACGTTAATGTTGAACGTAATATTGCCAATATTACCATCCTGGATGAACAGGGTGCGCTGTTTTATACCACTCAGGAGTTTTACAATCTTGATACCATCATGGCACATTATGATTCGTTCTTTTATGCCATTTCTCAGCGAATCAATAGTTTTTGCCTTGATGAAGAACAATACCAGCCATTAAAAGTTCGTTACTTCACACTACGTCATCTACTAAGAGAGTGGGATATAAAACCTTATTACATTGACCATATGCAAACACCAATGAATCCTGTTGATGTCACGGTCATTATTGAAACCTTAAATAATCAACCTCAATATAAGGTCTTTTGTAATGATCGAGAATTTTCTTCATTCCAGTTTGGTGATGATGTCTTTAAAGAATTGGCTGATCATATCCTTTCGCTTCGACTGGGGAAATCTGATTATCCTCTTTATATCAGCGACATTGATATTTCATTTCAAACAGATACCGATGAACCGGAAAAGATTCCACAAACCATTAATTACCTTCAATATAAAATAAAATTTGAGCAGCAACTTAACTCAGCACTCACTCAGCTGTTTGATTTACAGGCGCACAGACTTTCCTGAGACACTTCTTGCAAATCACTGCACGGCTGCGTAGAGTTACAATATATCTATTATAATCATTAACCTATGACTAATACCCAATTGAGAAGACATATTATTCCGATCACGATTGGTATCGGTCTGGTTGCGTTCTCACTTGTTTTCCAACTCTCTGACAACAGCTTTATTTCCAAGCTACGTGATCGAATGGAATGGATCGCTTACGATTTACGTCTTCAATTTACCTTACCGGACAAACCTGAAGCACATGAAAACATCGTCATTATTGATATCGACGACAAATCGTTGTCAGAAGAGGGCAGATGGCCCTGGCCAAGAGAAAAAATAGCCCTTTTAACCCAGAAGCTCACAGAAGCCGGGGTTATTGTCACGGTCTACGATATTATCTTTTCCGAACCGGAAGCCAACCCGGCTATCTCTGTACTCGATATTCTCGACGGGATTAAAGTCGACCAACTTGTTACCGACACGCTCATTAATATCGCTGACCAGATTGATGGCGACGTTGCTCTGGCAACCAGTATGCTCGATAAAGATATTGTACTTGGCTACGCTTTTCTCAATGAAGGCGAAGAGTACGGTGTGATTGGCACCCCCTTGAATGTCACTAATATTGCTGATCTGTCTAATACCAGCATTCTTATTCAGGAAGGGTATTTATCCAATCTGGATATCTTACACAGTGTCGCTAATTTTGGTGGTTTCCTCTCTGTGGTTCCCGATGCTGATGGGGTGATTCGACGTGCAAACTTAGTTTACGAATATAAAGGCAATATTTATCCGTCTTTGTCACTCGAAGCAGTGCGCCTTTTTTATGCCAGTGAAGCCGTCACCATCAAAACAGCACCGATTGGTGGCGTCGATGTGATGGAATATTTGTCACTGGATGTCGTAGAAGTGCCCACAGATGGTATCGGTTCAGTCCTGGTTCCGTACCGAGGGCCCGCCTTTAGTTTCAATTATTTTTCTGCGACCGATATTCTCAATGATAAAGTTGAACCTGAAAAATTAGCCAAGCTCGAAAGTACCATTGCTTTTATTGGCGCCACAGCAACCGGGCTTAATGATCTCAAGGCCACCCCGGTGAATAATATTTATCCGGGTGTTGAAATTCATGCCAGCATTGCTGCTGGGATAATTGATTCCAGTGAAGTATCCGGGGTCACAGAGGATGAAACTTTCACCCAACTCACTTTTCCGGCTGAACCGGATTGGGCGCAAGGTCTTAATTTTGTTATTACCCTTATTTTAGGGCTTTTACTTGCCATTCTATTGCCCTTTATGAGCCCGCTCTATGCCATTATGATTTTTATCGGCAGCGCTGGCAGCTTACTGGGCTTTAATATCTGGCTCTGGAATGAATATAACTTTGTTGTCGCTGTTGCCAGTCCTTTAATGATGATTGTTATTCTGGCGATATCAAATCTTGCTTATGGCTTCATCTTTGAGTCTCAGGGTAAAAAACATCTACGCGATCAGTTTGGCCAGTACATCCCACCGGCACTGGTCGATCAAATGCTCGAATCCGATGAGGATTTAGGCTTTGAAGGTGACCGCCGTGAAATGACGGTATTATTTGCGGATATTCGCAGCTTCACCACCATTAGTGAATCGCTGTCGCCAACTGAGCTTAAAGATATGTTGAATCGTTTCTTCACTCCCATGACAGAAATTATCTTTAATAAACAGGGCACCATTGATAAATATGTTGGCGACATGATCATGGCTTTCTGGGGCGCACCGCTGCGTGATGAGGATCATGCCAAACATGCGATTGACGGCGCACTCGCCATGCTTGAAAAAGTCGATGCCATGAAACCTGAAATGGATGCGCTGGGTTATCCTCCCATTAATCTGGGTATTGGTTTAAACACCGGCATGATGAACGTTGGTAATATGGGTTCAGAATTTAGACGTGCCTACACCGTCCTCGGCGACGCAGTAAACCTCTCTTCACGTTTAGAAGGACTAACTAAACAATATGGCGTCAAACTCATTGTTGGTGAAAATACCCGTGAAGGGCAGGACAGTTATATTTTTCGTCGTCTGGATAAAGTACAGGTAAAAGGCAAAACCGAGCCCGTCGTCATTTATGAACCTGTTTGTGCCGTCGATGATGCAGATGATGCACTGTTAACATCGCTTGCTGAACATGAAACAGCGCTGGATCATTACTATGCAAGAGAGTGGACAGAAGCCAAGAAAATATTTACTGCTCTAAAAGAAAACGATCCAGATAGAATGATTTACAGCATCTATCTGGATCGCATGTCGAGCATGAATGAATTACTGCTAACCGAAGAATGGGATGGCACCTTCGAGCACACCAGCAAATAATACTTCAGCTGATATAACTTACCCTACTTACGGCCCACCCATGAACGGACCTTGATTAAAGACACCGGCACCGGAAATACCAATATTCTGACCCATTTGTGTCGTACCATTCAGACCAAAATAACCAATAAGACGCTCTGCATTCGGCCCAACAAACGTGGCGCTGCCATCACCAAGAATTAACGTCGACATACCGCAATCACCATTAAAACACACACCATCTAGCGGTATAAAACCACCCGCCTGTAGTTCACTAAAAGTCACTGATGACACCATGCTATCTAAAGCAAATGAATAATCTCGGCCATTTCCACTTAAGGCTCCAAACACGCCAAAAATATCCTGTGACATAAAATCAACATCTAGTTGAATAACACCTGAGACCGCTACTCCCGCCTCATCCCGAAAACTTGGTCCACCTGACAAAATATACGACTGCGCACCTAAACCTGTCAGACTAGCAAGCTGTGCGGGTGTCGTTGGGTTTGGGCTATAAACAAACGCAAAACCGTTTACTAATGTCGTTTCAACACCACCATCCTTAAAAAGAATATCTTCGGTGGCCCAACGACCCCAGTTAATCCCCAGCATATCGCCACCTTGTTCAGTTGCCACGGCACCAGCTTTAACCTGAAATTCAGCTGTTCCAAACTGATCAATTAAAATTGACGATATCGGCTGATTGCCCACGCCATTAATGGTTGCAACATCAATTAATGCATTACCACCCTCTGTACCAATAATGCCGCCCGCACCATCTACCGATCCATCGTTACCAGCAATAGCGAGGATTGCGCCAGCTGGCGCCGGGGTACCTGTATAAAATGGATTCGATGGACTCACTGTTCCGGTTGTTGTGGTAACCGTTGCTTGTTCAGTTGATGAGAATGTTGTGGTTGTTCCATCGCCACCCGTTCCGTCACCACCTGTACCATCGCCCGTTCCATCACCACCCTCAGAATCACCAGAGGTTGTCGTCGCGCGACTGATTAATACCCGTGGTGGATTGGTAATCGTTTTAGGTGTTTCATTATTTGATGGCACATTAAAGAATTGATCCGTACCAAACTCCTGCGTACCTGCATCGTTGCTCATGACAATAGCACCCTGCAGTACCGTACCGACAATACCCTGAACACCGGGGCCACAGTTACCACTACAAACCTGAATCACATAATGCGTACCACGCACACCCATCGTGGCGACAGGTGTTTTCACTTTGTACTTATCACGCGCCGACTTACCAATTAAACCGGTCACACTGCGCATGCCACCTTTTAATAAGCTTAAAGATGCACTTTTATTTTGATCTTTTTTATCTTTGAATTTGTATTCATCAATACGAAAAACGGTATTGGCTTTTAATACAACCAGCTGGTTGTCAACAAAACGTAATTGCAAACGAGATTTTTTACCGACGGTAATCGTATCACCTTCAAAAACTTT
>Ga0316207_10003077_pt1 | contig 15974 bp, 7 predicted proteins | sample 6weekpyrite_MG_FD_204943 | JGI IMG/M metagenome (GOLD analysis project Ga0316207, IMG submission 204943) | Microbial mat bacterial communities from mineral coupon in-situ incubated in ocean water Damariscotta River, Maine, United States -... | ecosystem: Environmental > Aquatic > Marine >... | reverse complement strand
CTGTCATATTGTGACTATTTCTTTGATTCCATAACCATTCTGCAAATAATGGTATTCTATCAGTAGTTTCCATACTTCTACCGGCAACACCAAATGTCGATAATGAAATCTTCTTTACATGATCAAGTGTTGCGTGGGTATATCTACAAATCTTTGTAAATTCATCTACTGATAAATTTGGCAATTTATCTTTCGACAGAACTTGCTGAATAAAAGGAGCATTTTGTTCAAAAGTTACATCTTCGTGTGTCGGTGGCTCTCTCAAGGTTTTCCACCAATTAAGTTCTGTTTTCACCGCAGCTGATGGATTACTCTTATGAGTTTGGTATAGCTCATCAACTGGGTAGGAATGTCCTTCTCTAACATGATTATAATAATAGGCATGTAAAAACTGGTCTGCTTGCCACGCTGCGGGAACATCTTCAGCAACCCAAACCGGCCTATATTGAGTAACCAAATCAGAGATACTTCGTAAAAACGATAGCGTTTCATGCCATTCTTTATAAAAAGCATCTTTCCTCTTGTCTTTGGCTAGTTTTTTCTGAAAAAAACTAACACCTTCAAATGGATCTATAGTTCTCGCAGATTTAGCTTTTTTATCGATTTCATGAGCCGATTTCCGAATCTGTTGCATCTTCTCCAACTCGGAAACAATTTCGCTTGTCAACGGAAACGCCTCTTTCAGATTAGAAAGACTTTCGAAAAACATCTCTATTTCATCGACCATTCCATTTGACTGCAGGTCCCCTTCATCCAGAAATACCCCAGCTTCGATATTTGAAAACCATGCTCGATCTGAAAGATTTGCGGATCCGATATAGGCACCATATCCTTTCCACCAAATAACCTTGGAATGCAGTACATCTGGGACTTGATAACAAAATATGTTACGACTAGTGTATTGAAGAAATTTATTCAAAAGGGGAATTGAAACAGGTACTGTATGATCATACCGCATCCAGATATCCAGCCTTCTTCTATTCTCTAAACAATTTTGGATTAAGGTGCGCTCGTCACTACCATACGCAACTGCAGCTAATACACTATCAACCTCTACCGTTTCGCCAGGTAGTATACTTGAAAGATAGTTCCCGTTAAGTCCATTTGCTATAAATTGCATATTAAACCAGGCTATTAAATTTCCGAATAAATGATTCCTGTAAGTCCTTGTCGACTAGCAAATCCTTTTTATATTGATCTATAAATTTTTCAATCGCGTCTTTGAAGTTATTCCGATATATTTCTTTCTTCTCAAAATCAATAAACGATTTGCTTTCTGAATTAGCTCTTATTCTCCATCCACCTTTAATGCCTGCTTCATGTAATAAACCGCATCGGATATTGGAATAAAAGTCTTCTGATCTATCATGATCAAAAACCATATTAAATGGCTCTCGATTTATAAGAAAGCTCTTGAACATACTTTTACTATGGCAATACTCATGTTCACCTAAATCTCTTGCATTCCTTACATAACGATAAATCTTTCCTTGAACAGTTGACTCAAGAAATTCAATTAATGAACACAAAATTGCCATCATGGAGAATCCCTCACCCTTGCAAATGTCATGATACTGAAGAGTCGTAATTGGATCGAAATAGCGAGAATTTAGTCTTGCTTCAAAATATTCACTAAAAGCCAACTCCCATTCAGCTTCTTTACCGTTAGAGAGCGCCTGTGAAAACTCTAACCATTCACTATAGGTTTTGTTCCCTGCAATACATAAATTATTTTCATTCATGAATTCGCCACCCAGTCACTAAATCAGAATTCTAGGTTTCTTTATAGATATCTACCTTAGTCTCCAAGCATTTTCGCAAGGATAAATCATTCGACCCAACACTAAACCAACTATCCGGTTTTTGATAAAAATCTAAACCACGCCCAATTTTTATGATCCAACCGTTGTCTATTCGTATTTCTCGATCATGAAGGTTTTCATTCACCTTGATATCAAGTTTTACATCAAACTCAAGTAAGCTTTGTTGTACATCTTGAAGGCGTTCTGCCATTTCCTGTACGTTTGTATTGGCATCGTAACTGACAATTAATTTGATATTATTAATGGTCGGTTGTTTTAATACGGCTTCACAGAAGCGAATAAAATTCTGTACTTGATGAGTAGCCCTAATATAAGGGTCTTCTATAACCACGGATTTAGCACCGGCAAGGTATGGAAGAATAATTGATTCATAACTGAATCCTGTTGAATCATAAGTAATTGTAAAATGTTGTTCTTTAAGTGCTGGTTGTACTGGCTCAATGGGTTGAGTAGATTCCTGTTGTATATTTTCGCCAACATTGGTTTTCGATTCAACAACAATCTTACTCTCTGGCTGATGGCTTTCACCCATGTCTTGAATATCATGGTGCATACCTGGTTTTATCGGATTTATTGTAGCCTCTGCACCTATCGTTTCAGGGCAATCAACGACAACCTCTACACCTTTTGAATCTATATAAGATAAACCAATTTTTGCAAACTCATCATCAGGCTTACGCTTGTTCATCTGTTCTTTTACACGTCTTCTGCCTTCAATCGCATAAGCTATATATTCTTCAAATTCCGCGTCTGAACAATCACCGTGCGGATGTAACATTTTCAAAAAAGCCGCTAAGGTTTTTTTAATACCCTTCTCATCTCTTCCTTCGTTGCATTTGCCAAGTTTTATACGTTTGCTAACCTCCTCATAACGATTTGTGTGCTTTAACTGATAGTGAAATGCTTCTGCTAAATAGTCAGTGATAAATCCATAGTTAACCGTTAGGAACTCAGTACTATTTTTTGGCATTTCCCAACCTGGCAAATAAGTGCAAAAACGATCCATAATTGCCAAATCAAATTCTTTAGGCAATGGCTGAAACAAATCATATTCAGTGGAGTTCACAACTTGCTGAACACCTAAATCAAGATTACCGATAAATGTCATACTTGCATCTGCTATAACTTCTGCGCCTCGCGAGAAACGACCATTTGCCATAAAATCCTTCATGATTTGAATCGTATCTGGGTCTTTCACTCGCATATTACCCACTTCATCAAATGCAATGGTATCCCAGTAACCAACCAACCCTACTTGTTTACGGATCTTATTGTAGAACAATGATGCAGGACTAGTTTGCCCCCCCGATATCAATGTTGAATAGGGTGAGAACTCACTATAAAAATAAGACTTGCCGGTTCCTCGCGGGCCTAATTCAATAAAGTTATAATTAGCTTCAACTAAAGAGGCTAAACGAGCTAAGAAATGAAACTTAACTCGTTTAGTAAGTTTTGTTGGTTCTAGACCAACAGAACGCATCACAATATCCAACCATTCATCCCGACTGTAATTAACACGTCCCTCACAATAAGTATCAAAACTAAATCTGCTTAACTGGATGGGTCGTAAATCTTCAACATAAAAAGCGTAGTCATCTTCTTCAATCTCATTGTGGCAAATAACAACTTCAGCCCAAATGCCACCTTCTAACAAGCGATCATTATTTTTATAAAACTTTTCACCGATCGCTATTCGTTGAGAATTAAAATTCTCCAGGCTTGCCCAATGACGTTTCTCTTTTTCCACATAACGCACATGTACTTTGTCTATAAATTTGTGTTTCCCCTTAGTCGCTACTTTTGATTGTGCGGCATTGGCTTCATCCGGGCGGACATAGTTATCGTTTAGTGTTTCTAATACTGCACTCAAGCCTTCCTGAATTTCATCTTCATCATCACTGGCACAAAACCTTGCAAGCAGAAACTCTAAAACAAATGTAGGAACATTCGTACCTTTTTTAATACGATGCAACAAATCCTTGCGTACAACTTTTCCTTCAAAGTGTTCTATCAGCTTTTCGTCTAGTGCATCCATAGTTCTATACCATATAATCTGTTTTTAATTTAATTTTGGCATATTCAGCCAAAGTATTTGGGTTTAGTGCTTTAATTTCGAAGGTACCTTCAAAGTCTTCATCCATAATTAACGTTACTTTTTGACTTTCTCCATATTGTAAGCTCACCGTGCGTGTAGCTGCATTCACAACTCCACCTACTTTAGCTTCACCCACCACTTCGCCGCCTTTTCGTTGCGCTTCAATCAAGATTTCAAAGCTTTCTGCTTGAGAGAACATATCAGTGCCAATTAACTGAACCTCGATCACTGGCCTACGAGAAGTTATAGTTTTAGCACCTTTTTTGTATATCAATTTAACTTCCGCTTGTTGTAATGATGGCTGTGCTAGTTTCTTAAGCTTAACCTCCATTACAGGCACCACACACTCTTGTAGAGAGGCTCCACCGTGAAAATAGAGTTTTCCTTTGCTATAAGCGGCCATTGTATTTGGCCCGGCGATATGGGAAAAATCACCTCTTACACCAGCTTGGTTTGAAGGCATCGCAAAATGATGATCATTCGCATTACCACTTCCTAAGGCTATACGCTCGTGTGTGAGAAACCAATCACCCGCTGGTTTAGGGCAAACATCGCCCGATTCGGCCTGATTGTTTATAAAAAAACCATGATCAGTTGCAACAACAACCTGATTAAATCCCTGGCTTTGCAGCATACTTATCGCGACTCGGATGCGCTTTAAAGCCCCCAACATAGCACTCGGCGCAGTTTCTGGTTCGTTTTCAAATTGCGAATCGATTTCAATACTACGTAGCACAGCTAATTCTACGCTTGAGTCAAATTGGTGATTATTGCGCACAAAGTCATTAACACGCATTTCAGCAAAGCGGCTACCATAACGTTTTACAAACACATTCATACGCTGAGATACAGTTGATACAGGCTCTTCACCTAACATGGGTTCAATACTTTTATCTTTTTTCTTTAACGTAAGCAATTTACTAGCACCAGGTAATAAACTTGCCATACCCACGAGTGTAATACTTGGCAAACAGGCAAAAGCGGGTTTTAAACTTATCTCAAATTCATCTTTAAGCTGTTTTTCAAGCTCTAACCCTAACTCAAACCGCAACGCATCAACCATCAAATACGCTACGCGTTGTCCACTGGCCTGTAGCTTTGGTGCTACAATCTCATCAAACACATCGGCGTTATATAATCGCCCTTCAGGTGGCCAGCCAACATCAACTAATTGCTTAGTAAAAAGTCGTTGCACTTTTTCTGCTAATTGACGATATTGGCGGCGAGTTTGACTAATTACTGGGTTGAGCAAACCTTGTTCATTCCAATAATCACTCACTGCCTGTTCAAATTCACGTTGCAATCGATCTGCTTCTCGCAAATTCGATAAATAAAACTCAATTAAAGCATTTTGATTATTGCAGTGTTCTGGTAACTGCCGTAACAAATCACCACAGGCTTCTATCAATTTTTTAGCTGCAGTAACCAAATCCCATTGGGTCTGGCTCTCACCTTTATTGGTCCAAATAGAATTTTTGTGTCGACTTAGAATCTCATTGAGTAAATCAACATCATTCGAGTCCACTGCTTTAATAGCCATTTGTAAAAAAGTACGCTCTTCAAAGGGAAACGTATCACGCACACCCAAATCTTCAATAGATTGACACAATTGTTGTAAATTAAGATCTTTTTCTATCTGTTCAGCTTGCTGAATATATTCATCTTGTTTTCTCAGGTCTTGTCTTAATCCATCGCACAAGCTCTCGATAATAATTCGAGCTGAAGGATTCGCCTTTGGCACAGTCGCTAACGTTTCAGGTAATTCTACTGGCAAATCGAAAACAAATTCACTGAATAAGACAAATCGCCATATTTCTTCATTGATAGTTTTAAATTTTTTACCCCGAGTGGTGAGCTTTAATCCTAAAACTTGAAGCAATAACTGCTTAGCTTCAGAAATCCACGCCTCATTATTTTCAAGACCTTCTAATTGAAAAGCCTCAGGTACCATCAAGGCACTAATTATCTCTGGAGAAGACTCGACTTTTAATAAGGATCGAAGAGTTGGCCATTGTAACCCCCCACCAATGCCATTGATTACATCAAAACTTGGATTAGCATCTTGCTCGAATGCTTGGCGTATTTCTGGCTGGTGGTCTGGCTTAGCCTTTAAGCACAAACTTAAATAACTATCCCCATCCCCTTCTGGAAAAACGGCACCACAAGCGCCGTAAACACTAAACGGGTCTCGTTGTTTCGCTTCATCATCTGTAGGCACGGCAGCAGGAACATAAACCAACATCTTAGTCCCACCTTTGTTAAAACCAGCGATTGTCTCTACTGCTACCTCTCTGCTTTCAATACTACTCTCAGTCGAATCAACAACGACAGTATCTTTATCTGACATAGACAAACACAAATCACGGTAACGTCGTTCGGGATCATAAACCACTAAAACACGCTGATCTAGGCGCTTTTCGAATACTTGATTCTTAATGTAGTCTTCTATGTTCATTGACACGAATTTCCGTAAATTGTCATAATCATTTTTTGGATATCTCTTTCTGTATGAAGGCGTTTAATTCCGCGTCAGATAACTCTTTTGGTTGCCAAACTCTCTTTGTGCCATTCCCTCGGGTAGCTGGAACTTCTACTTCCTCCCACAAGTCTGCTTCTACATTATGGGCTATAGCAAGACTGCGATCTTGATTGCATTTATTAAGAACTCGTTTCGGCCAAATGTTATATGCCAAATGGGCCCAATCATTATCACCTTTCTCAAGTTCTTCCCAAGTCTTCTTAAGTTTTTTCTGCCAAGGTTTATGTTGAAACAATTTCCATAATGGCGCGGCTGTAATTTGTACCCCATCATTTAGGTTTGGTTGCCAAAATTGAGCTATGTGCAATAACTCTTCGCTAAAGTCTTTTAGCTCGCCTCCTAATTCTACTAACTTGGCTAATTCTTTTTCTTCGAGGTCTGAGCGATTAACCTTTTTCCGTAAAACTAAAATAGCTTCGTTAGTGGACTTTAACTTCGGTTCAATATAGTCGTTTACACAAGAATAAAGCGTTTGTTCAGTTAGCGAATGATAATAGACCCACAAAGTGTATGACCCTAATTGAGACTGCAATGGCCAATAAATTGGCGCTTGCCTACGACTCTTCGAGTATCTTTCTAAATGGAGAGTAAAAAACTTACACTTTCCTTCGAATAGATTTTTAAAGTCACTAACATTTAATGCTACTATCAAGTCACTAATGAGACTGTCGCAATCATCAACAACTTTAGCTGCCATGTCATATAACTGCTTTACAATGGCACTCTTCCCTTTGTGCTCTGCCTCAAATATTAAATTGCAATCTGGTTGATTTTCTTTTTTAAAACCGTTCGGGAAAACTGGTAAACGATTGAAAAGTTCGTCGACATCAACTATTGGGGACTTAAAATCAATTTTTTTATAATTCCATCTTTTAAACACACAGCCAACTAAATATGAAAGAATGTCTGATGCAATTATTGATTTCAATTTTTTAACATCACACTGATAAAGAATGTTTACTAAATCCCACTCTCTATTATCAAACTCTTTAAATCTACCCAATTTTGAACCAACCGATAGATTTAACTCAACATCATTAGCTTTCATAATTTCTGAAAACTCTCTGCTGAGATTTTCCAGATTGCTCGATATTTTGTCTAAACCAGGAAAGGTTTTATTTTTAGTAAAATATGGACTATTAAAGTACTGATATTCTGGTATTGAAGTATAACATTCATGCATAATCAAAATTGCACGAGAAGTCCTATTCCTTACATCATCGCTCATTAAAAAAGAAGAGGGTGGTGACGGCATAGCACCTACATATCCTGCTTCTTTATGCTGCCCTGCCATACTATTCAGAGCATACGCAATAAGGCTGGAATTTAAATAAGCCAATAAATTTATTGCATATTCCTCACTAATTGGAAACACAGCTTGCCCTTCATTTGAAAAAATGTGTCCCTCTGGAAGTATTTGAACTGTCAATGATTCAGTTCTCTTTCCATATGTAAATCCACGCTTCCTATAATAAGATTCGTTAATTATTGTTCTCGATGCAGTCCCATATAAATCTGCAACACGTGTTTTTGTTTCTTTTCCATTATGCCTGTAATTAACAACATATATTTGAGGGCGAACAAAGGGTGCTGGCGTACCGCCGTTGGACAGAAAACTCCAAGTCTTATTTTCTCCTAATTCTGTAGTATCAACCTCCCACCAAAGCTTATAAAATCGAGAATTGTCGCTTGAACTCATTCCACATCTAGCATCCACTAAATGTGGGTCAAGTGGAGATTCCTCCGAAAAAAGTCGCAGTAGTTCAGTTGGCAGCCAAAATGCTAGCGTATTTTTAGGTAAATTCCTAAATGCATCTTTGGGCAAAAACAAATTTTTATAAGTGACACCAACATCCTGTACACTATGAATTGCTTCGCTCAAGCCAGCATCCTTTCCATCTGTACTGCGTAAATCGACCATAAATATTTCATTTGCTATTGGTCTACCTACTATATAACATGCTGTTTCTACATAGGCGTCAAGGACACCCCATCCATTTGATATAAGGTGAGTAAGAGATAATTTATCACTAGCTATAATAGAGTTTCTAAATTTTTCATAACGATTTTGGTGAATAAATGTCGAATCTGTTATCGCCCCTATAAATCCATCATCAACAGAAAGAGTCTTTGCCCTGCCTAGAAATGCTATATATAGATTTCGCACGGCATCGGGGTAAGTCGAATTTATAAGTTTCAATACTTTTTCAGTTGGTTCACCAAACGGTGGATTCATTAAAACAACATCAAACTTCTTACGACATAAATCGATAAATGCAAATCCTTTCGCGGTATCCTCCGCAAATAGTCGTTTTTGACTAGAATTATCGCCGTTTATTGATTCAGCATATCGTTCTAACTCGGCTAATATAAAATATTCAGCTTCATCCCAAAACTCCTCACTAACGCCAGAAGTAACGTCATAACGTATACCCTTGCGAACTTCCCATTTGTTCTCGCTAAATAAATTTCCTTGTTCCCATTGGCCGCCCTCGAGCTTTTGCACTTTTGCTTCATCAATCGCTGACTGAATTTCTTCTTCAATTTTTAATAACGTTCCGGCCTCACCGGCCAATTGCATTTTTTCAAAAATGACTTCAACCAACTGCCCTAAAACACGTGGCCGGATTTCATTGGTAAACTCCCTCAACATATTGTTTTCACCAGGCATTGGTTCAGCGCAAACAATATTCGAGCGCTGGACTTGTGGACGTTTTGTTGGTGGAACGTTTTCGTGGGCCCACGATTTTTGGGCGCGAAGCCATAAAGACAATCCAGCTATTTGGGTAGCCCGAGGGTCAATATCTACTCCGTGAATGTTGTTTTCAATTATTAACTTTGGTATCTCCGCTAAAAAGTCCTCTTTCGAGTCATACTCTTGATGTAGTGCTTGTCTCACTGCACCGTTTACTGTCTCCCGCACAAAGCTATCCAAGCTATTGGATTCTTCCAAATTCCAGGCTTCGTGGTAAATTTTTTCGAACAAATCAAATGCGTAAAGACCAAAGTGCATTGAACCACACGCGGGATCGAGCATTTTAATGTCACGTGGGTCTTTTAAAGCACGATGTTGGATATAGACAGTCTGCTGTAGTAGTTCTTCTTGGCTTAGATCCTCATCGTCTTGCTCAATCTCCGGTGCTTTCTCATCGGGGTTTAAAAATACCTCATTGGGTCTACGCACCAGATATTGACAGCTCTCTGTTAGGGCTGTCTGTCCTTCGGTCATTTCATACCAAATACGACCCAGCGTATTATCTGTTAAAAACTCAACGACATAACGTGGGGTAAAAAATTGATTACGAACCGCTAATTCACGGCTATTGCGGGGGGCCTGAGACTCATCCCGCATTTTTTTACGCTCTTCTTTAGAGTTAAAGTATTGGTAAACCCAACCAATCGTCTCATCTTCAGCCCATAGGTGTTCGAGCTCGATATGGTTAATAAGATCAAGCAGTTCCAATAACACTGTTTCACGAGGAAATAATCGCCCTTGAGAAGAAAATCGATCAAAAAGCGCTGCCAGGTCTAAACTAAGCTCATCAAATACACTATAGAGGTAAATTTGATATGCCTGGCCAGTTTCACCTAGGGAACTACCCGCGATTCTCTGATAGAGTTGAAATCCCTTAGATTGATAACCTTGGCTAACGGATTCCATAACAAACTGCCTGGCTTCCGCCATGCGTAATGCGGCTAATCGGTTTAATATAGTGAAGGCTTGTTCGCGCACGATACGTTCAAGAGCGGCAATAACTAATACCTTATCATTCTGTGCATTGCCTTTATGACTCGCTGCTAAGTAATGGTCTAACGTATCTCGTATGAGTTTTGCTGTTTGTTGTTCTGTAGGGCTTAAGCTAGGTAATGATTGTAATTCTGCAATAGTACCGGTACTAGGATCTAAACCATAGGTGTTCTGCAATTGCTGAGTAAATTCTTCACTTAACAATTTTCGTGCGTCGCTAACGAATTTTTGCAGTCTGTTACGGGTTGTTTGGTCAAATGCCATAAATACTTATACCAATCCTATTTGATTGTTTTGCTATCTTTCGATTGATCGGACCACTCAATTGTGACATCTAATTCATCGTAATCTGCCATTTCTTGCTGTAGCTGCTGTAACTGCTGAACTAACAAATTTAAACTTTCCGCGGCTTTTATACTTCGCGGCATGGTAATACTACGTTGAAGTATTTTGGGCGTATAGGTTCCTGTTGCCTTCTCTTTATTTTGTTTTTCTTTACGTTCTTTTTCTCGCTGCAAATGTCGTTGATCCGCAGTTTGCTTAACTGACTTTTGCAATTCTCGGAACTGTTGAGAAATATCGAAACTGCGATTGAGTAAAGTTTGTATACCAACCAGATTTTGCTCAACTACTCCGTCGTATCGCTCCAGTTGACCCAAAATACTATTGCGTTCATCTGCATTAAGCTCCTCCCATCCGGGGGTTCGGGGCAATTCCTCCTGAGCATTTTTTAATATTTCCGCCACATCTTGGTTCATTTTATCAGCAGCATCACGTACCTGTGACTTAATATCACTTAGTGTTGTGGCCAAATCAGCACTATGTTTGAAAAAATCATCTTGTTTTAACCTTTGATCTAGTTGTTCTAACTGATCAGCTAGGGATTGCTTTAACTCATTCGGTATACCTGAGCTGGGCAAACGGTCGATACCATTGCAATTATCATGTAACTCACTTAACGTTATTTCGAGCCCGTGTTCTAAACTTGCTTTTACTTCTGCCGCCCATTTAAGGTTGTTGTACAACGTAGAGTCTTCCGCGCCCAATCGTTGGGTTGCGTCAGAGCAGTCATTAAATAACACATCTTTTAATGCGTGTTGCAATTCAATAACTCGATCATCTCCTGGCACCTTTAGACGATTGAGTTTTTCACCTAAAGCTGCAAACTGCTGTTGAAATACAGGAAAGTATTTTTGAGCTGATTTGCTGATATCCTCTTCCAGTGGATGAATGATATTGCCATCCGCAATAACTTCACCTAGGCGACTTGCTGCTCGAGCACACATTTCTATAGAAGGTCTGTCATCCCGTAACGAAACACCGACATTCGCAAAACTTTTATTGGTTTTGAAAGCATCAATAGCTTGTTGACCTACACTCGTTAATTCTCGGCCAGCAACTTTAAGCTTTATCTCACCGGCACTTAACATTGCCGCTAGCATGTAGCGGGTTGTATCTTGCGCCCAGCCAAAGTTTGGCCTGTTAAAATCTTCACAGATCTTTTTACCTTCCACTGTGCCATTGCGATCGATATAGTCACGAATACTCACCAATCCCTTGTGTTTATCATCAATAGTAAAACTTCCCGCACTATCTTTGATAACTAAACCTAGAGGATCACTATCGCTAGTTGCCCCACTTAATCCTGCCTTTAGGAATTTTTCAGCCAATGTTGTTCCCGCACGATGCGGTGCTTCTGAATAACGGTCATAAACTCGATCGGCGACATCTTTCAAATGTTTTTTATTCGCCTCTAATAATTCCTGTGAAAAAGTATCTACTGCAGTGCTTGTTCCACGAAATATAAAAGAACCGGCTTGCAGGGAACGTTTAAGTATACGTTGAAGGTCAGGCACTAATTTACCCTGAGCACGGTCTAGCTCTGCGTTACAATATTCTTTTACTTCTTTATCTGCATCATTCCGATGCCGTCGGGAGATTTCCTCACAACGAAAGATATTGCCAAGTAGTTCATCTACTTCTGGCGACTTTCGCCCAAGAAGATAAATAGTATTTTGATTTGCTCGCTCGCGGGAATCTGTTATTAATTCCTTTAGATTAGTGTCATATTGTGATGGATCAACAAAATCTACAATCGTTTGTATGGGATTCCTCTCTCCTGCTAGACCACTGGGCAAACCACTGATATTTTGTAATTTTAATCCTGTTTCCACAGCGAGGGAGCCCTCTACTTGTACTTTAGGTAATGGCGTAAAGTTATCTTTGACCGCATTACTGAGTATTTTGCGAAGCTCAACCGTCTTTAGTGCAATCTCGTTTCGAGCCCTCTGGATTTCTGTGAGCTTTTCGCTGATAAAACCTAGGTAAGTATCCTGTTCACTAAAAGGGATACTTGCATCGTTGATTAGTTCATCCACTGCAGCATTAAATGCGACCTCATCTTGAGTTTGTTCAATGCTGGACTGCATTAGCGCCAAGGTATTTTGTCGTGTTACAGGTAAGTTAGTCAGGATTTCTAATACTGCTACGGTTTTAGCAATATTAATATGGAGTTCACTATCGTAGTAGTTCGAACTTTGCACCTTCCCAACGGCCTGGTGCTTAGTGGGGAATGCTCGCTTAATATCTTTTTCTAAGGCATCGTATAGTGTAACTGTGTTGGCAAGCCAACCCATATCTCGGGTAGCAATCACTTGGCCATTGATTCCTTCAACAAGAATATCTTGTATTACTTTAATCGCGGATCGTAAGCCAATTCCTCCAGTTGATTTTGCCAGCTGACCTAACAGTGTTAATAGCACTTCAAAATGTGCTGGTAAAAAGGGATAAAGGTTTACAAAACTTTCACGATCAAAATCTGCTTCGTACACTCTTGCATCTTGAAGCTTAGTTGAATGCCGTAGTGCTTGCCCATATTGATCGAAAAGCTGACCGAGTTTCTTCGCTCCCTCCACAGATTTCCCTAATAATCTGCGATAACAAATTTCTTTTATATCACTGGATTCTAAAATTATTTCAATTGGGAATCGGTCTTTTAACTTATATAATTGTGGTGAATTTAAAGCTGCATTTTCATTATCCTCTGTTAGGGTTTGCTGCGCTGTGCCTATCATCCATACTTTGCCGTCCCCGATGTTTTTTAGGTTTTTCGCTAAACCATCGAGGTTTAGAATTAGATTGTCTCTGGATCCTACATATTGTCCGACTTCATCGACAATAAAGATTATATATTCCTTACCGGAATGCTGGCGTACTATGTCAATCATTTCTGCAACGCGATCGTTTTCAAAACGAATGATATCGCTTGCTTCGGTTGAAAATGCTGTTTCACTCTTAAATATCTGAGGATACATTTCGTGTGCAATCGTAGGAATTAATCCATCTACCACCAACTCGTCATTTTGAAGGTTTTTCCACTCTTCTCCTTCTGTATAGTTTTTAAATAATTCAAGGAATTCTTCATATCGACCATCTTTTTGTAATTTACGCTCGAACGCAGCTACTTTGAGATTACGAGAGTATCCAGCCCACTGTAATACTTTGTAATAGAGTACGGTGGCGACATCTTCCATGGTAGCGCCAGCAACTTGTTCGGAAGCGAGGTCTAACATGATTACGGCTGCGGGAAAACGCTTGGCGACAGTGTTTAAAAGTGATTTTGTTTGGCTTTTTGTTAGTCGATCCTTCAAGTGATCGATAAAAGGACGCCCATCAACAGAGATTGAATCGTCGAATGCTAAGCCTAAATATTTCGTAAATGAACTTTTACCAGAACCATAGAATCCGGAAACCCACACACCTATTTCGTTTTCCCCACCCTGCTCCATCGCCAGTTGCATTTTAGATAGCAAATCCTCAAAGTGTTCTTCAATGCTATCGGTAGCAACATATTCTGAAATTTCAGACTTCAAACGTTTTTCTGCATCAGCACCATAACTGATGACTTTCTCAATAGCGCGATCAATGCCTTTGCTTGGGTCAAATAATTGCTTTATTTGCATGGTTCTTCCTTAGTTATAGTCTTAGCCACCAACATGCATGGAGCGGTAATTTCCATCTTCTGGATAAAATCCTAGGAACTTTAATCGTGTTTGCCCAGTGCGAACACCAGGGTATAAAAATATGGTAGGAACATGGAATCTACCTTGTAATTGGCTTTCAATTGCGCCAATACGCATGTATGGGTGCAATGCTTCAAGATCTGTTACTAATAAAAGCGCTTTCTCATTCCCTTCTAGTTCCGCCAGTTTTTGTTCTAATTTTGCTTGCAGACCTTTTTCTGGGTCACCCAAAGTATTGGCCAGTGATTTATTTGTTTTATTCCAGTCTTGTGGCGCAGTTGCGTCTTGCTTAAGCCATATATCTCGTCTAAATGCTGGTACCGTTTTTAGAATTTGATTGACTTGTTCTGCAATTGAAAATGTATGTACTTCCCAACCTTGCTTATTCAACATTTGTGTCCAAGGTTTAGTTTGCCGCTTTACGTCTATAATCTGTGATGGCGAAAACACTAAGTAATATATCGGCTCAAAGCTAGCGTGTTGAAAATCCCGGCCTTGTTTTATTCGAGCAACTAGTTCATCAAAGTCCTGCTTCAATGATGACATCCGCTACCTCCTCCATGCTTTTATATGTCCAACTGATAGACACAGCATCCGCTGCACTTTGATATATCCAAAATTTGTGAACGCTTAGGCGTTTAAGCTCTTCTTTAACATCTTCCGGATGCAATCCAAACAATTGCCAATCTGGATGATTTATAATGTTATGGTCAGCAATGCCATTTAGGTGTAGTTCATAGGCCAGGAGGATAGTTACACTTGGTTCTAGTCTTATTGCTGTTATTTGTCTTGTTGTACGTGTGCTTTTTTGCATGAGGCCATAATCTACACATACACTCAACAGATACGAAGATATGCGCAAGATAGTTGTATCTGACCATGGCTTCTTAGTTTTTCCATCATGTGTCGCTCGCGTAACAAATTCACGCGTTTCATCTTGTATTACTTCTGTATGGCCAGATGCATATCGTTCCCAGTACACATGAACGACAAAGTCCCTTAAAATGTGATTTGCTCTAGCTGTATAGAGAAACAAAAGTAAACTCAACGAACGACTACTTATTTTATGATTAAGTTTATGCAGCCAAACAACGGGCCGAGGGATGGGCTTAAGATACCGAGGGGAAAAACACTCAGCAACAATATTTCGTAACCGACGCGCAGTTACATTGGGAAATTCGCCTGATTCCAATGCTACTTGATATAAATCTTGTGTAGTCACACCTGGCTGCCAAAGTCTTAGTAATGTTTGTGTTTCTTCAATTAATCCTAAACCGGCTTGCAACTGAGTCGTGTACAATATCTGATCGGTCACACATTGCTCCGATAATAGGGGTAAACCGGTTCAGCGCTCTTAAAACCAGCTAAATACATAGAAGCCATGTCATTGACAGTGGACTGATCAATATCATTCTGCTGAAGCAAAGTTGGGCCTATAGCTTCACTCTCGGTGTTACTTGCTATATCAGAAAGCTGTGAAATTGCTTCTTCAGTCGTAGATATAAACTGTGAAAAAGCGTTTTCACTGCTCAAGGATTGACCGAGGTGTTGCTCGATGTGTTCTGGTAGTCGGAATAAATGAAACACATCACCTACACCTATATATTCGTCATGAATGCGACTAGCTGCCATGCTTGCCCCTGTAATCCTTGAAAGAAAGCTGGTCTTAGGAAATACGGGAGATAAAAAAGCCTCACCCGAAGGGGATAGGAATGAACTAATCCACCAATTGTGCTGGTCCTTTTCA
>Ga0316207_10003076_pt1 | contig 15979 bp, 13 predicted proteins | sample 6weekpyrite_MG_FD_204943 | JGI IMG/M metagenome (GOLD analysis project Ga0316207, IMG submission 204943) | Microbial mat bacterial communities from mineral coupon in-situ incubated in ocean water Damariscotta River, Maine, United States -... | ecosystem: Environmental > Aquatic > Marine >... | reverse complement strand
ATCGTGTTGACACTCGCTTCCACTCTTCAGGAATGCCACCTCTTGCACCCACGTCACATAATACAACTTTACTATCAAGTTTTTCTAAGATCTCATTTAACATAGGGATACACTAAATTATTTTAATTTTATGGTTAGACATCATTTAAGGCTCGGAGTTAAATACATTTTTGTTGTAAACGGACAAATAATAGCAAAAATACCTAGTGAAATAATTGTACCTAGTATCACACCAGAACTACCCATATTCAGTTTACTAGCCAGTAAGATAGAAACAGGTATATTAACTACAGCCCCAATAATCATTGTATAAAACGTACATTTCAAACAATTTATTCCACTTAGTAACCAGTTAAATATTCTATTCCATGCCTGCAATATTACATACAACCCCATAAGAACAATTAAATAATTACCTAATTTTAGCTCTCTACCCAACCAAAAATGTATTACATCTTCTGCTATCAAAATCATTCCCATAACGCACAATATTGTCACTAACCATAATTTAAGCATTTTCTTTAGCGTGGCTGTTATCCATTTAATATCACCTTTTGCATATGCTTCAGTATATGCCGACCATAATGGTGTAGATACAATTGCAAAAAACACTGTAATCAAGTTGAAATATTGAAATACAATAGCATAAGGCGTTACACTTTCCGGCCCAAACAATCGCGAAATAATTACATTATCTGTGGCAAATATTATGATTGATGATATTTGAATAATGAAGAACTTCCAGCTAAGCTTCAAAATATCCTTTGATTTATTAAATTTCACATATTTAAACGATGGCGCCTGATTTTTAAAATATATTTTATAAAAAAACATGCTTCCTACTAATGGAACCATTGAAATAATTAGAAACTTAGAAACTCCAAGGTATAACAACGAATTATCTGTAAATTCGATCAAAAAATATATCACCATCAAAGATAATAAATCTGTTATTAATTCAATCAAGCCACCTAAAACTGGCAAATGATTTGCTTTAACAATCGACAGAATCAACCCAGTAAATAATTTAATCCCATAAAACAACAACATCCACGATACTAATTCATTTATTTCAGACGCCAGTACTGTTGACGCATTTAAAATAACTGACCAGTTCACAAACTGATTCATTAAAAGCAATAGTGTTAACAACGGAACCAAAATTATCGCAGAAAGAGCATATGTGGTACTTATATATTCTCTGCTTAATTCAATTTGATTGTTTGCTAACGAGTTGGCAAGTTTGTTTCTAAGACCATTACCCATACCAAGTTCGAATAATATCATCATTTCTATAATCGAACTCAGCGTCATCCAGATGCCAAATTTTTCTGGCTCAAGATAATTAAGAGTCATTGGTACGAGCAACAACCTTAAGCCAATACTTGCTCCTTTAATTATAAATAAACCTTTTATATTTTTGAGGATTCTATTTGTTCTTAATACGGCATCGGTCAACTGTGTATTTGAAATTTCTTTTACCATTTTTTAAAAACTAAAATACTGATTCTTAAGTTTATTAAAAAATTCCAGATCTTTTTCACACCTTACTTCTAAAGAACTTAAACGATCCTGTATTTCATATACCCCAACTCTATCGCCTATCAGCCTGTCTTGTCTTATAATTTCAGGAAATGTAGCACAGCCAAGACCCGGCAACCCAACTTGTAAAGGTTCTCTATCTTTCATCGGTATACTGAAATCATCTAACCTGGAAAAATTCAAGCTTTCTTTTGCCTTTGTCCAGCAAGGCCTAAACTCTTCAAAACCAGCAATTGCTGTATCAACACCTTCTGTAAGCAAGTGCTCTACAAGTACATCCAGTAAATTTTCTTCTCTTAGAGGGTATATCATTTCTAACAAAACGATAATATCCGGATAGTAGTTCATCTTCTCAAGTTCATGTAATGAAAAATTTAAAACCTGATTTAGCCTTGCTGTAGGTAACGATAATTCTTTAGGCCTTAAAAAAGGCACCCATGCTCCCCAGCTCTCAGCCTGCTCCTTACAGAGTTTATCATCCGTCAGTACAACGACTTTATCTATATGCTTCGAATTAACTGCTCTACTAATTGAGTATTCTGCCAATTCTGTATCTAAACTACCTTCACCTGTCTTCCAAGGAATGAATGCCGTTACTTCTAAATCATTAGTAGGCAATGGCTCCCATAAGCCAGTATCAGATTTCGGTGCAGTGATCTCTTCCATAATTCTAACGATATTTGAACATCGCTGCTCATTTCTTGACTGATGAATCCCGTGATGATGATACACCTGCGCCTCAGGTTCATATATTATTTTAAAACCTGCCTCAATAATTTCACTGCCCCATATACGATCTTCAATATTTGTAGCTTTTTCATCAAATTGATGTTTTTCCCAAACATCTCGTCTGAACATACTGTTAGCATTATGAAAAAACGGATCTTTTAACTGAATACGTTTATCTCTACCGAATGTCACTAGTAAATCACGTTTATCTAAATCATTAGTGGATTCCATAGGAATTTGACGGCCATATACTCCAGCTACATTTTCATCATCAAAGTTATTTTTTAACTGCTGTAACCAATCATGATGAGCAGGGATACAATGCGCAGATAAACAAACCAGAAGATTACCTTTTGAAACACGAATTCCTTCGTTAATTGCCTGACCCGGAATAAATTTTTCTATAGTTACCAGTTTTATTCCAGGTAAATAATTGATAGCCTTTTCGACTGTTTTATCAGTACTATTATTATCAACAAGAATCACTTCGATATCATCATTTACTTGCTGACGAGCAATACCTTTCAGACATGGAACTATCCATCTCTCTTCATTTTTCGATCTTATAATTAGTGATATCATAATATTAATCTTTACTTATTATTCATTAATTTCAAATTCGTACTAGTAGTACTATTTTTTAGTATACTGCTCAGGCAAAACATTCCAATCCTCAGATGCATCTTCAGGCTCATAACCAAGTATTTTCTTTGTATCCGTCAGATCCAGCCAGGAACGAACATTATCACTCGTAGCAAAAAATACATTATACAAATCACCTTCATGCTCCAGACATTTATTTATTAACTGGAAAAAATCTCTACGGGACAACCATATAGCTTTAAGTCGCTTTAGCTTTTCGTTATATTTATCATCATTGCGCCGCCACTCATTAGCTGTTACGCCACGTTCAGCATAAGCAAAAGGGGTATTTTCGAGTTCATTTAATATAGCTCCAATCCTTAATGAATAAAATTTCAAGCCTTTTGTATCGGAATAAAATCTACCTAAATTTTCGGCAAATGCCTTACTAATTCCATAATATGAATCAGGCCAGACAGGATAATCTACATCAATACGTTTAACAGTATTTAATTCATATATCTCTGGTACATTAAATAGTTCATAATTACCGACTGTATGATTTGAACTCCCAAAAATAACTCTATCTACACCCACTTGAGTACACATATCGAACAAATTTTTGGTTGCTACAATATTATTCTTTAATACGTCTTCCCAATCACTGTTCACTGCACTACTTGCAGCCATATGTATGACTGCATCATGTCCTTTTAGCAGATCTTCAAGCATATCCATATCTGTTAGATCTGTTTGAATGAATTTTTTCTCAGCGAATATTTCTCGTGGCGGTAGCGCATCCACGAATGTAATATCATGCTCTAAATTTAAAAGCGCAGAACCACATACACCATTTGCACCTGTAATTAAAATTCTCATTACTTAACTGGCCCTTATACACATTATGAATTAATACCTAATAAATCCTCTAATCGCTGATCTCTTGTAAAAACTGAAAAATTATCATATCCGTTAATTTCTGATTTTGTAATTTCACCATTGCTTACTTGTTTAATTTTTGTAAAAATATCTTCACCAACAGAAGACAAGCTTTTAGTTCCCGTAATAATACCACCTGCACATACATCAATATCGTCACGCATAGTTTTACAGGTATTGGGGTTACCATTCACATTAATAAATGGTACTACAGCATGACCCAGGGTACCGCCACGACCACTTACATAAACAACTAATTGCGCACCAACGGCTGCCATCAGGGTCATTGCCATTGGCTCAACATGAGTGCCATCTTGAAAATATACACCTGCATTATTTTCAGGCTTTTCTAAAATTGTTGAATTCACTTTCAAAACACCTAAAATATCTCTACTACCTGACTTTAGTACAGCTCCTAAAGCCTTCTCTTCAATAGAACTCAACCCCCCAAGGTAATTGCCTTTGCACATAACTTCAGTCATAGATTCATTTACATTACTACGGCGAAACTCATCCATAATCACTTTTTTAATATCTTTTTTAACGCCATCATTGATCGCTCTGTCCATAAGATAAGACTCAGCGCCTAACGCTTCAATGGGCTCACTCAGTATAACAACTCCACCCGCATCAATTAAATAATCACTTGCAACACCAACTGCAGGATTGCCCGCGATGCCATTTGTTGCATCAGATCCGCCACATTTTACACCTACTACTAGCTTATTAAGATCTGCTTCGACCCGTGTTTGAGCTGATGCTATATCTTGAAATTCTTTTACAAATTCACAGCCTTTTTTAATAGCCTTTGTTGTACCACCAGTTTCCTGGACAACTATTGACTGAAGAGGCGTACCAGATTTGCTGACAGCAGTTATAAATTCAGATGTGTTAATTCCTTCACAACCCATAATAATTACGATAACAGATGATATATTAGGATTAGTTGCCACACCAATGAGGGTATTTAGGACAATAGGGTCATTGATGCAGCCATGATGCTGGGTTATGGCTACAGCATCATCGGCTACCTGGGCAATTTGGCGAGCAATTGGCTCGCAGCAGTCAGATAATGCTACAACAAGTATCTTATTGCGTATTCCGACGGAGCCATTTTCACGCTGATAGCCTAAAAACTTCATATCATTCCTTCTCATGTAAATATTGACTTACAATATTATGCACATGTACGTGATCACCCTCATGAATCATTTTTATTGCCAGGCCGATCTTATAACTATATTTCACAACTTTTGTATCAGAAGCTATGTTTTCTAAAGCTATTTTATGACCAAAAGAGATATCGTCATTTGCCGTAATTACACGCACTTCTGCTCTATCTGATGAAGTTAAAACACTGATTTTTTCACCCTGCTGTAAATCACTTAATGCTATGGCAACATTATCATTACCACTCATTTGAAGTGCTTTCTTTAGTTTATTTTTCACAGCAATGCTCATTAAGCTTAATTTTTTGATGACCGTTGACGCATAATCGCTCTGCACAGCTCTAGATCATCGGGCTCATCTACGTCTATTGACTCATTTTTAGACATTTCAACAAAACCAATTTTACCACCAAGTCGGCATTCTGTATTGATGAGTAAATCTCTTTTCATCACATACAACGCTTTATTTTCAGCCCATTGATTCCAGCCTTCAAGCTGTCGAGGAGCACGTTTAGCGGGAATATAGTTGGTAGGTTGAGCTGTATCACCGTCAGTTTTCCATAAATATGTAGAATCACGGTAAAGAGAAAGCACTGAATCATAATCTTCATTAGCAACCATATTAATTGCTCTAGCAATTGCTGAGACATCTCTCAGAGGAGCTGTTGGATACAATAATACAACAATATCTACTGCTTCTGATTTTTCAATTTCATTTATAGTCCAGATCAATAATGGGTCTACTTCACTAGAGTCACTACCCATCACATCAGGTCGCCTAAGCACTTCTGCGCCATACTCAGCTGCAACCGCTGCAATTCCATCATGATCTGTATTCACAATAACTCGATCAATGACTCCTGATTGCTGTGCATGATCAATAGTATGCGCAACTAGTGGTTTACCCTCAATTTTTTCTAAGTTTTTGAGAGGTATCCCTTTAGACCCTCCTCTAGCGGGAATAACTGCAATCACATTCATTTCATGACCTCTATGATATGTATTTTATTAACAATACGATTCTCGAAACTTGCTCAACTTCCAACGATTTCTTATATAAAATAGTGATGGCTTTTCTATAAATGTCGTTATTAAAGTTGCTAAACTAATTGATACAATCAATGGAACCAATAAAACACTAATTGAATTCGCTAGCTCATGCTTCTCCAAACCATGTATAACTAAATAACCAATATTTTGATGAACCAGGTATAAGCTATATGAAATGGACCCCAGAAATACTAATGCCCTAACCTTTAAAAATGAAAGAGCATTCTTTGTAAACAAAAAGAAGACAACAAAATATATACTAATTAATATTGCTGATTCTTGACGAATATAAATATCCACCAGATACGCCATAAAAACAACAAAATACGGAAAATAACCCTTTCCACTCAAAATTTTATAGAACATTATCCCCATAATGAACAAACTTCCGTATTCCAGTAACAAGAATAATTTTACGTACTTATTTATTATTATTATTTGCTCACTTTCCAAATAGTGACTTAATAGGACCACAGATAAAAAACCCAAAGAAAATGTATTTATATTACCCAATTTTTTAAAGTAATATAATGATGCCATTATCACGTAAAACACTAATTCAACAGATAATGTCCAAAAGACCCCATCAACATGTCGAACACCCAGCCATCCTTGTAACATTGTAAAATTAAACACAAAAGAATAAACACTTACTTCTCTATCTGGCAATGAAAAATATGAAGTCAGTATAAAAATAAGCGGAACAGCTACCCAATACGCTGGATACAACCTTGCAAATCTCGAAACGACAAAGTCCATAATGTGCTGAACTCTATTTAGGGTTAAGAATATAACAAATCCACTAATCATGAAAAAAAGATGAACGCCATAACGTCCATTCTCAAAAGTAAATAATGGAATAGTATTTGAGTAACCTTTAGATTGAATATGCCATGTAGAATAATGATACAATACGACCATAATAGCCGCTATACCCCTCATCGCATCAAGCTCTGAAAAGCGACGCATCATATATTTACCGCTTTTAACTCTAACCTTTTAAAGTACACACTCATAATAGTGACAATTCTCATTGTACGAACGTAATTTATGATTTAGTCAATACAGATTTAACACCTGTTACGCGGTATGCAAATGATAAAATAGCTTTTAGCATTGAAAAAACACCCGAAAAATGAGGGTACAATGAACTGCCCGTTAAAATAACTCTCTTTAATTTAGATATAGACATTTTGGGGCGACTTAAACCCGATTTTGTATAAATGAGATTAGCATCTGATATAAGAAAATTTTGCCTCATTTCTGATGTTAATTTCATTTGCTCTAACGCTTCAGGGCTTTCTCTTCGCTTAAAAAAATAACCTTCTTTCTGTTCGTGATTCTGATGTATAGCCATAATTGTACGTGTGGCGTCAATAACATCTATTCGCATAAACCGCGCACAATATATTAACCAATTATCAAACTGCACACGCCCAATTACAAATGCTGGCATTTTTTTTGGCCACATCCCTTTTCTAAAAAGGAAATAATCTATTGCACCTGGCCCTCGTAGATTGCCATTTTTTCTCACTAAGTCTCTTAACTTTATGTCCCATTCATCTTCTCCAAAATTGACTGCTCTATATAAATCCAGATCATGCCGCTGACCAAGCATTAAAAATTGTTTATTCTTCATTTCATCTGCTATACATTTAACAGTTTCTACAAAATCACTTAATAAAATAATATCTGAATTTATATACATCAATAAGTTATAGGGAGACATGCTCTCAGCAAGCGAAAACATTTCATTTACTTTAGGTAAACCTTCTTGACTACAGGGAACATCCGACACGTGTTTTATTGAGAATTCCTTTACTACTTCTTTAGTTCCATCTTCATTTCCAAACAGTATTATCTCAATATCGTTTCCTAACGCCTTCCAACTAGCTATAGCATTACGTTGCGCAACACTTATTTCAGAATCTGAAAATGGCTTAGGACTAAAAAATATAGTAATCATTAATTTTCATGCCTCTTTGTCATTACAAACAGGCAAACTCCAATTTAAATATTAAAATCAACTAGCTACACATCTTAAATAATCGCACTTACAGCCAACTGAAAAAATAAAAATTAAATATCTTCCTCTAGTTGTTTTTCAGCGGGATATATAAATGGTTTTTTATTAAGAATACCATCGCATATTACATCTAAGCCTATACTTTTCTTCGGCGACAGGTCAGTAACATTAGTAATACCTAACGAGAAAGTCATTGAGTCTTTACTTTTCTCCATGAACGGAAGGTATATCCCTCTACGATAAAAGAAATGATATGCAAATTTACGAGCTCTCGAAACTTTATTTTCATCCATTCTGTTTATTAATGGCAACGTATCAAGAATTTTAAAATATTCATCTGGTGTCGTAGCATCATATGTAAATCCTTTATTCCTAATCCATGCTTCACCAGCTACTACTACAGGTATACCTCTTGAGGTTAATTCAACACCTGTTTTTGTACCGTAAATCAAAACTGAATCACATTCATCCATTATTGTGTACGTACTAACTTTACTATCAGCCGGGACTATAAAAATATTACTTGGTAATTCACTGAATGCATTTTCAATTTCTGTAGATAAAGGCTGTCGTGACTTACTATACCTTTTAATTTCGGCTGGATGAATCCGCAGAAGAAGCTGTAAATCTGGTCTTTTTACAAAGTATTCAATAGTTTGAATTGTCCATTCTATTAAATTTTTAAATGAATTAGATTTGTAGTGTAATTGAGCATCCCAAACAACATTAGGTAATAAACCAATAGTAGGTTTAGAAAAATCTATACCTATTTCTTTAATAGCCTCATCAAGTGAAGGATTGGCATTTTCATTAAATTGCTGCCAATCCCTGGAACCACTTTCTCTACTCTCAAGATAAGACATAATCTGGCCTTCAAGCTCATCGTTCCATTCAATATTTTCCCAGTTTTCAACAGGTTCATACTGTAACGTTTGATGATATGTATCATTATGGGTAAAAATAAATCTTTTCTGCCTGTAAGCAGTGTTCCAGTTAACTACCCTTACATTGTTTTTTCTAGCTACTTCTCCAATAATGCCATGCGGAACATATATACCATGAAAAAAAACAATACATTCATAGTTGTACTTATTTATCAGTGCCTCTGTAGCATACATAGTTAATAATGACGCATGAAAATAACTTCGTAATATTTCTTCAGCATGATTTTGACCATCTAGATCGCCAATACATAGAAATCTTAAAGCACCAGACATAGCGTGCTCACCAATTTCATAATCTTTATATTTATATTTTTTAATATCCTCATACAAAACATTCTGGGATATTTTTAGTGCCTTATCTTTTTTTTCTGCGCTAACCAACTTACTGTAATAATGTACATTTATCCCCATATCATTAAACATGCGATCAGCACAAGAAAAACACCCCTCACATAAACCTACACCTGCGGGGCCTTCTGCAATGAACTTTTTAATATTAGCTTCTTTAACATATTGATATTCTGAAAGAACACACCCAGGTAATGCATGGTCACATAGCAATACATCAGACTCGACACCCCTCATCACCAGCGAAGCAGCTAAAGCGCTTTCTGTTATATTACCGCTTCGGTGCCCCCCAGTACTCGTAGCAAAAAGCACTCTTCTTCCTTTTTTAGAGGACTCAAGCTTTTCCTTCCACAACGTTTTATCTTTTTTTAAAATTGACTTCCAGTTTGGGTATGGCCCCACTCTAAAATTCTTTTTTAGAAAAACCTTTACTCTTTTAGGAATTATTTTTTTAATATTCACGCTGTATATTAGCACTTGCTTATAAGTTAGGTATTGACAGAAAATTTGGTGGAGCTAGGCGGGATCGAACCGCCGACCTCAACACTGCCAGTGTTGCGCTCTCCCAGCTGAGCTATAGCCCCAAATTAGTCGCGAATGTTATAGGTAATCAACGATTGAGTCAAAAGATAATAACGTTATTAACTCCATATAAGTAGCTGGTTTGCCGCTTTAAAAGACTATGCCAATTTAGGTATACAGTAACCTTTCCTTAATTTCACCTAAAAGTCGATATTATGAACCTTCTGATCAGCTACAGAAATTCGTATACTTTATTTTGTAAGTTATTTACTCCATATATAAAAATGTTGAGCTCACCAACCTGATCTCACCGCCTTCTATCAGAAACACATTAGTCAAATAAATTCAGAATATTTTTTGTGTATTATGTTACATTTCGTGAATCAAATACTTTAACTACCAAAAATATATTTTATTTCCATGAAAAACAATAACTTAAAAGAAATCAAGCCAATTTACATTCAAGACACTAGCCCTCAAAATGATAATGAACTAAGTTTAATTGATCTTGCATTGATACTAGTTAAACATAAGAAAATGATAGTGTTAGTAATACTTTTATTTTTTATACTTGGAGTCGCCAAGTCACTAATGTCGACTAAATCATATACTTTCAACACATCTATAGAGATTGGTAGTCAAGTTATTGATGGGGTAATACAACCCTTCGAATCGTCAGAAACACTGTTAGCAAAACTACAATTCAGCTTTATACCACAAAGCCTAATTGAATATTATTCAAGCTCTAATGAACAAGTTAGATATAAAATAAACTCACACTCACCTCAGGGCAGCAATATTATCATACTTGATGCAATTGGAGCTGAGGCAGAAGCTCGCACTCTGTCTGAGCTGCTACTTAATATCACTCAAAAAATAATCACAGATCACAATAGAATTCATCTTGCAACACAACAACGCTTAAAAGCTATTAAATCACAAGCCGAATCGGAACTGGAGCTACTTAGCTCAAATAAAGATAACCAAGATGAGAAAAAAAGGCTTCTAAGAAGCCGTATTGATGTTTATAGCTCTCAACTTGCTAATTTACGTCAAACACGACAAATATTCCCACCTATTAAATCACATGATTCAGTTAGTAAAAGTGGAAAAGTAATTGTTACTATCTTTACTCTTATTGGAATATTTGTAGCTGTATTTATTTCTTTTTTTGCAGAATTTGTAATAAAGGTAAGAGAAAAGTCAAAGTCTTCTAATTCTTAAAAATAACCAATGACTTAAAATAAAGGACTACTTTATTTCAATATAAGTTATTGCTTTAGTTAATCTGTTAATTGTTTCCTGCTTACCCAAAAGCTCTAAAGTAATGTCTATAGATGGTGATTTGCCATGACCTGTAACCGCTAAACGCAAGGGCTGCCCTACTTTACCGAACCCCACCTCAAGCTTTTCTACAGTACTTTCAACTACTGAATGTATTGCCTCAGCTTTCCAGTCATCAAGCATCTCATATGCCTCTTTCAAACTTTGCAATACATCAGCTGCTGGCGCCTTAAACTGCTTTTTAGCCTGTTTAGCATTATATTCAGATATATCTTCGTAAAAATACCGAATATCTTCAACTAACTCCACTAAAGTTGAACAACGCTCCTGATAAACCTCCATTACTTTTACCAGGTCTGGCCCATTACTAATATCCAGATCAGCTTGTTTTATATAAAACTGCAACTCTGTTGCTAACTGCTCAGCTGTCATTTGCTTCATATAGTGCTGATTAAGCCACTGCAACTTCTCAACACTTAAACTCGATGATGACTTATTAATATCGTCAATATCAAACTTCTCAATCATTTCTTCAAGTGTAAAAACCTCCTGATCACCATGGGACCAGCCAAGACGTACCAGATAGTTAATAACCGCTTCTTTAAGATAACCATCATCTCGATACTGCATCACACTCACAGCATCACGGCGTTTGGAGAGTTTTTTACCATCAGTTCCATTTATCATGGGCACATGAGCATATTCTGGAATATGAGCACCTAATGCTTTTAATATATTAATTTGTCTCGGTGTATTGTTTAAATGGTCATCGCCACGTATCACATGGCTTATTTTCATATCCAGATCGTCCACAACAACCGTTAAGTTGTAGGTCGGATTACCATCAGAGCGCTCAATAATCAGGTCATCTAACTCCTGATTACTTATTATCACCAGTCCACGGACATGATCAGTAATTTCTACATTACCCTCTAACGGGTTTTTAAATCTGACAACTGTATCTTCGGCTTCTGTGAGTCCTTTTTCTCGGCAGCAACCATCATATTTTGGCTTTTGTTTGTTCGCCATCTGCTCTTCACGCATTTTATCCAGACGCTCTCTTGAGCAGTTACAATAATATGCATCACCCTGATCAAGTAATTTCTGGGTTACTTCTTTATATCTGTCATATCGATCAGTCTGATAAACTGGCCCCTCATCATGACTAAGGCCTAACCAGTTCATGCCTTCTAATATTGCATCAACTGCTTCCTGTGTTGAGCGATCACGATCCGTATCTTCAATTCGTAATACGAACTCACCACCCATTTTTTTAGCATAAAGCCAGGAGAACAAAGCTGTTCTCGCACCGCCAATGTGCAGATAACCAGTGGGGCTTGGGGCGAATCGTGTACGAATTTTCATGTTTTATAACTGCCTATGATAATTATTTTTACGGTTTTTATTGTCCGAATTCAAATATCGGATGATTAAGGGGCTTACCTTACTTAAAGTCTCTGGATTCAAGATAAAGTATCCGAGAATAACGAGTGAGATTATTACATACTGCTCTCATTCTACCATTTAGAACTATAACATTAACCCTTAATAATCAATTGGTTATAAAATCATTAAGGGTTATTAGTCTTTATTCCGCTCGTTTTACTCCAGAGAAGTAAAACAAGGCGCGTATCTGAACAAAAATAACTAAGATTATCAACCGTATTGTTATAGCATATGAAACTGCCTTAACTTCTATGACACCTATAACTTTTGAAAGCCCTGCCTGAACAATTCCTCTCAAACATTAAACGATGGTCATCTGAATTTGGCTTCTCCCAGCTTGCCGTTACTAATATTGATCTTTCAGAACATGAAAAACACCTTGAGCAATGGCTGGATAATCATTATCAGGGTGAAATGGGGTATATGGCTAAGCACGGGACTAAACGCAGTCGCCCCGATGAGCTTGAACCTGGTACACTGCGAGTTATTTCAGTACGTATAGATTATTTCCCCCCAGAATCCGTATCAATAAAAAAAGTGTTAAACAATAAAGATCTAGGCCTTATCTCCCGCTACGCAACAGGGCGTGATTACCACAAGCTCATACGTAAACGTCTGCAGAAGCTGGTCGATAAGATGCAAAAGGAAGTCGGTGAATTTGGTTATAGGGTTTTCACCGATAGCGCCCCGGTGCTAGAAAAAGCTTTAGCTGAAAACGCCGGCCTTGGATGGATGGGTAAACATACCAACCTGATCAATCGATCCGCAGGTTCATGGTTTTTTCTGGGTGAGATTTATACTGACTTGCCCTTACCTGTAAATGAAACTAAAGCTGAAAACCACTGCGGCACCTGCTCAGCCTGTATAGATATTTGCCCGACTAAAGCCATAATCGCACCATATAAACTTGATGCACGACGCTGTATCTCGTACTTAACTATCGAGCTAAAAACAGCCATTCCGGTTGAGTTTCGTAAAGCTATGGGTAATCACATTTATGGCTGTGACGACTGCCAGTTAGTCTGCCCCTGGAACCGGTTTTCTAAAGCCAGTGATGAAAAAGATTTTGAAGTGCGCCATGGCCTGGATGCCCCGCAATTACTGGACTTGTTCCACTGGAGTGAAGCTGAGTTTCTAAAAAAAATGGAAGGTTCACCGATTCGCCGAATTGGATATATGCAGTGGCTTAGAAATATTGCCGTGGCGCTTGGAAATGCGCCTTATTCGGATGAGATAATTTCAGCTCTGCAACTGAGAAAGAGCGATGTTAATGAGATGGTATTAGAGCATATTGACTGGGCGATAGAGAACCTAGTCATAAGTCATAAGTCATAAGTCATAAGTCATAAAATCCATATTTTTAAGTGTTTATATTTGCAAGGGTTTCAGCTCATAATCTTTATCTATTCTTGCGACACAAACTATCTCCAACCCTGAGTAACAGTATAATATTTGACTTTAGACCACTTTCTAATCATGCCCTCGATGCTTTAGATCTTCAAAATATACATCTTTGCGATAATTAATTAAGCCATTAGTTGACGAGTCATGAGAATCAACATCCCCTGGCTGAGCCAAATCCTGCTGAATTTCTCCCGCCAGCACTTTGCCGTACTCCACACCCCATTGATCGAATGAGTTGATATTCCAGACAATGCCCTGAACAAATACTTTGTGCTCATACATAGCCATAATTGAACCCAGTGTCTTAGGGTCTAAACGTTCAAATATAATGGTATTAGTCGGTTTATTACCCTCAAACACCTTATGCTCTATGGCCTCATCTATCTCTTCTGTTGAGCTACCCGCAGCCTGCATTTCTTCCAGTGCTTCAGTGTATTTTTTACCTAACATCAAAGCCTTTGTTTGTGCCAGACAATTAGAAAATAGAACACGGTGATGCAAGCCCAACGGATTTTGACTAAGTGCCGGAATTAAAAAATCTGCTGGCACAGGCTTGGTACCCTGATGTAAAAGCTGAAAAAAAGCATGCTGACCATTTGTGCCTGACTGACCCCATATAATCGGCCCGGTTAAATAATTAACCCTTTGATTTTGCCTGTCAATAGTTTTGCCATTACTCTCCATATCAAGCTGCTGCAGATAAGCTGGCAAACGCTCCAGGTATTGACTGTATGGCATAATCGCATGACTTTGTGCATCGAAAAAATTGTTATACCAGATGCCTAACATGGCTAAAATCACTGGCATATTCTGCTCTAATGGCGCTGTTTCAAAATGCTGATCCATCTCATGGGCACCCTGCAGCATGGCTTCAAAATGATCCATACCAATATATAGTGCAATGGGCAAACCAATTGCAGACCAGAGAGAGTAACGACCTCCAACCCAGTCCCAGAACTCAAATACATTTTCGCTATCTATACCAAACTTGGTTGTCGCCTCTAAATTAGTACTGACCGCAACAAAATGTTTTGCTATAGCTGCTTCATTACCTACTGTATTGACAAACCATCTTCTCGCACTGTGCGCATTAAGCATGGTTTCCTGAGTTGAAAATGATTTTGATGAAATAACAAATAAGGTCGTTTCAGGCTCTACTAATTTAAGGGTTTCAAGTAGGTGGGTTGCGTCCGCATTAGAAACAAAGTGTACTTTTAAATCACGCTGTGCAAAGGGCTTCATCGCCTCACATACCACATGGGGGCCTAAGTCTGAGCCACCAATACCAATATTCACAATACTCCTTATTCTACGGCCGTTGTAACCTCTAAACTGCCCGCTTCTTACATTTTCAGAGAAATTACGCATCTTGGCCAGAACCGCATTAACCTTAGGCATCACATCTTCGCCATCAACCATTACAGGCTTATTTGATCGATTACGCAAAGCCACGTGTAACGCAGGCCTGAACTCAGTGAGGTTAATATTTTCGCCACCAAACATCCTGTCACGGCACTTTTCAATCTGTGCAAAACGAGCCAGGTCCATTAACAGCTTAAAGGTCTCATCTGTAACACGGTTCTTTGAGTAATCTAATAAAATGTCATTCAATGTCACCGAATATTGCTCAAACCGATCGGGGTTTTCATTAAATAAATCACGCATATGTACGTGAGACATCGATTTAAAATGTTTAATCAATGCTTTCCATTCCACTGAATCAGTTAAATTACTCATTTTCGCCCTAAGTCGTGTATTTTCACCCTGTTATGCCCCTAAGAGTATGATTATTAATCGGTTTTATCAATCACTTAATCAATTTTAGCCCCTATTTACGCTTTCATGTATAATGTCGCCCCTTGATTAAACTTCTAATAAGAAAATACATATGGTTAGCACTGCTAAAAAGTCGGCACTCCCGAATGACAAAAAGCTCCGCGCACGAGTTAAGCTTTTTGGCAATCTACTAGGTAATGTCATTAAAAACCTGGCTG
>Ga0316207_10003075_pt1 | contig 15981 bp, 12 predicted proteins | sample 6weekpyrite_MG_FD_204943 | JGI IMG/M metagenome (GOLD analysis project Ga0316207, IMG submission 204943) | Microbial mat bacterial communities from mineral coupon in-situ incubated in ocean water Damariscotta River, Maine, United States -... | ecosystem: Environmental > Aquatic > Marine >... | reverse complement strand
CAACCGGCCCCAGCTCGATGCCATGCTCACCTTCGCCCGCGAGGGTGATACCGTCGTGGTCCACAGCATGGATCGACTGGCGCGCAATCTCGATGACTTGCGCAAGCTTGTTCAGTCCCTCACCAAAAGAGGCATCCGGATCGAGTTCGTGAAAGAGAGCCTGACCTTCTCAGGCGAGGATTCCCCGATGGCCAATCTGATGCTCTCCGTCATGGGCGCATTCGCCGAGTTCGAGCGCGCTCTGATCCGGGAGCGGCAGCGCGAAGGCATTGCGATCGCCAGGCAACGCGGCGCCTACCGTGGGCGGAAGCGGTCCCTCTCGGACGAACAGCTCGCCGAGCTGCATCGCCGTGTCACCGCCGGCGAGCGTAAGGCCACGATCGCCCGCGACCTGGGTATCAGCCGCGAAACCCTATACCAGTATCTGCGTGCGGCCGCTGCCTGACGCAAAATGTTCACACTATGTCCGGAAAATCGTTGTTCAGCGCACAAAGCTTGAGGTGAGGCCAATCGCCTCGAAAAGAGCGAGCTTGCCGTCGAAATGGCCATAGAGCGTTCCGCGCGACCCACCGGTGCGAGCCATGATGTCGTCGATGGTGGCTGCGGCGAATCCCTTTTCGTGAAAGACCGAGCGGGCTGCGGCGATAAGCAGGCGCCGCCGCTCTTCCTTCCGCTCCGCACGCCTGGAGCTTTGCGCGACCGGACGGATCGCCGCTCCCTCCTTATTCGACATAGGTTTCTTCCATTTCACAAACCGAATTCCTCCTGGCCCCTGTCAGTGACCCGCGTTGGTATCGATCGGTCCCTTGGGCTTGGGCGCAAGCCAGATGAGGGCGGCAGCGACGGCGAAGCACATTACAATCGCCGCGAACGTATTGAGGGTTGCCAGCATGACGCTTTGCCCTTCGACGATATTGGTCAGCATGACCCTCGCCGATTCCGGGGATGCGCCGCCCGCGATCATGCCATCCAGGGTCGATTGTCCCTGGTGCATGGCGCCGGCCAGTTCGGTCTGGTTTTCTCGCGTCGCGTTGGCCCAGCGGGTCTGGACAAGCGATGTTGCGAACGCACCGGCCAGCGTTCTTAGGAAGTTGGACATGCCAGCAGCGTTCGCCGTCTCATCGGGATTGACTGTCGCAATGGCGAGTCCCGTGATCGGCACGAAGAACATCACCATGAACGGCCCTGTCAGGAGGGTCGGCCACGCCATCTGGAAGAAGGTGACTTCACTGTTGAAGCTCATCCGCCAGGTGGTCATCAGGCCTAGGCCGATGATCCCTAAGCAAATGATGAGACGCGGATCGTATTTCTCGACGGCCTTGCCGACGCCGGGCGCGGACATGACCGCGAGGATGCCCATGAGCCCGGTTGCATAGCCGGCCCAGGTGGCGGTGTAGCCCATATTCTGCTGAAGCCAGAGCGGAAGGATGACGATGGTCGCATTGAAGGCGCCGAACCCCACGGCATAAGTCAGCACAGTTGCGGAGAAGCCGCGATGCCGGAAAATCCGCAAATCGACGATCGGGTTTTTCTCGGTCAGTTCGTAGATAAGAAAAGCGACGAACCCGATTACAGCGACGATGGCCATGGCGAGGACCATGGGCGAGGCGAACCAGTCATGGTTGCGGCCTTCGTCGAGAACGATCTGCAACGCCGCCACCCACACGACGAGCAGCGCCAGCCCGATCTTGTCGATCGGGGCCTTCGCCGTCTCGTCCTTGCGTCCCTTGAGGAGATAAAGCACGATCAGTCCGCCTGCCGCGGCGAAGGGAATCTTGACGAAGAAGATCCACTGCCAGCCGATGGTGTCGCAGATGATGCCGCCCAGAATAGGCCCTGCAACCGGCCCGATCAACGTCGTCATCGCCCACAGGACCGTGGCCAGCGTCGCCTTTTCGGGTGGGAAAATGCGCAGCAGCAGCATCTGCGAGAGCGGCATGATGAGACCGCCGAACAAACCCAGCAGGACGCGCCCGCCGATCAGCATCCCCAGCGAAGTCGACAGACCGCAGACGAAGGAAAGGACCGCGAACGCCAGATAGCAGGTGATGAACACTCGCTGCGCGCCGAACCGGTTGGACAGCCACCCCGTCAGCGGCACGGTGATCGCTTCCGCGACCGCATAGGAGGTGATGACCCATGTACCCTGCGTCGAGGATACGCCCAACGCCCCGGCAATGGTCGGGACCGAGACATTGGCGATGGTCGTGTCCAGAACGACTAGGAAATTGGCGAAGGCGATGGCAAGCGCCGCTATCATCAGTTTGCCGCCTGTCAGCGGCGGCGCATCGTCTCCGGCATGTGCAGTGGCGCTTGCCATCTGGGCGTCTCCCTTGCGGCTCAGTTGGAAAGATCGATATCGGCGGTCATCGACAGCCCGACCTGCAAGGGATGCTCGGCCAGTTGTTTGGGATCGAGCGCAATGCGCACGGGCAGGCGCTGGACCACCTTGATCCAGTTGCCGGTCGCATTTTGCGCGGGAACCACCGCGAAAGCGGAACCCGTGCCGCCGGAGAAGCCGATCACCTTGCCTTTATATTCGACATTGTCGCCATACAGGTCGGAGATGAGCGTCACCGACTGGCCCGGGCGAACCTTGGCAAGCTGGACTTCCTTGAAATTGGCGTCGACATAGGCCGCCTGAACCGGCACCACGACCATCAACGTCTGGCCTGACGACACCCGCTGACCGACCTGTACCTGGCGTTTGGAAACGATGCCGTCGACCGGTGCGCGGATGATCGTGCGATCGAGATCGATCCGGGCCTGATCCAGCGCCGTGCGCGCAGCCAGCACTTCGGGATTGTTTTCGACAGTGGTGTCGGCGATCAGCGCCTTGTTCGCATCCCGGTCTCCCACAGCGGTGAGCCGGTTCGCCGAAGCCTGTGAGCGGGCAGCCTCTGCGGCCTTCACATTGGCAAGGGCCGTGGTGTGGGCGTTGCGCGCCGTCGTCAGTTCGTCGCCGGAAACAGAGCCGGAGGCGACCAGCGCCTCACGGCGCTGAAGATCGATCCTGGCCTTGTCGAGTTCGCCGCGGGCGGCGGCAAGCTGGGCGTCGGCGCGGGCTTGGTCGGCGGCGCGCGAGGCGATTTGCGCGCCAAGACCGCTATCGGTGGCGATAAGGCCACGCACCTTGCGCTCGGTCAGCGCCAGTTGCGCCTCAGCCCGCGCAACCGCCAGTTTTGCGTCGGTATCGTCGAGGCGCAGCAATATGTCGCCGCGCTTCACCTTCTGCGTGTCATCGACAAGCACTTCGCGCACCGGCCCGCCGATCAGCGGTGTGACCTGGGCGACATTGGCGCCGACATAGGCGTTGTCGGTCACCGCATGGCGTGAAGCGACGAAATAGTCATAGGCATAATAGCCGCCGCCAAGCAGCAGCACGGCCGCGACGAGACCGGTGAAACCCTTTTTCCTTTTGGCCTTGCGGGCGGTTTCTTCATCGGCGCTTTCCACCTCGGTGGTGGTGATGATGTCATGTTCGACGACGTGAGTGACAGTGGTCATGGCTGGAGCATCCTTCAGGAACGAAAGCCGCCGCCGAGCGCGCGGACCAGCGCGACGTCGAGGCTAAAGGCACGGGTTTGCAGGACGGCGGCAGTCCGCCGGGTGGAAATCAGCGAGTCTTCGGCGGCGAGAACATCGAGATAGGTGGCGAGGCCGCCACGATAGCGATTGTTGGCGACGGTCCACGCGGCTTGTGCCGCTTGTTCTGCGGCTTTGGCACGATCCAGTCTTGTGCCGAGCGCGCGCTGGCTGGTGGCGGCATCGGCAACTTCGCGCAATGCCTGGACGAGCGTGCCGTCATATTGAGCGACGGCGGCCTTATAGTCTGATTCTGCCCCGCGATATTGCGCGCGCAGGCGGCCGCCGTCGAGGATCGGCAGGGTCACGGCGGGGGCTGCCGATCCAAAGTCCGATCCAGAGCTGAAGACATTGTCGATGCCGAGCGCCTGCAAACCGATCAGGCCGGTCAGATTGACGCTGGGATAGAAGGAAGCGCGGGCTTGCCTGATGCGGCTGTCCGAAGCACCTGCCCGCAAGCGCGCCGCGATGATGTCCGGGCGACGCCCGATCAATTCAGCGGGGATATTGGCGGGAAGGCCGGCACTCGCCACTCTGGAAATTGCGGGGCGGGCGATAGCAAGCCCCCGGTCAGGCCCCGCGCCCATCAGCGCGGCGATGCGGTTGCGGGTCAGCGCGATATTTTCATCGAGAGAGGCGATTTCGCCTTGCGCGGTCGCCAGGGCCGAGGCGGCACGCTGTATCGCACCGTCATTCTCCAGCCCCTGCTTCTTGCGGCCGATCATGAGTTCGTGCGTTTGACCGCGGACCTTGATCGCTTCTTCTGCCGCGTCCCGTTCGGCATAGAGGCCGGCAAGGTCGGCATAAGCGTCGGCGATCCCGGCGGATACGGCCAGGCGGGTTGCGGCAGCTTCCGCGCCCGCCGCTTCGGCTTCAGCCTTCGCTGCTGCCAGCGCCGCCCGGTTCTTGCCCCAGAAATCAAGCTCCCAGTTCAGACTGAGGCTTCCTTGCCCGTAATCGGGCCAACCGCGCGGCGCAAAACCCTCAGGAAAGAGATAATTGTCGCTTTGCTGGGTGACGCCACCTTCCACGCTGGCGCTGACGGAAGGCAGCAGGTTGCTACGCGCCTGCCCGACAAGCGCGCGGGCGCGCTCGAAGCGCGCCTCGGCAACACGCAGGTCAGTGGCTCCGGCCAAGCCCTCCTCAATCAGCCCGTCGAGCTGCGAATCGCCATAGGCCTTCCACCAGCCGTCCGAAGGCCATTGCGCTTGCGTGGCGGTCGCGAAGCTCTCGGTGGCCGCATAACTCTCGGGCCGGGCAATGGGCTTGAGATCGCCTTTCGGTGGCGGAATGGCGCAGCCGGCCAACAGGATGGTGGTGGCGAGACAGGCGAAGGCCATCCGTCTTTTTCGCCGGGATGAGAGCATTGGGGCCACGAGACGACTCCTGAATAACCGAACTGTACGGTCGGATATTGATTCGGCCTTGTCTCGTCAATGGAAAACTGTACAGTTGGGTTCAGAAAAGGAAAAATCGATGCGTTTGAAAACCGAGATGCGGCGAGAGGCGATCCTGGAGACCGCGACACAGCTGTTTCAGGAGGTCGGCTACGAGCGGGCCAGCATGGCCGAAATATCGGCTCGGATGGGCGGCTCCAAAGCGACGCTCTACAATTATTTCCGGTCCAAGGACGAACTGTTCGCAGCCGCCATGTTCAATGCCATCGAAACGCAGGGCCAGCAGGTCGTGGATATGCTCGACGCCCCAAATGATGATGTAAGGACGGTGCTCCAGCGCTTTGGGGAGGCCTATCTGCGTTTCATCACCGCACCGGAGACGCTCGCCATTACCCGGACTGCGATCGCCAAGGGCGCGAACAGCAAACTAGGGGCAAGCCTCTATGCGCGCGGGCCAATGCGAGCATGGGAAGAAGTGGCGGCCTATGTGCAACAGTTGCAGGATAGAGGGATATTGGCCGCCACCGATCCCATGTTGATCGCGATCCACCTCAAGGGCCTGCTTGAAGCGGGATATGTAGAACCTCTGCTTTGGGGAGCCAAAACCAAGGGAAAAATGGCTGCATCCGTCGCGGACGCCGTGGACGTCTTCCTTAGGGCTTATTCCGTCCAGTGAGAGAATGAACAACAATCGCTAAGGATCGCGCCATGCTTGGTGAATGCGCAACGGCCTGAGACGATCGCGGCGTTGAAGTGCAGCGCCATCCGCCCTTGTGGAGGGCGGTGACAAACCAGGCCAATGGAGCGCCTGCGATTTGCTGAGCGCGGCGGTGTAAAAGCCGGCCATTGGTTAGGCTGCTCCTTTTGGAGCGGCCAGGGATGTTTGCCGTGGAGAGTTATGCAGCGGTTCGGCGCTTTGTGTTTGTGGAAGGGAACAGCCAGCGGGAGGCGGCGAAGGTATTCGGTCTGAGCCGGGATACGATTTCGAAGATGTGTCGGTTTTCGCTGCCGCCCGGATACACGCGCAAGAAGCCTGTAGCGAAGCCCAAGCTTGGGGCATTGCTACCGGTGATCGACGCGATCCTGGGAGAAGACCGGGTTGCTCCGCTGAAGCAGCGACACACGGCCAAGCGGATATTCGAGCGGCTGCGGGACGAGCATGGTTATGGCGGCGGCTACACGGTGGTGAAGGATTATGTGCGGCAGAGCCGGGCGCGCAGCCGCGAGACGTTCGTGCCGCTGGCGCATCCGCCGGGGCACGCGCAGGTGGATTTTGGCGAAGCGGTGGGGGTGATCGACGGCGTTCGGCAGAAGGTTCACTTCTTCTGCATGGACCTGCCGCAGTCGGATGCCTGCTTCGTGAAGGCCTATCCTGCGGAGACGACCGAGGCCTTTCTCGATGGGCACGTGTCGGCGTTCGCCTTCTTTGGCGGAGTGCCGTGCTCGATCCTGTACGATAACACGAAAATCGCGGTCGCGAAGATTTGCGGCGACGGCAAGCGCGAGCGCACGCAGGCCTTTACCGGGCTGGTCAGCCACTATCTGTTCACGGATCGGTTCGGGCGTCCCGGCAAAGGCAACGACAAGGGGAAAGTCGAAGGCTTGGTGAAGCATGCGCGATCGCACTTCATGGTACCGATTCCGCACGCCGCGAGTTACGACGCCTTCAACGCTGAACTGGAGCGCCGCTGTCGTATGCGACAGGAGGAACGGGCCGGTCGGCACAGCCAGACGATCGGCGAGCGGCTCGTGGCCGATCTGGCGGCCTTGCGTCCCTTGCCGATGGGCCTGTTCGAACCGTGCGAGACGAGGAGTGCGCGCGTGTCCTCGACCGCGCTGGTGCGCTACCGGACCAACGATTACTCGGTTCCGACCCGCTACGGCTTCCAGGATGTCGTGGTGAAGGGCTTCGTCGATCGGGTCGTCATCCTGTGCGGCGGCGAGGAGATCGCCCGTCACCCGCGCTGTTATGGTGAAGCCATGTTCGTGGCGAACCCGCTCCATTATCTGGCGCTGATCGAGACCAAGCCCAATGCGCTCGATCAGGCCGCCGCGCTACAGGACTGGGCCTTGCCCGAGGCGTTCCAGCATCTGCGTCACCTTCTCGAAGCCCGCATGGGGAACAAGGGCAAGCGCGAATTTATCCAGGTCCTGCGCCTGCTCGAGGCGATCCCGATGGAGGTGGTGACCTTCGCCGTGACCGAGGCGATCCATATCGGCGCCATCGGCTTTGATGCGGTCAAGCAGATCGCGCTGGCGCGCATTGAGCGCAGGCCCGCTAGGCTCGATCTTGCGGCCTATCCCCACCTCCCCAGAATGGAGGTGAAGACGACACGCGCCGCCGACTATGCCGCGCTCATACCGGGAATGGCGGCATGAGCCGGGCGAGCGAAGACAAAATGCCCGCCGGCACCACGGCAGGCACGCCGCAGGTTCTGCTCGCGCATCATCTCAAGCAGCTCAAGCTTCCCACAGTGCTGCGCGAATATGAGAAGCTGGCCCGGGAATGCGCGCGCGACGGTATCGATCATAGCCGCTACCTGCTTCGCCTCATCGAACTGGAACTGATCGACCGGGAGCGCCGAACGGTCGAGCGTCGGATCCGTGCCGCCCGGTTCCCGGCGGTGAAGAGCATCGACACGTTCGACTTCACCGCTATCCCCAGCCTCAACAAAATGCTCGTGCTGGAACTGGCGCGGGGCGAATATATCCTGCGGCGGGAAAACATCATCGCATTGGGCAACAGTGGGACCGGAAAGACCCACGTCGCGCTCGCCCTGGGGCTGGCGGCCTGCCAGAAAGGCTTCACAGTCGCGTTCACGACGGCTGCGGCTCTGGTGAACCAGTTGATGGAAGCCCGGGATGAAAAGCGGCTGCTCAAGATGCAGCGCGATCTCGCGGCGGTGAAGCTGCTCATCGTCGATGAACTGGGCTACGTCCCGCTCTCGCCCACGGGCGCCGAACTGCTGTTCGAGACCTTCTCCCAGCGTTACGAACGCGGATCGACGATCGTGACATCCAACCTTCCGTTCGAGGACTGGACACAGGTTCTGGGCTCGGAGCGCCTCACCGGCGCGCTGCTCGATCGTCTCACCCATCACGTCAGTATCCTCACTATGAACGGCGACAGCTACCGCCTCCGGCAGTCCGCCAGCCGCCGCCGCGCTGCCGGGGCGGAGCAAAACCAGGCCACCGCCCCCGAATAACCCGCCGCAAAACGGCAAATATGCAAAGGGCCCCGATCGGGGCCCTTTGCATATCATCCGCGCGCATCATCAGTGGCCTGCTTTTACTCCGCCACGCTGGCCGGAAATTAGACCGCCGTTGACAGCCATGGCCGCGGGAACGATGATCCAGTCCGGCTCCCTCGCGCAGGACGACATACGGGTGTCGAGTGCGGTGCAGAACGTTGGCGGCGCCCTTGTGGCTTCGCTCGCGACGATCACCTGGGGCGATTACAAGTGGGACAATTCGCTGCCGCTGTGGCTGGCCCTGGGCTGGTCGGTGCTGATGCTCTCGGCCGCCGCGCTGTCGTTGCTCGTGTGGATGACACGCCACCAAGGCGCCACGCGGGTGAGCGTGCTGCTGTTGCTGGTGCCGCCGCTTGCCGCGATCGAGGCCCGGGTGCTCTTTGGCGAGCACCTGTCGACCCTGCAACTTCTAGGCTTCGTCCTCGCGCTAGGCGGCGTCCTGCTCGCGCGAGGGGCTAAGACACCCGTGCCATCCGAGCCGGCCTAGAGGCACGGCCCAAGCGCGGCAGTCGTAACTAGGTGTTTAGTCCCGGCATCTGGTGGATCGGGTTGACGATGAACCGGTCTGGCTCTGATGTCCAGATCTTGACGATGTATTCGTAGGGTGTGAGACCGCTGAGTGTCTTGAGCCGGCGGGCGAAATTGTAGGCCGCCATGAAGTCGGCGAGGTGCGTCCGCAGCTGGTCGTGGCTTTCGTAGTGGAAGCGTTTGACGGTCGCCTCCTTGATGGTCCGGTTCATCCGCTCGACCTGCCCGTTGGTCCACGGATGGTTCGGTTTGGTGAGCCGGTGCTCGATGTCGTTTGCCCCGCAGATCATGTCGAAGCGCATCTGGCGCGACCAGGCGGTGTTCCGGTTGCGGGGCTGCTCGGCGAACTGAATGCCATTGTCGGTCAGGATAGTGTGGATGCGGTACGGCACGGCTTTCAGCAGGTGTTCCAGGAACTCCCACGCTGTCCATCTGTCAGCTTTGTCGACCAGTTGGGTGACCGCAAACTTGCTGGTGCGGTCGATGCCGACGAACAGGTACAGCTTGCCTTCGGCGGTCTGCACCTCGGCAATATCGATGTGAAAGAAGCCGATAGGATAGCGTTTGAAGAGCTGGCGCTTTGGCTTGTCACCTTCGATGTCCGGAAGGCGAGAGATGCCATGCCGCTGCAAGCATCGGTGCAGCGCTGACCGTGTCAGGTGCGGGATCGACGGTTGCAGGGCGTAGAGGCAGTCGTCGAGCGGCAGCAGCGTATGGCGGCGGAACGCCACCACCATCGCCTCCTCGGCTTCCGTCAGGGTCGTGGAGTGAGGGGCCTTCGGCCCGGTCTTCAGATCCTCGACCGTCGCCCGCTTACGCCACTTAGCCACCGTCTTCCGGTTGATGCCCAGCTCACGGCTCAGCGTCGCGAGCGAAGCTTGCGATCGCTGTATTGCTGCTCGGACGGCGTGCGTGGTCGTGGCGCTTCCGTGACGAACCTGTCCCATACGGCTTCCTTCCATTCCAACGAAAGGATCGCACCATCAAACCGTGGGATCAAACACCTAAGCGGCACCAGCCTGTTCTGCGCGCGCGAAAAGGGAAGCGAGCGCTCGGCATTGAGATCAGCCCCTCGGCTGGATCTTTGATGCCCGCGTTGTCGCGCCTCCGGCTCTCGTGCTCGCCGCACATTGCTACGTCAGCGGCCATTAAGAAGCAGAACGAACAGCACGATTGACATATCGGATATTTGAATACTAGATATGCACAAAATGCCGGCGGCGGAGCGCTGATCGGTGAACGTGCGGCCGTTCCAATGACGGCCTGTGAATGGGGGAAGTGTAAGATGGGCCGTGCTTTCGCGTCAGTGTCGTTGATGACCGTTGCCGCCATGATGGCTTGTGGAAGTGCCAAGGCGCAGGACGACCAAGGCATTCAGGAAATCATCGTCACCGCAACGAAGCGAGCGCAGTCCGCGAACGACGTCGGGCTTTCCATCTCGACCGTCGACGCGGACACGCTTTCCAGGCGCAAAATTGATGATCCGATCGAAGTGGCAAGGCTGGTGCCCGCTTTGTCGGTGACGCCGACAGGAACCTCGTCGAGCACGGTGTATACGCTGCGCGGGATCGGCTTCAACTCGAACTTCCTCGGCGCGAGCCCGACGGTCGCGGTCTATGTGGACGAAGTTCCGCTCGCCTATCCGGCGATGACGCAAGGCGCAGTCCTGGATTTGGAGCGGGTCGAGGTTTACAAGGGCCCGCAGGGCATTCTGTTCGGTCAGAACTCCACCGCCGGCGCGGTCAACTTCATCGCCGCGAAGCCGACCGACCACTTTACCGCCAACGTGAGCGGCAGCTATGGCCGGTTCAACCGGTGGGACGGGCAGTTCGCGGTCAGCGGCCCGCTCGGCGATACCTTGAAGGCGCGCCTTGCCGTGCGTCAGGAAGGCGGCGGCGACTGGCAGCGCAGCTATACGCGCGACGCCAGCCTGGGTGAGCGCGACCGCACGTCCGCTCGCCTGCTGGTCGACTGGGCGCCGGCCGACACTCTCAAGGTGACGTTCGGGCTGAGCGGCTGGCGCGACAAGTCGGACACGCAGGCGCTTCAGTTGCTCAAGATCGTGCCCAATGCGCCGCAGTATCTCATCCCCGCGTTGGCCAATTATCCGCTGGCGCCGCACAATGCCCGCGCGGCCGACTGGGAGCCGGGCAAGCATTTCCGCTTCGACACGACGTTCTGGCAGCCGTCGTTGCGGGCCGAGCTCGAACTGTCGCCCGACGTCACGCTGACCTCGCTGTCGACTTATTCGAAGTACAAGACCGATTCGCTCCTGGATAACGATGGCACGGCCCTTCAGGTCAATTCGCAGCAATACACTGGTGATATCGAGGCCGTGTCGCAGGAACTGAGGCTTTCGGGCACAAGCTCGAACTTCACCTGGCTGGTCGGCGCCAGCTACAGCTGGGACAACGTCCACAACGCGATCAAGCAGTTCACGCTGCACCAGTCGAACACGCAGAACGTGTCGGGCACCGGTTTCAGTCTCGGCGTGTCGCCGGTTACCGTCCAGCAAAAGACCGAGACCAAGGCGATCTTCGCCAACCTATCCTATAAGCCGACGAGCACGTTGGAACTGATCGCCGGTGCCCGCTACACGGCGCCGAAAATCGAGTTCGCCGGCTGTAACCGCGGGCAGGGTTACGCGCCCGTTCCCAACACGCCGACGCCCGGCGTGACGCAGGACCTCGAAGGCCTGTTCAACCTGCTTTACCAACTGTTCAGCGGCAATGCGGGGGTGTCGCCGATCACGCGCGGCGGCTGCATCACCCTGAACTCCCTGGATGGCACCTTCCTGCCGACCAACAGCGAGCAGACGCTGAAGGAGGACAACCTATCCTGGAACCTGACGGCCAACTACAAGCCCTCACGTGATGTTCTGCTCTATGCCTTGACCTCGCGCGGGTACAAGGCTGGCAGCTTCCCGATCGTCGGCGCGGCGACCAATCAGCAGTTCCTGCCGGCCCGTCAGGAGAAGGTGCAGGCTTATGAGGTGGGCTACAAGTTGACCTTGCTCGACCGCAGGATGCAGGTCGACGGCGCATTCTTCTACTACGACTACACGGACAAGCAGCTGAGCGGCTTCCTGAAGGACGCGATCTTCGGGCCGCTCCTGGCCTTGGTCAACGTTCCCAAGTCGCGCGTGCAGGGCACCGAAATCGCGGTGAACTGGCGCGCAACGCAACGCCTGGCCCTGTCTGGAGGGGCGACTTACGTCGATACCAAGGTGAAGCGTTATTCCGGTTTCGACTCCACCGGGGCCGTCCGCGATTTCAGGGGCAAGCGGTTCAACCTCTCGCCGCGTTGGTTCGCGAACCTCGACGCGACGTATACCGCGCCGATCAACGAGCAGCTGGAAGCGAGCGCGAATGCCGGTGCGACGTACCGCAGCAGCACGAGCGGGACGATCGGCGGGAACGACCCGGCGTTCAACATCAAGGGCTATTGGCTGGTCGACGCTTCGCTCGGCATTCAGCAGACCGGCGGAGAGGGCTGGAGCGCTCGCGTCTGGGGCAAGAATATCTTCAACAAGTACTACTGGTCGAACGCGAACTTCACATCTGACACGATCACGCGCGTTGCCGGTGAGCCCGCGACCTATGGCGTGACCGTCGGATACAAGTTCCAGTGATGCGAATGCAGGGCTGCCGGCCGGCGGCCCTGCATTCGCGGGCGCATGACCGCCGGCCACCGCCAAACCCCTAGAAGCCACAGCGAAAGTGCTCGATGGTCCCCTACAGTCATAACGATCAGCTCTTCATCGGGGGCGCCTGGGTGGGGCCGCAGGGCGAGCGCGGCTTCGAGGTCCTGAATTGTGCGACCGAGGAGCGCCTCGTGCGCGTCGCGGGGGCTGGCGAGGACGATGTCCGACGCGCCGTCGCCGCGGCTCACGAGGCCTTCCACGATGGAGTCTGGCCAAGGCTGACGCCCGAGGATCGTGCCGCCTATCTCACGGCGATCGGGCGCAAGCTTCTGGACCGAAGTGAGGAATTGGCCGACATCTGGTCTCTGGAGAGCGGCATCGTGCGCGGTCTTGCCGGCACGATCACCCCGGCGGTGGGACAGTTCTTCCTCGATACGGCACTGCTCGCCAAGAGCTTTCCCTTCGAAGAACTTCATCAACCCGGAGCCGGGGGCGAGTATGGCCTGCTGGTGCGCGAGCCGGTGGGGGTGGTTGCCGCCATCATTCCCTGGAACGCACCCGCTCTGCTGATGGCGTACAAGGTGGCTCCCGCGCTGCTGGCGGGGTGCACCGTGATCCTCAAGGCATCGCCCGAGGCGCCCGGCTCCTGCTACATCCTGGCCGAAGTCATCGAGGAAGTCGGGCTTCCCGCCGGCGTCTTCAACTTCATCACTGCCGACCGGAGCGAGTCTGAGGCGCTGGTCCGCGATCCCGTGGTCGACAAGGTCAGCTTTACCGGCTCCACGGCCGCGGGCCGGCGCATTGCCGCGCTCATGGGCGAGAGGATCGGGCGCTACTCGCTGGAACTGGGCGGCAAGTCGGCAGCGCTGATCCTAGACGATTACGATATCGAGACCGCCGCGACAGACCTGGCCGGATCGTCCGCCTTCCTGACCGGCCAGGCTTGCTCGTCGCTGACCCGGATCATCGTGCGCGAAGATCGGCGCGACGCGATGGTGGAAGCTCTGGCAGCGCAGTTCGCAAAGATCGCTATCGGCGATCCCTTCGATGCCGGCACGGGCATGGGGCCCCTGGCCATGGCGCGCCAGCGCGACCGGATCGAGCAGCTGCTTGCGCAGGCACGGGAGCAGGGCGCGGTCGTGGCTTGCGGCGGCGGTCGCCCAGCGCACCTCAACCGTGGCTTCTTCATCGAGCCGACCGTGCTGACCAACGTCGACAATGCCTCGATGATCGCGCAGACCGAGATTTTTGGACCTGTCCTCTGCGTGATCGCGGCCAGGGACGACGATCATGCGATCGCGCTGGCCGAGGATACGATCTACGGCCTCAACAACTCGATCTACACCAACGATGTGGACAAGGCGCTTCGCTATTCGCGGAAGTTGCGGTCGGGAACTGTCGGGCACAATGCATGCCGGACCGATTTCACGATTGCGGCTGGGGGCTTCAAGCAGTCCGGGATCGGACGCGAGGGGGGCAGGGAAGGGCTCTATCCGTTCCTCGAGACCAAGACGATTATCCTCAACGGCATACCGGCGCGAGCGGCTTCGGCCGACACGCTCTAGATCGGGTGACCGACCCGCATCCTGGTTACCGCGAAACAGACTCGCTGCCGCCGCCCTGGAGAAGTTCATTGACCGACCAAGCTTTCGATCAGACGTTCGATTACGTCATAGTCGGTGCAGGATCGGCCGGCTGCGTGCTGGCCGAGCGCTTGTCGCGGGACGGCAGCACGGTTTGCGTGCTGGAAGCGGGCCCTTCCGATGCGTCCTCGGCGAAGACGCGGTGGTTGATCAAGACGCCACTGGGATTCCTGAACCTCATCCGCAATCCCCGTTTCAACTGGATGTACGCCTACGAGGCGGAAGACAGCCTGGAGGGTCGCGCTCTCCCATGCCCGCGCGGCAAGCTGCTGGGCGGGTCGAGTTCGATCAACGCCTCGCACTATGTCCGCGGCCACCGCTACGACTATGATCTGTGGGCATCGCTAGGCTGCGAGGGCTGGGATTACGATAGCGTCCTGCCGTTTTTCAAGGGCATGGAACGCTGGACCGGGCCTGACTCGCCCTATCACGGCAAGACCGGGACGCTGACGGTCGGCAAGCAGCCCGATCCGCATCCCGCGAACGAGGCTTTCCTCGCAGCAGCGCAAGAGCGCCAGTACCGGCTCAACCCCGACTATAACGGCGCGGAACAGGACGGCTTCGGCTATTACCAGCTCAACCAGGACAAGGGCGAGCGGGTCAGCGCCTCGCGTGCGTTCCTACAGCCGGCATTGCAGCGGCCGAACGTCACGATCGTGACCGACGTTCTGTGTCGACGCGTGCTGGTCGAGGAAGGCGTGGCGGTCGGTGTGGAAGTCGAAGTCGATGGCCAGCCGCGCCGTATCGCGGCGAGGGGCGAGGTGATCTTGTCGGCGGGCGTCATCGGTTCCGCGCAGATCCTGTTGCTGTCAGGCATCGGTCCGGCACGGCAGCTTGCCTCGCAGGGCATCGATGTGGTGCGCGATGCGCCCGGCGTGGGCGAGAACCTGCAGGATCATCCGATCACCACGGTCGCTTACGAAAGCGACGATGCGGCCCTGTTCGGCATCTCGCTTCGCGCCGCGCCGTGGCTGATCCGCGCGCCCTTCCAGTATCTTTTCGCAAGGCGGGGGCCATTTACATCGAGCGCGTTCGAGTCCGGCGGCTTCGTCAGGACCTCGCCGGACGAGCCGGCGCCCGACCTGCAACTCTCGTTCAGCCCCGGCAATGTCGCCAAGCTGGCGAATGGCGACGTGGTTCCCCGCGGCCACGGCTATTCGATCCATTGCGCGCTCCTGCGACCAAAGAGCCGCGGAACGATCACGCTGAAATCCGCCGATCCGCGCGCCGCCCCGGTGATCCGCGGCAACTTCCTGGATCATCCCGATGATCTGGAGACGCTCGTGCGCGGACTTCGCCTCACACGGCAGATCGCGCTCGCCCCATCACTGACGACCAAGTACGATCCGGTGGAGGTCATGCCCGGGAAGGACGCCGAAGACCAAGCCGAGCTCGAGCACTTCATCCGCTCCGCCTGCGGTACCGCGTTCCACCCGGTCGGAACCTGCAAGATGGGAACGGACGATCAAGCCGTGGTCGATCCGCGCCTCAAGGTCTACGGGATTGGACGGCTGCGCGTCGCCGACGCATCGATCATGCCGACCCTCGTCGGCGGAAACACCAACGCGCCCTCGATGATGATCGGCGAAAAGGCGGCCGCCATGATCATGGAGGATCGTCGCGGCGCCTGATCCGCAGGATCTTCTTCGCCCCGCCGGACTTTCCACCCCTGATCTGCCGCTCCCATCGGTGAACCGGCAGATGTCTTTATGGAATGGCCCGCCCCAGCACGAGGCCGGCAGTCTTTCGACCTGCCGGCCCGCTGGCCTCACTTGAACCGCACCGAGATGGTTCCGCCCCATGTGCGGGGCGGCTCTGTTGCAAAGATTGGCGGCAGTCAGAGGTAGGCTGTCGCTCTGCGCCGATCAGGCGGCTGCTGCGAAATGGTGGTTGAGCATGCCCATGGCCTCCGTCAGCGCCGAGGGCCCAATGCC